>Ga0307929_1001713_pt1 | contig 15721 bp, 15 predicted proteins | sample AceLakmetage1330_FD_203160 | JGI IMG/M metagenome (GOLD analysis project Ga0307929, IMG submission 203160) | Saline water microbial communities from Ace Lake, Antarctica - #1330 | ecosystem: Environmental > Aquatic > Non-marine Saline and Alkaline > Saline | place: Antarctica: Ace Lake...
CCGCAAATCACCAGCCAAAACCATCCCCAAAATGAACCGCAAACTCGGTCGGCATCCTCAAATCGCGATAAATTTTTGCATAACCCCTTGGAACAACAACTTATTACCGAGAACCGAATGACCCTGTAAACCCTACTGAGTACCGAGGAATATTCTTCCAATCCTTGGAACAATCGGGCACAAAGATCGCTCACTTTTTTGAAGGAAAAATTATGGAAGCAGCCTCCAGCAACTTTATTCATGAGATCATCGATGGCGACCTGGCCTCCGGCAAGCGCACAAACGTGGTGACCCGCTTTCCGCCAGAGCCCAACGGCTACCTGCACATTGGCCACGCCAAAGCCATCTGCCTCGATTTTGGAACGGCCCTCAAATACAACGGCCGCTGCCACCTGCGCTTCGACGACACCAACCCGACCGCCGAGGACGAGGAATACGTCGAGGCGATCAAAGACGACGTCCGCTGGCTCGGCTTCGACTGGGGCGAAAACCTCTTTTGGGCCTCCGCCTACTTCGATAAAATGTACGAATACGCCACCGAGTTAATTAAACTTGGCAAAGCCTACGTCTGTGACCTCAGCGTCGACGACTTCAAAGCCTACCGCGGCATACCGACCGAGCCGGGTAAAGAACCGGAAGGCCGCCAGCGCTCCGTCGAAGAAAACCTCGAACTCTTCGAAAAAATGAAAGCGGGCGACTTCGAAGATGGTGCCTACGTCCTGCGCGCACAAATCGACATGGCCTCCCCCAACCTGCACCTGCGCGACCCGGCCATCTACCGCATCAAACACGCCGAACACCATAACACCGGAAACGACTGGTGCATCTACCCGATGTACGACTTCGCCCACTGCATCGAAGATTCGATTGAAGGCGTCACCCACTCCCTGTGTACCCTCGAATTCGAAGTGCATCGCCCGCTTTACGACTGGATCCTCGAAACCCTCGGTGCAACTCAGCCGCAGCAGATCGAATTTGCCCGCCTCAACCTCACCTACACGGTGATGAGCAAACGCAAACTGCTCGAACTGGTCACAGAAGGCCTTGTCAACGGTTGGGACGACCCGCGCCTGCCGACCCTGTGCGGCATGCGCCGCCGCGGCTACCCCGCGGAAGCCATCCGAAATTTTTGTTCCGAAATCGGCGTCACCAAAACCGAGAGCCTCACCGACGTCGCCCTGCTCGAACATCACGTGCGCGACATCCTCAACGAAAATGCGCCGCGCCGCATGGCGGTGCTCGACCCGCTCAAAGTGGTCATCACCAACTACGACGAAAATCTCGTTGAAACCTTCGAACTACCCAACCACCCGCAAAAAGAGGAAATGGGCACGCGCACCGTCCCCTTCACGCGCGAAATCTACATTGAACGCGACGACTATCTGGAAGACGCCAACCGCAAATACAAACGCTTCACCATCGGACGCGAAGTCCGCCTGCGCGGCGTTTACCTCGCCACCTGCAACGAAGCAATTAAAGACGCCGACGGCAATGTGATCGAACTACGCTGCACCGTCGATCCGGAATCCAAAGGCGGCAGCGCGCCCGACGGACGAAAAGTCAAAGGCACCATCCATTGGGTCTCCGCGACCGAAGGCGTGGAAGCCAAAGTGAATCTATACGACCGGCTCTTCAACGTCGAAAATCCCGCCGCCGAAGCGGCCGACTTCAAAGAACTGCTCAACCCCGATTCCGCCGGAACCATCACCGGAATTCTCGAACCCGCCGCCATCTATGACGCGGCCGTAGGTACCCCGACCCTTCGGGGCGGAACCCCCTTCCAGTTTGAGCGCATCGGCTACTTCTGCATCGACCCCGACTCCACCGAATCCGCACCGGTCCTCAACCGCACCGTCGGCCTGCGCGATTCGTGGAATAAATAAGTTCAGAGTTCGCAGTTCAGGGTTCAGAGTTTTCCCATGTTTGGAAGCCATAGCATGGCAACTTGCTACATTTTTCCAATGTTCGAAAACAGTAGACGCGACGCCCCCGCCGCGTTTTTCAATATTTGGAAATTTATATCTCAGATTGTAGGGCGGGATCCATGAGCCCGCCTCCGCGATCACGGATCGCGGCTACAGTTCTTAAAGTGTGGAAACCGAATGCCGCTACTGCGCCAGTTCATGAAGCGCGTTTGAATAGCGCTTCATGCATTGCTCGGCAATCTTCATCTTCTCAGCAAACCCCGGCCTGTCCGAAGTCAGCCTAACCGCATTTCCGGAGATCTGCGTAATGTAAAGCGTTTCACCTTCTTTCACTCCCAGCGCGTCCAAGACCTCGAGCGGAAGCACGATGCCTAGCTCGTCGCCGACTTTTTGCACTGTGGTTTTGCAGATTATGAAATAATGATGATTCCGATCGGCAAATTTGGCAAGATTTCTTTCATTGACGAGGGACGGGGCGAGCGGCACGCAGGATAAGAATTAAAAACGATGATAATGTTTCCGAACATTGGAAAACTTGGGTAAACTGTACGAATATACTGAGGCATATTTGTGAAAGGGAACTCCATGGAAATCAAACTTCGTTTCTTCGGCGCGGCTCAAAACGTAACCGGCTCTTGCTACCTAATTGAAACCAATGGCACCCGCATTCTGGTGGACTGCGGACTCTATCAGGAGCGCGACTTGAAGACACGAAACTGGGATCCCCTCCCCGTGCCCGCCGACAGCCTCCACGCCGTTCTGCTCACCCATGCTCATCTCGACCACTGTGGGCGAATCCCCAAGCTGATCAAAGAAGGGTTCAGCGGCCCGATTTACGCCACCGCCGCCACAGCGGACATCGCCAAAATCATCATGCTCGACTCCGCCCACATTCAGGAAGAGGACATCAAACACAAACTGAAACGCCATGAGCGCGAAGGTAAAACCAGCCCTTTTCCCTATGAACCGCTCTACACCACGGAAGATGCCGAAGATGCCGTCAAACGTTTCCAAAACGCGCCGTACGAAAAAGAGGTGCCCATCGCGGACGGCATCACCGCCGCCTTTTTTGAAGCGGGCCACATTTTTGGCTCCAGCTCCATCAAACTGAAGATCACTCAGGGCGATGAAACACGCACCCTTCTCTTTTCCGGCGACGTCGGCCGTTGGGACGTGCCGATCATCCGCGACCCGGCGGTGATCGGAGCCGCCGACTATGTCCTCGTCGAATCCACCTACGGCGACCGCGACCATAAACCGGTCGCCTCCATTCCCGATGCTCTTGCGGATATCGTCAACCGCACCGTCGAGCGCGGCGGAAACATTGTCATTCCCAGCTTCGCGGTCGAACGGACGCAGGAACTGCTCTTCCACCTCAGCAACCTGCTGCGCGACGGACGGATTCCCCACCTGCTCTCGTTTGTCGACAGCCCGATGGCGGTCCGCGTCACCGAAGTCTTCAAACGACACCCCGAACTCTTCGATGACGACACCAACGAAATGCTCCAGCGCGGACAGCACCCCTGCGACTTCCCCGGCCTCGAAATGAGCCGCTCCGTCGATCAGTCCAAAGCCATTAAAGAAGTTCAAGCCAGCGCCATCATCATTGCCGGCTCCGGCATGTGCACCGGCGGACGGATTAAACACCACCTCAAAAGCAACATTACAGACGCTAAAAATACCATCCTTTTTGTCGGCTACCAAGCCGTCGGAACCCTCGGGCGACTCATCCTCGAAGGGATCGAAGAAATTCGGATTCACGGAGAAAAATGGCCGGTCAATGCACAGATCGAACGGATCGAAGGCTTCTCCGCCCACGCGGATCGCAACGAACTGATTCGTTGGCTCGACGGCATCGGCAGCGCGCCGAAGAAAGTATTCGTCGTCCACGGGGAACCCAAAGCGGCCCAGGCCTTCTCAGAAAAAATATCCGCCGAAAAAGGCTGGCCCGTCCACGTCCCCGCCTATGACGAAGAGGTCGTGCTCGATTAACGGGTTCCAACCTGTCAGGGCGTAGCCTCGGCGAAGACTGATGTTTGGAAAAAGTTATCCGCAGATCGGCGCAGATGAACGCAGACTTCTTGACCGCCGTCGTGTCCGCCATAGCTCGTAAAGCGACGGCGGAAGCCTCTGGCGAAGGCTGGCTCCAATGCTTGGAACTTTTACGCCCGTTTTTTCCAGCGAAGAGGTCAGCCGATGAATGTTAGAATCTGTTACCGAGAAGGACTCACACTAATCGAAAAATCATCACGTCTTAAAGTAGAGCAAGCATCCCGCTTGCTTAAACGAGCGGGACGCTCGTTCTACTCTCCTTGCAATTTGGCGACGACGTGGAGGTCGGCTTTGGAGCAGGCTCACCACAGGGGTCTTGGACTTTTACCCATCGGTAATCCGCGGCGCGGGCGACAAATCCATAATTGACCGATTCAGTAAAGGGCGACACCCTTTTCCCATGAGCATTACAGCAGAGAGACTGGTTGACGAAGCACTGGATTTGCCCCGTCAAGCCCGTGCCTTTGTGGCAGAAAAGCTGATTGAAAGTCTGGACGAAACGCCGAGTTCAGAACTCTCCCCCGCGTGGAAAAAAGAAATCAAGAAACGCTGTCAGGAGATGGACCAAGGTCTTGTTGAACTTCGTTGTGCAGAGGACATTTTCACAAAGGCATATGCGGCTGTGTAATGAAACCAATCCGATTCCATCCCGAAGCAGAGGCGGAGATGATCGATGCGGTCAAATATAGGCAGAATGATTTTTAGGCAGAATGATGACTGGTCATGTGCTGCTGGTTATAAAATCATTCTGCCCTCAATTATTCTGCCTAAAAAATTCTGTTGCGCAGACGTCCCCATCGGCTGGTATTCTATAAAGATTTCTTAACAGTCTGTAACGAGCGGGACGCTCGTTCTACTCTCCTTGCAATTTGGCGACGACGTGGAGGTCGGCTTTGGAGTAGGCGTAGGTTTCAATGGATTCGGCCGTTCGACGTTTCTCACGACGAGCAGGCTCACCACAGGAATCCGAAATTTTGACCCATTTATAATCGGCGCAGTCGATCGGACGGGGACGACCAGAGATTATTTTTGCGCGATAGACGTGCATGGTCATGGTGAAGTGGCTGTAAGCGTGTTTGACGGTCATTAAAAATTCACCCACCTCGACGTTGATTCCCAATTCCTCTTTCAGCTCGCGAGCAATGCACTCTTCGATGGTTTCGTCGGGCTCGAGCTTGCCGCCGGGGAATTCCCACAGTCCGCCAAGCATGTCCGTCTGTTTGCGCTGGGCGATTAAGACCTCGCCCTTGCGGTTCACAGTAACCGCTGCGCCGACGACGATGTGCGGCACCTTTTTCTTTTTCTTCATGACTGGGTATTTTTCCACCGCCCCTTTTTCGAAGGCGGCGCAGACACTCTGCAGCGGGCAGTCCGCGTCCCGCAGTTGCGAGGATCTTCGACACGTTGGGTTTTTCGGCAAACAGATCAACGCGCCGAGTTCCATCATCGCTTCGTTAAATTCGCCAGCGCGGCCCTTCACCATCAGCTCGTCGGCCCATGCCTGAATTTTCTTTTTGCTCGGCGCGGCTTTGGTGTCGCCGCCATAGGCGAACAATCGGCTCAGCACGCGGATGACGTTGCCGTCGACGACCGCCGCGTCTTCACCAAACGCCAAGCTAGCAATCGCCGCCGCGGTGTAATCACCGATTCCCGGGAATTGCTTGAGAAAATGTAGACGCGACGTCCCCGTCGCGTTCTCAGCAGGTGCAAAACGCGACGAGGACGTCGCGTCTACGTTCTTCAAACGACCATTAAAATCGTCTGCGACGATTTTAGCGGCGGCGTGGAGGTTGCGGGCGCGGGAGTAGTAGCCGAGGCCTTCCCATGCTTTGAGGACGTCGGACTGCGGCGCACGGGCCAGCGCGCGCCACGAAGGAAACGCTTTCATCCAGCGGCGGTAATAGTCGATGACGGTATCGACGCGAGTTTGCTGCAACATGATTTCAGAAACCCACACGCGATACGGCGTGCGGTTTTTACGCCACGGCAGATCGCGACGGTTGGCCGCGAACCACGGTAAAAGTGCGTTTTTTATGGCGTTTTTAACAGTTTTCTCGCGGGATGGTTCTGGGGCGTTCCTTGACATGGGTCTTTCGTCTGTTACGTTGGATGCACAGTTGTTGCCTGGATGGCGGTTTAAAAAGTTCAGGCACCATACACAAATAAAAGGGAAATTCACGAACTCATCCGCTACTGCTGCTTTTTCAGGACCTCTCCTGTTTCCCCAGTTCACCCAAATAACAGGAGAACCCATGGATCCGATTTATAATGAACAGCAACAAGACCTCGCCGAGCAGATCGACGGGAACACGTCGCTCAAACATTGGAAAGACTGGAAGTGGCAGTTAAAACACTCCATTCGTGATATCGCGACGTTTGAAAAACTACTGGATGTCGAGTTCACACCCGACGAACGCAAATTGCTCGCAGAGACGGTTGAAAAATTCCCGCTCAGCGTCACCCCCTATTACCTCTCGCTGATCGACAGGGAGGACTTCCGCAACGATCCAGTTTTCAAACAAAGCATCCCCTGCCCGAGTGAGATGATCATCGGTCAGCACGATATGGCCGACCCGCTTCACGAAGACGCCGACAGCCCCGCGCCGGGCATCACCCACCGCTACCCCGACCGCGTGCTGTTCCATATCAGCAATGTCTGCTCGATGTACTGCCGCCACTGCACCCGCAAGCGCAAGGTGGGCGATCATGATTTTATTCCAAACAAGGAAACCATTGAGGCGGCATTGGACTACATCCGCAACACGCCGGAAATCCGCGACGTGCTTCTCTCCGGCGGCGATCCGCTGATGCTCTCCGATGAGTACCTCGACTGGATTCTGACCGAACTCGACAATATTGAGCATGTCGAGGTGGTGCGCATCGGAACGCGTATGCCGGTGGTTCTGCCCTACCGCATCACACCGGAGCTGGTGGCCATGCTCAAAAAACATCAACCGCTTTGGATTAATACCCACTTTAACCACCCGCGCGAAATCACCGCATCGTCGCGCGAGGCCCTGCGTATGCTAGCCGACGGCGGCTTTCCGCTCGGCAACCAGACCGTCCTGCTTGCGGGCGTTAACGACTGTCCTCGTATCATCCGCGTGTTGGTGCACAAGCTGGTGAAAAACCGGGTGCGCCCCTATTACCTCTATCAGTGCGACCTGTCTGAAGGGCTTTCCCATTTCCGCACACCGGTCAGCAAGGGGATCGAGATCATCGAGAGTTTGATCGGCCACACCAGCGGCTTTGCCGTGCCGACCTACGTGATCGATGCGCCCGGCGGCGGCGGCAAGATTCCCATCATGCCCAACTACCTGATTTCGTGGAGCACGCACAAGGTGATCCTGCGCAACTATGAAGGCGTCATCACCAGCTATCAGGAGCCTGAAAACTATCAAACCGTCTTTTGCGATCTCAACTGCGATAGCTGCAATTTAACCCTCAAGCTCGACGATGCGGACGAATACCAAGCTATCGGCATCGAAAAGTTGCTCAGCTACAACGACGACGCCATCTCGCTTATCCCGGAAGATAACGAACGGCACGAGCGCCGAGAAAATGAGGACGACCCAGTATGATTCCAGTAGCTTCCTTTACCACCGCCGCACTACTCATCACCGGAATCATCGGATGGCTGGCCTTCCGGCGGCTCCACTCTTTGCAGAACCTACGCAAGGAGGCCCTGAGCAATCAAAGCCAACCGGGGGCCACTCCCGCGCATTCAAAAAGGAAAACTTTAAGGCAGCGGCAAATCCAACGGATGGAGTCGCATTTCAGCATTACACGCCGAACCATTATCACCCTGTTGCTGTTCGCCGTCGCCGGCATCGCTGCGCTGCCGTATCTCGGACAAATCGCCCCCTCCGCTCTGCCTCTGCTGATCGCGGCCGTTTCGGTCATCATCGGGATTGCCGCCAAACCGATCATCGAAAATATCACCTGTGGATTGGTGCTCTGTTTCGGCAAGCTCGCGAGAATCGGCGACACCGTAGTCATCGACGATGTCTACGGCGTAATTGAAAACTTCACGCTCACCCATAGCATCGTCAAACGCTGGGACTCCCTGCGCTATGTCGTACCCAACAGCTCGATGATGACCAAAGAATTCATCAACTATTCGCTCTACGATAATAACCGCTGGGTCCATGTCGAATTCTGGATCGACTACAACGCCGACCTTGATCTCGTCGAATGCCTCGGCAAAGAAGCCCCGCTGGGCAGCACCTACTATGCCGCCGACCGCGACGAACCGCGCTTCTGGGTGGCAGAAACCACACCGCAGTCCGTCAAATGCATGGTTGTCGCATGGGCCATCACACCCGCCGACGGATGGATGCTCTGCCACGACATCCGCAAAGCGCTCGTTAAAAGCCTGAGCGCCAACGGGATCACCACGCACATGCACCACATACAAACCATGCCGTTTCCGGCATCTGCAAAACAGGAGCCCACCGCATCATGACCTGGAAAACCAAAGCGCACGTGCTTATCTCGGTCACTATCTTCATGCTAGCAGTCCTCTCCTTGCCTTTACAAAGTAAAGCCTCTGAGTCGGAGCGTCTTACCGTGGCCCTAACCGGCAAATATCCCCCCTTCAGCTTCTACGACCAGAACGGCGAACTAGCCGGCTTCGATGTCGATGTCTCCCAGGCAGTGGCACGTGAGCTCGGGCAGGAACTGGAGATCGTCACCACCGAGTGGGACGGCATCCTGGCTGGACTGTTGGCTGGCAAGTTCGACGCCATCGTCGGCTCGATGGCGATCACGACCGAGCGCCAAAAGCAGGTGGACTTTTCGCTCCCCTACTATGTCTCTGGAGCCCAGCTCTTTGTCAACGCCGAAGACAATGCGAAGATCCACTCCATCGACGACCTGGCCGGGCGCCGGGTCGGGGTGGTGTTGGGCGAGACCTTCGAGCATTACCTGACCGAAACCCACCCAGAGATCGAAACCGTAACCTACAAGAGCACGGTCGACATCTACCAGGAAATGCAGAATGGCCGCCTGGTCGGCTTTGTCACCGACCGCTTGGTCGGCGGCTACCAGATCAAATCGGCCGGGATGCCCTTCCGGCCAGCCGGGAAACTGCTCTATCGGGAACAGATGGGCATCCCGGTGGCCCACGGCCATCCAGAACTGCTGGCCCAGATCAACCGGGCCCTGACCCATCTGGAGAAATCGGGTTCTATGGCCGCCCTGAACAGCAAGTGGTTCGGCCCGGCGGCAAGTGACACCGCTGCGATCCAATCGTTCGCCATGAGCAACCGGACCATCACCATCCGCTTGCTGCAAGGCTTTGGGGTCACCATCGGCATTGCCTTTCTTTCCCTGCTCTGCGGCTTCTTGCTGGCGGTGCCGGCCGGGGTGGTTCTGAACAGCAAGCCTTCGCCGTTGCTGCTACTGGTCCGGACTATAGTGGACTTCGTTCGCGGCACCCCGGTGCTGATCCAGCTCTTCTTCATTTACTTCGGAGCACCGCAGATCGGCCTGACCCTCTCGCCGCTGACCTCCGCGGTGATCACTCTATCGATCAACGGGGCCGCCTATATGGCTGAGGTGGTTCGTTCCGGCTTGATGGCGGTGCCGCCGGGGCAGAAACTTGCGGCCAAGGCTCTTGGTTTGAGTAACTTCAAAGTCTTCCGCTTTGTGGTCTGGCCCCAGGCCTTCCGCATCGCCATCCCCGCCTTGGTCAACTCCGCCGTGGCCCTGCTCAAAGACACCGCCCTCGTCTCGGTCATCTCGGTGGCCGAGGTACTGCGCCAGGCCCAGTCGATCATCAGCGTCACGTATAATCCGATGAAGTACTATTTCATCGTCGCCCTGATGTTTTTCGCCTTTACCTATCCGCTGATGAAATTCGCTGGCCGTTGGGAACAGACGCTAAAGAAGAGAGGATTTGCTGATGATTAAGGTAAACGATCTGGAATTCACCTATCCCGACGGAACCGAGGTCCTGAAAAAGGTCTCACTGGAACTTTCTTTCGATCAAGAGGAGCATATTACCGCCATTGTCGGCCGTAGCGGCTCCGGCAAGACCACTCTGTTGCAGTGTCTGGCCCGCTTTCTCATGCCCTGCCAGGGCCTCATCGAGATCGACGGGGTCGCGGCGCACTCCATGACGGAAGCGCAGTTCAGATCCAAGGTCGGGGTGGTTTTCCAGAGCCTTTACCTCTTCCCCCATCTCACCGTGCTAGACAACCTGACCCTCGCCCCGGTGCACGTTGCCGGGATGGCGGGAAAACAGGCTGAACAGGAAGCCCGGGAAATGCTGGAACGCGTCGGCGTGGGCGATCAGGCCAACAGCTATCCAGCTCAGCTCAGCGGCGGCCAGGCCCAGCGGGTGGCCATCGCTCGGGCGCTACTGCTGAAGCCCGATTTCCTGCTGCTCGACGAGCCGACCTCGGCTCTGGACATCAACACCACCAACGCCCTGGCGAAATTGCTCCAGAGCCTAGGCGGCTCGACCAACTTCATCATCGTCACACATGATATCCCCTTCGTCCGTAAGGTAGCCCATCGGGCCGTCCTGATCCGTGACGGTCGGGTGGTGACTCACGACACGGTAGAAAGCGTCATGGAGATTTTTCAGCAGGAAGAAACGCAAGCTGAACAGGTCAGCGCCTAATAAGATTTCAGGTTGACCCCTTCGCGTTTTTGCGGCTTCGCGGTCACAACTCCCCTGTTCCCTTTTTGTGACTTTTCGTGCAATCCGCAATCGCCACCGGCCACAAATTGCCGCGCAGTGGCTACTGATATGGAAGAAGAGTTTTTAGCCGCAAAAAAAAGAAAGGTGGATACTCAGCCCTGCCCAAGCTTCCAACCTCTGGAAACCTCAGCGTCTCTGCGAGAACTGTCGCTTCCAAACATTGAAAAACCGGCGCTTTTTTTCAAGGATGAATGCGGATCTTTCCAATGATTGGAAAACTGATCTGATTTCTTCCAACCTTTGGAAGGTTTACTGCGGATGAACACGGTTGACGATAAGTAAAAAATTACATAGCGTTTTTCATATAGCCTAATGGATAAATTAATTGAACAGGGATAACTGTTCAGAAACATAGGGAAACCGAACCGTGAAGAAACGACCCAAACTTACATTCAACGGAGCCGCATATTCGCTGACATGCTGCGGAGATTACGGAATCAATCTATGCGAAACAGAGGAGGAGTATGCCATCTTTCTCGAAATTCTAGAGCGAACCCTCGCCTCATTTACATGGAATCTTCACGCCTTCTGCCTTACGAAAACCCATTACTATTTGCTGGTGGATACACCCAAAGGAAACCTATCCGAGGGAATGCGTTTCTTTTCAAGTCAATATGCCCATCGGATTCAACGTGCCCGTGGCACCAACGGACATTTCTTTAGAGGAAGCTATCAAGCCACTCCCGTTGAGGCCACCGCTGAATTTTTAGCTGCGGCAGCCAATGACATCCATCTTGAACCTGCCCGACAAAAGCTTTTTAAGCTGAAGACAGGGACGCTCTCAGACTACCCGTGGAGCAGTTACAACTTCTATCTTCGCCCTAGCGCCCGACCCTCATGGCTCTCCATCAACACCGTACTTAACGCGCAAGCGTTTAACGACGATCGCTCCGGTCTCACCCGCTACCGCAATCTATTGAAAAAACAAATCGCATCGAAAGCAGCAAAAACAACGATATTTGAAAATGAATGGGCCATTGGATCGGCACCGTTCAAAAACAAACTGCTGGATCTGCTCGACGAAAAGTTACGACACATCAGCCCAGGATCCATTTCGGGCGACATGATGGCCGCCTATTCCCAGCGACAAGCCGAACAGATGCTCGCAACGGCGATGGACTCTCTGCAGCTTTCCCGAGACGAACTAAAACATCTCAAGAAAATGGATCACCGCAAACAAGCCATCTGCTGGTATTTAAAACAAAACAGCTCTGTCCGTTCACGATGGATTACAGAACAACTTTATATGGGCTCCGCCGGAAACACATCCATTGCAACTCGCAATGTCAAAAACGCAACGGACGGCCCGCTGTTCGAGATGCGAAAAACGATCAGCCCATGAATCCTGAATCCGCCAGACCCTTCGAGAACCTCAGGACAGGCAAAACAGTTCCCCGTGACATTGAATACTCAACCCAGCCCCAATTTTCCCACCTGCTATGGCTGGCTTTCCCACGCCTTCTCAATTACACCTTTTTTTGAGCGGAGTATTCATCCGGAGAAATCAGGCCCTCTTCATGTTTTTTCTCAATCCTAATAACACCCTCAACGTCTCTTATCATGCATTTGGTCATATTCCTGATACAGCATTTGGATACGTTCCCCCTTCCTTTTTCTGGTGCGTAGAGTGGACGAAATATCAGTGGCTTTTGACACAGGAGGCGTTGAGCCATGCGGCGTATTCTTTGGCGCCGATTTCACCTGCAGCCAATGCGAGTGTTTTCAACACCGCGTCGGCTTCGGGCGCTTCTAAATCCTGACCATTTATGCCGAGAAAAATGTATGTGACCATGAATCCGGCGCGCTTATTCCCGTCAAGGAAGGGGTGATTTTTCACAATGCCCAGCACATATTCTGCCGCCAAATCAAACAACGTCGGGTTCCCGTAATGGAAGAGGTGTAGCGGACGATTAAGGGCGGAATCGAGAAGCCCCTCATCACGCAATCCTGCGAGCCCACCGAAACGGGCCAACAATTCTTCCTGCACGGCAAGAACGACTTCTGCAGAAACCCAAAGCGGCTCTTTCATTTAGCCAGCTCCCGCAGAGCATTGCGATAACGTTGCATACCCTTCTCGGCAACCTGCATCATTTGATCGAAATCTTTTTGCTCCGGCGTAATTTGCACAGCACCTTTCGGGGCTTCGGTAATGTAAAGCGTCGCACCCTCTTCGACTTTCATCGACTGCAACGCCTCCTTGGGAAGCACAATGCCGAGCGAGTTTCCGATCTTCCGAACTTTTGTTTTGTAAGCCATGTGACAACAATAGTTATAACATGCGTTTTTTGCAAGCCCAGAGTTTTCCAAACAGTTGGAAATCAACTTTGATTTTTAACCGCAGACGGCGCGGATTTCGGCATGTTTTTCTGCTCGTCCAAATTATTAGTGTGAATTAGTGCAGATCGGTGGATAAAAATAGTTTGTCATTCTTTTTGCACAGGACCGGTGATCTTTTACAGCGAAGGGTTGATCTGATCCCTGAGACCGTTAGGTTAGATGGCATGAGCGACACACTAGAAAAACTCGGCAACTCGCAGATTCAGCATGGGCCGGACAATGACCGGATCTACTTGATGAAGCTAGACCCGACCGACCTGCCAAAAATTATCGATCAGCTCAACGAGCTGGCCACAAAAAACGGCTACACCAAAATCTTCGCCAAGGTGCCGAGCCACTGTGCATCGGCCTTCGTTCGCGAAGGCTATTGCCGCGAGGGAATGATTCCGCATTTTTATAACGGTGAAACCACCGCGACCTTTCTGGGTAAATTCATTAATCCGGCGCGGGAAATCAGCCCGCAGCGCGATGAGATCGAAAAAATCATCACGCTGGCGCAGTCGAAAAGCGGAAGCGCAATCAAACCTCTACCGGAAGGCTATTCAATGCGCCCCGCCGTGAAGGCCGATGCCGGAGAGCTGGCCGCCGTCTACCGGCAGGTGTTCGCCTCCTATCCTTTTCCGATTCACGATCCGGACTATCTGATCGAAACCATGCGCAGCCACGTCTGCTACTTTGTCGCGGAAAAAGACGGAATGATCGCCGCCGCGTCATCCGGCGAAATGGATGACGGAAATCGCAATGCGGAAATGACCGACTTTGCAACGCTTCCCGAACACCTCGGCAATGGGCTAGCGGTTCATCTGCTGAAGTTCATGGAGCCGGAAATGAAAAAACGTGGCATCCTCACTCTCTATACCATCGCCCGCGCCATCTCGCCCGGCATGAACATCACCTTTTCCAAATGCGGCTATGCCTTCGGCGGAACGCTGATCAACAACACGCAGATCTCCGGCTCCATCGAGAGCATGAACCTGTGGCATCGTCAGGTCTGAACAGATATAGGATTTGACTGCCTTCACGGTTGGGCTAGAATTCGGTCATTTAACGGGAGATGCAATCATGATTACCAAAAAGATGGAAATGGCTCTGAACGGGCAGATCAATAAAGAATTTTACTCGGCCTATCTGTATCTGGCGATGTCGGCCTATTGCAACAAACTCAATCTTCCGGGCGCCGAACACTGGTTCCGCATGCAGTACGACGAAGAGGTTCTTCATATGACAAAAATGTTCGACTATGTGATGCAACACGGTGGCAATGCCCATCTATTGCAGATCGATGAGCCGCCGCGCGAGTTCGGCACAATCCTCGATGTTTTTGAAGCCAGTCTCGCACACGAACAATTTGTGACCATGAGCATTAACGAGATGCTCGATGTGGCGATGGATGAAAAAGATCACGCCACGCGGGTTTTTCTGCAGTGGTACATCACCGAGCAGGTCGAAGAGGAAGCGAACGTCGAAGAAATTATTCAACGCCTCAAATTGGCAGGCGATAACGGCGGCGCCCTGATGATGATTGATGACAAACTCGCCGCGCGCATGCCCCCGACGCCCATCGCCGGAAACTAACAAGAGGATTCGTTATGTTCAAAAAAGCTCTCCTACTGACCCTGCTAAGCGGCTTCGTTCTAACCTCTCAAGCGGCTTCAAAGAAAGAAATCACCATGCTGGTGGTTCCGCGCGACGCCAAGACCATTCAAATTGCACAGGACTTTGCACAGCTTGCCCCGGTTCTGCTCGTCAGCTACCAGCAAGTGCAGGACCTCCTGAAGCTCTATGCCTGGGACGGGGAGCTCTGGATTGATATCTCGGTGGAAGATTATGTAACCGGCGCCTTTTTCGAAAACCCGCCGACGCACACCCTCATCATCGAACCCGAAAACACGCCCGCGGCAGACGTTCTGATTCCGGACGGGCTCTGGTGCGAAAGCGGAAACCGACTGACCACCACCGACCCGCGCACGATGATTCATATGCTCGGACTCTACTTTGATTTTCCAAGCCGCCACTGGAAAAAACTCGGCCGAATCCACGGTCTTTCCGTTGCGGACATCAACCCCGAACTCGTCAATATCTACTGGTGGCAGTATCCCGAAAAGCGCCCGACGCTTGATCCGGATGTCGACATGGCTCATTGGCTCTATCTTGACATCATCCCGCCCGCACCCGTTGAACCGGTCGTGATTGAAGAAGAGCCCGAAGCCGTTATCCCCGCCGAAACTCCGGCCGAAGAAATGGTTGAAGAACCGGTCAGCACCGAACCGATTCGGGTGGTGGAACCCGAGAAGGTTCCGCAAATCGTGCCGACCGTGATTGAAATTCCTACCGAAAAAATCGAGCCGGTTGAAGAAGAAAAAGCTATAATGGAGGAAGCCCCCGCAGTTATATCTTCGGCTGAAGATATTCTTAATGCTCTAAAACCCGCAGCCGAGGTCACCGTAGACCCCTTCTCCACCGACAACATCCCCGCCGCCAAAGTCATCCTCCCTTCGGCGGAATAACTGCCACGAAGCCTCAAAGCCACCAAGGCTCACGAAGTAAAAAACAGAAGCGGCGTTGCGTTTCTTCGGCTCTTCTCGGATGTGCGTTTTTTCACTCGCATCAAATCATTGAGGTCCCACGGATGGCCGTCGCGTCCCACGGATCGTTTCAGCCCAAAAGACGAAAGACGGTCTTTCAAGTTATTTTGAGC
>Ga0307929_1001714_pt1 | contig 15721 bp, 15 predicted proteins | sample AceLakmetage1330_FD_203160 | JGI IMG/M metagenome (GOLD analysis project Ga0307929, IMG submission 203160) | Saline water microbial communities from Ace Lake, Antarctica - #1330 | ecosystem: Environmental > Aquatic > Non-marine Saline and Alkaline > Saline | place: Antarctica: Ace Lake...
CCCATCTATTATCCTCTCAACCACAGCAGAACCTCCCTGACCAGCCAAGGTAATAGAGGGAAAAAGAGAAGAAATTAAGAGGATAGAACTCGCTATCATCAACATCCAAGCGGAAAAGACTCGGTATTGATTCTGTTTATTTTTTATTATCATTTCAGGATGTTATTTTGTTAACAGATTCCCGCGAGACAAAGCAGCCTTTAGTGAGCAGCTCCACCAATCAGAGACAATACAAAGAGTTTAAAGCTAAATTTTAACACAACAATACACGGATAACGAAAAAAACGAATTTCATTCTTCCCTACCTCCCTAATTTCTTTATATAAAGACCAAAAAGCTTCTTGTCATTTTTTCCCAGGTTATGATAAGCTTAAAAATATTGATGAATTTTTATTTCATTAATCACTATTGTTACCCAAAATACTTTAAAGAGTGCTGGAATTATATGGTCCGCAAAGAAGCTACCCTTTCAGAATCTGAAGAAGAGACTAGGGATTTTCTGCTAAGTCTTTCTCTATTTGATAGTTTTGACGTTAATGAGCTCATGATACTTGCTCAGCATATGAGTTATATTCATCTCCAGCGCGGTGAATTTCTTTTTGTCGAAGGAGACAAGGGAGACTTTCTTGGATTCGTTGTACAAGGTGTCCTTGAAGTCTTAAAGAAATCAGCAACTGGTGAGAATGTTGTTATTGCACGTCTTGCTAAGGGAAGCTCAATTGGTGAAATGGCACTTATTGACAAATCACCACGATCTGCAACCGTCGTTTCAAGGCAACCAACAACCATGATAACACTTACAAGCAAAGGTTTTGATAATCTTACCGAAAAATCACCAATGACAGGTATAAAGGTAATCCAAAAAGTAGCAAGGCTTTTAAGTCTTAACATGCGTAGAACATCTAGTAAGCTCGCAGACTTATTAAACATTTACCCTATATGATTGTTTGTGTATTTTCAAAACTATTTGAATTTAACTGATATCCCCCACATCACACTATGTTAGCCTCTCCCACTATACTTTTTTCAGCAACAAGTCCTGAAAGCCATCCCTTTTGCCTCCAACTATTAAAGGAATCAGCAGCCACTGATATCTATACCTGTTCAAATTCTGAAGAAATCAGTAACACCCTCCAAACGCAGGAGATCCATATTATCTTTCTAGACAGCACATTATATCCAGAAAGTGAATATATGACCAATCTTGATGCAATTCAGACGGAATATCCAGAACTTCTAGTTATAGCCGCTATACCTGACGACAACCCGGCACTTGAGCAGGAGATTCTTAACCGCGATACATTTTTCTATATCAGTACTCCCTATCAGGATTCTGAAGTTCAACTAGCCCTTAAGCGTGCCCTTGCAAAGCTTAATATTCAGCCCTCTGCTCCTGTAACAACAGCAAAAAAACGTTTACCTCCGTTTTATGGAATCATAGGCGAAACCAGGGTTATGCAAAACCTGTTTAATCTGATAGCAAAAGTTGCAGAAGATGATATTGCAACTGTTCTTATTAGAGGTGATTCCGGCACAGGAAAGGAACTCGTTGCTAAGGCAATTCATAGCCACTCAACACGAAAAAGCCATAATTTTGTTCCAGTGAATTGTGCAGCCATCCCTGATGACCTGCTCGAAAGTGAACTCTTTGGCTACACCAAAGGCGCATTCACCGGTGCTGCCCAGAATAAAATCGGGCGAATAGAATATGCAGACGGAGGAACACTTTTCCTTGATGAAATTGGTGACATGAAGCCCACCCTCCAGGCAAAGCTTCTTCGGGTTCTACAGGAAAGAGAATTTGAACCTGTTGGTGCTCTCAAGGCTACACCTGTTGATACTCGTATAGTAGCAGCGACTCATTGCGATCTCGAACAACTGGTAGCAGATGGACAATTCAGGGAAGATCTTTACTATAGGCTATCGGTCATTCCCCTTAGTATTCCATCACTAAATGATAGGAAAGAAGATATTCCTATCCTCCTCGATGCTTTTTTAGAACTTCATGGAACTAAAAGAGGTCGGGAAAAATTCACTATCCCAATGAATGTCATGGTCGCATTGCTTTCCTATGACTGGAAAGGAAATGTACGTGAACTTGAAAATCTTGTTCAGCATATGTCCATCCTCTGTTCGGGTAAAGTGATTCAACTTGAAGACCTTCTGGAACGAATCCTTGTTGACTTTGATCCAGCTGATGTCGATTTAGATCATATTACTAACCTTCTTTCCAACAGCTCACTCTCTGACGAGTCATCAGAAGAAAACTCTCAGGAAAGCAGAGTTACCGTGCCAGTTGGTCTTGGATGGCACGACGGCCAAGTTGATTTCAAAGAGCTCATAAACGATTATGAATCTCAATTGATCATAAAAGCCATGAAAATGACTAAAGGCAATAAGAAGGAAGCTGCCAAACTTCTTAACTTAAAGCGAACAACACTTCTTGAAAAATTAAGAAAAAAAACCTACAGGGAATGTGGGAGGAAACATAAATAATACAATCTACTTCCCAAAACCTCATTCCTCCATTTTAATTTCATTATTTTTCAACAACTTTAGAATCATCAAAGTACACAACACTATCTGCTTCTATCCACAATCCAAACCCTTCGCATCGTAATAATTCAGAAATTCTTTGTGGATCTCACAGATATTTAACAGACAGCTAATTTAGATATAGAATAAGGCAGCCACCCCACCTTTATCCAAAGCAAAACAAAGGTTATATCTTCAACAGTTCTACTCCCGAATGAAAGAACTTCGTCAGTTTTAACGTTCTTTTTTAAGAAAACTATCATAACGGTCTCTGCCTTCTCTATTTAACCATTGGCATTTAATTGTATCTTTTATGGATTTTGTAATTATAACGTTACCGCCATCATAACAGCCGCCATAGGTTATATTTTCCCTGAATTCTATATGCTCAGCCGTTTGTGAAAGTAGAATGAGTTGCCCGCCACAATCCAGTGAGGGATAGGAAATCTGATAAGAATTTGCTGCTATTTTAACTTTTACATCAGATACTTTAAAGAGGTTTTGCCTGACTCTTCCGGACCAGTTTCCTATAATTTTTTTGGTCAATCCTTCTTCAATAAGATTTCTAACCAGAGACTTTCTTTTTCCAACATTCACCATGATGTTTTCATGCCACGTGTCATACCCATCATGTTGTAAATTTAAAGCATACCGTCCATTTAAAATTTCATCTAATTGAAAAGGGGTAGTACCCGATTTTCTACCATCTATAAAAACTGTAGCATTCGTCGGTGTAGTCGTAATTTTCAGGCTTCCATAGAGAGAAACAAGTTCTTGCTCCAACCGCTTCTTTCTACCCTCAATAATTTGAATTTCACTCCGCCAAGTATCATGGCCTTGTAATTTCAATTCCAGATGGTATCTGCCTTTTTGTATTTTCTTCCTACTCAATGGAGTTCTACCAAATTCCTTTCCATTAAGAAGGACTACTGCACCGGATGGAGTGGTGTTTACCTCAATGCTGCCATAGCTGTTAACAAGCTTCCCTTCAACTTTCTGTTCTTTACCAGATACGATATTTACATTTTTTTTCCACTTATCAAATCCTTCAAGTTTAAGTTCCAGCTTATGCTGCCCTTTTGGTATGTTCTTAAGCCTGTAGGGCGTTTGCCCTGCTTTTTTTCCATCAAGAAAAATCTTTGCCCCGGATGGGTTACTGCTGATATTCAAATTTCCGTAAACAGTTTTCAGGTCAGCGGAAAGCTCATTCTCCTGAACAGCCTGTAAGGTTATCTTCGTCGTCCAGGGAACACAATCTTTATGTTTAAGTTCTATCTTGTGGTTTCCTTTTTTCACTCCCTCCTGAATAATTGGAGTTTGTCCAATATTTTCACCATCTAGGTACACATCGGCACCCATCGGCATACTGAGAATAGCAAGACTGCCAACAACACTTGCCAGATCCACATTCAAAACAACGGGGGATTCAAGGCTGACTTCAACAACACTTTTCCAGCCTTCATAGCCAGAACTGTGCAGTTCAATGTCGAGTTTTCCCGTTAGTACCCGATCGGAATAGTATGGGGTTGTTCCCACTTCCCATTTGTCTATAAACACCCTGGCACTATTGGGAGTGCTGATTATCTGCAGGCTTCCGTAGACAGACGTCAAGACACCATGAACACTTGCTGGCTGCAAAGGAATTATTTCGACCTTCGCCTCCCAGGATTCATGACCTTTTTTTTGCAGGGTGATTTGTTGATCCCCCTTGGCCAGATGGATCAGGGTAACGGGGGTTGTTCCCATTTCCTGACCATTTCTCAAGACCGTTGCCCCTGAAGGTTCACTGGTTACTTTCACGTTACCAAAGGGCTCAAGTATCAGATTTACGTTTAAACTTACCGCTTTCCTCTGTTGGATGAAAACCTTCTTTTCAAATTCACCATATTGATCCTTGGTCAAACGAACAGTATGGGTGCCATCGCTGAGATTTTCAATTTGGACTGGTGTCAACCCGACCTCTCCATCATCCACATACACCGTAGCACCAGCAGGGTTACTGTTAATTGTCAAGACTGGCTGGCGCAACAACAATCCATTGGGAATGGCTATCAGAAAGAAAGTACCAACCAGCAGTAAACAACACAGTTATCAGTAAACAACTAATAATGAGGCTTGGCTTCTAGTTTAAAGACATAGAACTTTTTATTTAAATTTTGTTTTTTCGATAGGAAATGTAAATTAATTTACAAAACATTACTACAACAACGGCAGGGGAACAATAAAAGGCTTGAGGGGAGACCCTTTGGGAGATATTCTTTTCTAGTCAGTGGGCAAAGAATAGACACCATCTTTCACACTTTGTAATGTGTACGGCGTACGCTACCACCTCTGCCCCCCACTGTTCTTGCATGGCAATTGCTGTTACAAGGCTCTGGATTCATTGACAGTTCCACCAGATTTAATTTTACCAGCCAGGAAAGAAAAATGTAAGGAATACAACAGTTGTTAAATAAGGAATTTTTTACGTTCCTTCAAGGTACGGTGAGATTTCTGCCACAAAAAAAAAGGGTTTCAACCAAGACTGGTTGAAACCCTTTTTTTATATATCTGGCGGAGCGGACGGGACTCGAACCCGCGACCCCTGGCGTGACAGGCCAGTATTCTAACCAGCTGAACTACCGCTCCAGATTAGAAAAATTGTACAAAGATTAAGTGGTGGGCGGTACAGGGATCGAACCTGTGACCCTCGGCTTGTAAGGCCGATGCTCTCCCAGCTGAGCTAACCGCCCCCTCAATCATCGTGAACGTCTATTTACCAAGAAGGCCCTAAGCCGTCAAGCAAAAAAGATCAATGAGGACTATTATGTGAAGAGACTGTAAAGTCACCATAGACTGAAGAATGCGGCACATCCTTAAACAGTATCTCACCTTCTTTTAATACAAGCGATTTTTCCAATACTTGGTCAACATTGTCCAGACAATGTATCTCTAAACTCTTGCGAATATTGGCGGGAACGTCTGCAAGATTTCTTTCATTTTCTTTTGGAATTAATACGGTTTTTACATTCCCACGTTTGGCAGCAAGCAATTTCTCTGTAAGTCCGCCAATAGGAAGAACACGTCCGCGAAGGGTAATCTCACCGGTCATTGCAACTTCATGGTTTACAGGGAGCTTTAAGATGGCAGAAACAAGTGCTGTAGCCATGGTCACACCTGCTGATGGCCCATCCTTGGGGACAGCACCTTCAGGGACGTGAACGTGGATATCAAGCTTCTGATAAAAGTCAGGGGTCAGACCAAGCCTCATGGCTCGCGACCTTACATAACTCAAAGCTGCCTGAGCAGACTCCTGCATCACCTCACCTAGTTTTCCGGTTACCATCATTTTTCCGGTACCAGGCATTAGTGTGGCCTCTATCTGCAGGAGTTCACCTCCGACAGAGGTCCAGGCAAGCCCGGTCACAAGACCTACTTCATTTCGCTCCTCAGCAAGACCGAATCGAAATTTAGGAGTTCCGAGATATTTATTAACTCCCTTTGCAGTTACTTTATACTTCTTACTTTTTGCCTTCTTCTTTAAACGATCCCTGGCAATTTTTCTAAAGACAGAAGCAATCGTCCTCTCAAAATTCCTGACGCCGGCTTCTCTGGTATAGCGCCTGACGATTTCCAGGGATCCTCCAGTGGTCAACGTTATATCATCGGGCTTAAAGCCATTCAGTTTTAATTGTTTAGGAATCAGATACCCTTCAGCTATCTTCTGCTTTTCTTCTTCCGTATATCCATTCAAACGGATAATCTCCATCCTGTCCTGCAAAGGCAGGGGGACTCCTTCAAGATTGTTTGCCGTAGTAATAAAAAAGATCTCGGAAAGGTCGTAATCAAGATCAAGATAATGGTCATTAAACGCATTGTTTTGTTCAGGATCAAGCACTTCAAGAAGAGCAGAAGAAGGATCACCCCGAAAGTCTGTGCTCATCTTATCCACTTCATCAAGGCAGAAAACCGGATTAGCAACACCAACTTTTTGCATAGCCTGGATAATCTTCCCAGGCATTGCTCCCACATATGTTCTTCGATGACCTCTAATTTCAGCCTCATCGCGAACACCACCGAGGGAAATACGGGTAAATTTTCTTCCCATAGCACGAGCTATTGATTTAGTTATCGAAGTCTTCCCAACACCTGGAGGCCCCACAAGACAGATAATCGGCCCCTGAAGCTTTTTCACCTGCGACTGAACAGCAAGATATTCAAGAATTCTTTCCTTGGGCTTTTCAAGTCCATAATGATCTTCATCGAGAATTTTTTCCGCCCTGTCAATATCGAGCCGTGCACGCGTTTTCTTACTCCAGGGAAGAGTAAGAATACAATCAACATAATTCCTTACCACCGTAGTCTCAGCTGACATTGGAGGCATATTGCGCAGCTTTTTTAATTCCTTAACAGCCTTTTCTTTTACGATTTTAGGAAGTGCCTTTTTTTCAATAGCTTGTTCAAGCTCTCCTATATCATCAACCCCTTCTTCGTTTTGGCCAATTTCATTCTGAATTACTTTTACTTTTTCACCGAGGAAATAGTTCCTCTGGGTTTTCCCCATTCTTTTTTTGACTCTTGAATTAATATCCTTTTCAAGCTCAGCCAGCTCAATCTCACGATTGATATACATTAAAACCTTTTCAATACGTTGCTGAATAGAATCAATCTCAAGGATTGACTGTTTTTCATCGGATTTAATTGGCAAATGAGCACTGATAACATCGACAAGTTTGCCACTGGTCTCAATTTTTTTAACAGATTTTAACACTTCCCGAGGAATTTTTCGGTTCACTTCAGCAAACTGCTCAAACTGCTTTCTCAGTCGACGCGTAAAAACTTCAGTTTCCTGTTCTTCGGCATCGGTATCTTCACGAAAAAAGACCTCAGCCTGCATAAATTTTTCATGTGGAAGAAAAGAAACGATCTCCGCCCTTCTCTTGCCTTCAACCAATGCCTTGATCGTTCCATCCGGTAAACGAAGCAACTGCATTACAACTGCTAGAGTTCCCACTCTATAAATTTCATCTTCTGTGGGATCATTAACTGTTGAATCCTGTTGAGAGACGAGAAGAATCTCAGTCCGTTTCTCCATGGCATCTTCAAGGGCGTGGATAGATTTTGATCTTCCAACAACCAGAGGGGCTACCATATGTGGGAAAATCACAATGTCACGAAGTGACATAATTGGATATAAGCTAGTTTCCATTAGGGACATATCTCACAATTTATTAAGAAATTTCGCCAGCAACAACTGGCTTCTGCATTCTTACAACTGGGCTTGAATAGGATCAGGAACCGGTACTTTCCAGAGCACTCTCTTCGGATGGGTTGCTATACAATATTACTGGATAGTCTCCGTCATTGATAACCTGTTCACTAATAACACATTCCTGAACATTTTCTTTTGACGGCAACTCATACATGACATCAAGCATCGCCTCTTCCATGACAGAACGTAATCCACGAGCACCTGATTTGCGTTTTAGCGCTTTCTTTGCTATTGCAGTGAGCGAACCTTCCGTGAAGCGAAGTCGAACTTCCTCAAACTCAAAGAGACGCTTATACTGCTTCGTAAGAGCATTTTTAGGTTCTGTTAAGATGCGCACCAGATCTTCTTCTTCAAGTTCCTGCATGGTCGCAATAACGGGTAAACGACCAACAAGTTCGGGAATCAAGCCAAACTTCAACAGGTCTTCAGGCTGCACGGCTTCAAGAATTTCACCAATCTTCTGGGTCTCATCATTAGTAACTTTTGCACCGAAACCGATGGATTTTTTGCCCTTTCTTCTCTTAACAACGGAATCAAGTCCAACAAAAGCTCCACCACAGACAAAGAGTACGTTGGTGGTATCAATCTTCACCAGCTCCTGCTGCGGATGCTTACGGCCACCCTTTGGCGGGATGGATGCAACCGTCCCCTCAATGATCTTCAACAGAGCCTGCTGAACCCCTTCACCGGAGACATCACGGGTAAGAGACGCACTATCTGATTTCCTGGCAATCTTATCAATTTCATCAATATAAATAATGCCACGCTCTGCACGATCAATATCATAGTCAGCGGCCTGTAGAAGATTAACAAGGATATTCTCAACGTCATCTCCAACATAACCAGCTTCCGTAAGGGTCGTTGCATCAGCAATACAGAAAGGAACATTTAATATCCGGGCCAAAGTCTGGGCCACCAGAGTTTTTCCGCTTCCCGTTGGACCGATCAGAATAATATTAGATTTTTGCAGTTCTACAACATCATCAGAAACGGGTGCTTCGATACGTTTATAATGATTATGAACAGCAACTGAGAGAACTTTTTTTGCAAAATCCTGCCCGATAACATAGTCATCAAGATGACTTTTTATCTCCATAGGTTTAAGCGCTCCTTTCAGAGTATCTTCGCTATCAGAAACCTCAGCAGCTTCTTCATCTTTCACAATTTCATTGCACAAATCTATGCATTCATCACAGATAAAGACATCTGGTCCGGCAATAAGTTTTGCAACCTCTCCCTGATCTTTACCACAGAAAGAACAGTTGCAATTAGGTTCTTTATTTTCGATATCGTCCATACTATTCTTCCTCGGAAACATCCTTACGTTTATCAAGTACTTCGTCAATTATACCATATTTTTTCGCTTCTACAGGGCTCATAAAATTATCACGATCTGTGTCCTTCTGAAGCTTCTTAACAGTATGCCCTGTGTGTTTGGCCAGTATTTTGTTCAAATCATCACGCATACGCAGTATTTCCTGAGCATGAATATCGATCTCACTGGCCTGTCCCTGATATCCACCCATTGGCTGATGGATCATAATACGAGAATTTGGCAGGGCATATCGTTTTCCGGCAGTACCGGCAGCAAGAAGCAATGCTCCCATGGAAGCAGCCTGTCCCATGCACAGTGTTGCAATATCACATTTCACATATTGCATGGTATCATAAATAGCGAGTCCTGCGGTAACAGAACCACCCGGTGAATTAATGTAGAAAGTGATATCTTTTTCAGGATCTTCCGCTTCAAGAAAGAGGAGCTGGGCAACGATGGAACTTGTAACGTCATCCCCAACCGAGGTACCAAGAAAAATTATCCTCTCCCTCAGGAGTCTTGAATAAATATCAAAGGAACGCTCTCCTCGAGGGCTTTGTTCCACAACCATAGGTACAAGATTCATTTCACTCTCCTTCAAATAAAGACGACTGCAAAAGCCCTGAAGGGCAAATGCAGTCGAATAAGTTAAAACGTATAGTAAGCAGTTTTTTCTGCTGAATTATCAGGCAGCACTCTCTTCCTTACCATCACCAGCAGACTCTTTCTTATCAGCTGGTACTTCATCAACAAACTTCACATTGTCTCGCAAAAAAGTAAGTATCTTTTCGTTGAGAATTTCATTCATAAAGGGGAGAAGATCGTCTCGGCTCTGGAAGAATTCCTTAACCTTATCAACGGTCATATTGTACTGATCACCAATGCGCTTGAAAGCACGATCCATATCTTCGTCTTTCACTTTGATATCTTCAACTTCTGCAATCTTCTTCAGAATGAAATCACCGCGAACACGTTTTTCAGCAGTTTCCTGACTCTGTTCGGCAAGTTCATCACGATTAATACCTGCTGACTCAAGGTTCATCCCCTGTTGCTCGAGTGATTTTTCGGTATTCTTAATCATCTCTTCAACTTCAAAGCGAACCAAACGCTCAGGGACATCAAAAACATGGCCTTCAAGCAATTTGAGCATCACACGATCGGTAGCATCACCTTCTGCACGTTTATCTTTCTCCACCTGCAGTTTTGCACGAACATCGTCTTCAAGATCTGCAAAGCTTGTGAACTTCTCATCCACATCTTTTGCAAAGTCATCATTTAGCTCAGGAAGAACGCGCTCTTTTACTTCTTTAACATCAACCCGAAACTCAACCTTCTTTCCGGCCAAAACAGGATTCACATACTCTGCAGGAAAATCAACCTCATGGGTCGCTTTTTCACCCTGGTTCATACCAACAAGTTTTTCTTCGAATTCAGGACTTAATTTTCCTGCTCCGACATCAACAGAGTAATTTTCATTCTTCACTTCCTTCATAGCTTTACCGCCGCTAAATCCTTCGAAATCAACGACAATTACGTCGCCTTTTTCAACAGTGCGGTCAGTAACAGAACGAAGTGGTGCCATATCACGACGAAGTTCTCCAATCTCAACCTCTATAGCAGCATCACTTACTTCACTTGATACCTTCTCTACCTCAAGCCCTTTATATTCTCCAAGCTCAAATTCAGGCCTTATGTCTATGTTGGCAACATAAGTAAATGTTCCATCTTCGTTGAAAACAGGATCGCTAATATCAGGATGAACAACAGGATCGATTTTTTCTTTTTCAATGGCGTCAAAATAGCTTTCTTGAACCATTTTTTCACCTTCTTCAGCCTCTACCTGTCCCCGGTAATGTTTAATAATAACAGTACGTGGAACCTTACCACGGCGAAAACCTTTCATTTTGATTTCACGCTGCAGTTTGCCATAGGCCTTTTCAAGTTTTTTCTGTACCCCGTCTTTTGAAAGAGTAATGGTGATCTTTTTCGTAAGCGCGTTGACATCCTCTACAACTACATCCATTCTGTTCATCCTTTATAAAGTTTTAGCCCGACAATAAATTCTGCCAGAACACTTTTATATATCTTTTATTATATTAATCATAAGACAACATTCAGTTGAAATGGTGCGAGAGGGGGGACTCGAACCCCCATGCCAAAGGCGCTGGTTCCTAAGACCAGTGCGTCTACCAATTCCGCCACCCTCGCATTTTCATACTAAATGGTACAACAATCATCAAAGAAGAATTTGACAACCCTTTAGTAATTAATTCACATCATGCCTACAGTCAAGACCGATACTGCCTATTAAGAAAAAAAATCAGCTTTTCTTTGTACTTTTTTAAAAAAAAAGGATAATCAATTACACATCTGATCCTTGCCAAACACACTAACAGAGGCTATTATCTCTCCTTATTGGAAAAGAACCTTTTTCTATTTTTTTCCTTTTAAACCCTTTGTCAGCCAGTGATCTGCAATTTTTTGCATGAAAACGGGTAACGACAAAGACCTACATCTAACATTCATTTGAGGGAATAATGACGTACAAACAGCGTATTGCAGCCTGTGCCATGCTCATGTTTTTCTTTTCTACCTCTTCGGTATTTGCTGCTACCGAACCTGCTGGAACCGCCAAGGTTCGATTAGAGGTCGAAAACACCTGGAAACTCCCAAACAAACCACTTGATCTAGTATATTCACTCGATGGTCGTAAAGTGTTTATACTCACTGATCAGAATCAGGTGCTAGTCTATTCAGCTACTGGTGATGTCCTTGGAAAGATTAATGTAAAAAAAGGTGTCTCCGCAATTGATATCGCCCCTCGTGGTGAGAAGCTTTACCTTATTAATGAAAAAGACAACAGCTTTACGGATCTGCTGATCAATTTCGTAGTAAGTGTCGACACTATTGGTTCACCTTACCTCGGTAATGAAAATGCCCCTGTTACCATTGCCGTTTTTACGGATTTTGAATGACCCTATTGCAGCCAGATAGTGCTGCTACTCGAGCAGGTGCTCGAGCATAACCCCGATACTGTAAAGATTGTTTTAAAAAACATGCCTCTTAAAATGCATAAATTTGCAAACCCAGCAGCACGCGCAGCATTAGCTGCCGGAGAACAGGGTAAATTCTGGGAATTTCATGATGAGCTGTTTGCTCTTTCTCCAAAGTTGAATCCTGCTTCAATCACAGGAATTGCAAAAAAACTTGGATTGGATATGGCGAAATTCAGTGCAGACATGGCATCACCAGCTATTTCTCAAAAAATTGACAAAGATCTAAATGATGCAAAGGAACTTGGCGTCACAGGAACCCCCACCGTATTTGTTAATGGTGTGAAATTTAATCGTAAGCAGGAGCCAGAAGCGCTAGTACAACTCCAGCAAATGATAGATGAGGAACTTGCCAAAAAGGCCAATTAGAAACTGAAATGGCAGACAACCAGACAAGTAGAGACATCACTTTTCCCGATAATAATCAAGCGGGCATCCTGTACGGAGAGCTAAACAAGAATCTCCAGCTGGTTGAACAGAACATTGGCGTCACAATTCATGTCCGGGGAAATGGTGTTCATATCACCGGCCTCGGACATGAGGTTGACCTTGCCGCTGACCTACTAGAACAATTCTATGGGCTCTTAAATAAAGATTTTAAAATATATCCATCTGACTTTTCCTTTGGTATTCGCGTTCTTGAAGCTAGTCCAAAAGCAAACCTTGCTAAGATTTTTCTAGATAAAATCTATATTACTGCTCAAAACCGCATCATCTCTCCCAAGACGCAAAACCAAAAAAAATATATAGACTCCATTCGATATAACGACGTTGTATTCGGAATCGGCCCTGCTGGTACAGGAAAGACCTATCTTGCTGTAGCCATGGCTGTTTCTGCACTTAGCTCTGGCCAAGTTCGATCCATAATCCTCACCCGCCCAGCTGTTGAAGCCGGTGAGAAACTCGGTTTTTTACCAGGAGACCTTGCCCAGAAAGTAAATCCCTACCTTCGTCCTCTCTACGATGCCCTCAGTGATATGCTTGGTCCAGATAAAAGTGCCGATTATATTGAACAGGGGACTATTGAGATAGCACCTCTTGCCTTTATGCGTGGCAGAACATTAAATGACGCTTTTATTATTTTAGATGAGGCACAAAATACCACACGGGAGCAAATGAAGATGTTTCTTACCCGCATCGGTTTTGACTCTGCAGCTGTTATTACCGGGGATGTCACCCAAGTTGATCTTCCACGATCCGATCAGTCAGGACTGATACATGCAAAGAATATTCTCCGTGATATCGATGGCATCAAATTTTGCAATTTTTCTAAACAGGACGTCGTTCGCCATCCTCTGGTGCAAAAAATAATTGGCGCCTACGAATTACAATCAAACACTAAATAAAACACCTCCATGACCGCCCACTTCACTCAAAATTGTGACCCTGCAGTTTTCCGCATAAACATAAAAATGTTACAAAGACGTGCCGTATGGTTAATGCGAAAAAACCATGTCTCTGACCATGATCTTTCTATTACTTTAGTTGACGATGAGGAAATCGGCTGGCTCAACAATCACTACCGCGACAAAGATGGCCCCACAAATGTACTTTCTTTCCCCTTCTCTCATGAGAATAACAGCTTCGATATTTCCTCATCTATACTTGTCAAAGAACTTGGTGATATTATCATCTCGGTTGAAACAGCACAAAACGAGGCAAAGAAGCTTAAAGTATCATTGCATGACCGCCTGACCTGGCTCATCACCCATGGCCTGCTTCATCTTCTCGGCCATGACCATGAACGTTCAAAAGCTGAAGCTCTTGCAATGTGGGACCTTGAAAATAAACTTATTAACCAGTTACACAACTCCAGGAGTTACCAGATGACCCAATTAGCAATTAATGTCGATCATGTAGCAACCGTTCGTAATGCCCGGGGTATCACGGAACCGGACCCTGTTGCAGCTGCTGCTATCTGTGAACTTGCAGGAGCAGCAGGCATTGTTGTTCACCTCCGCGAAGACAGACGCCACGTTAATGACCGGGATGTTCGTCTACTAAGAGAAACAATTAAAACGCGAATGAACCTGGAGATGGGCGCAAATAAAGAAATTATTGGAATCGCCTTAAATCTCAAACCCGATATGGTCACTCTTGTTCCTGAAAAACGGCAGGAACTCACAACCGAGGGGGGCTTAGATGTTGCCGGTCAAAAGAAGAAACTTGCCAAAACTATCAAACAGATGGACAAAGCAGGAATACCGGTCTCACTCTTTATAGATCCAGAGGCAAAACAGGTTAAAGCTGCCCATGCAATTGGGGCAACCTTTGTTGAACTACATACCGGACGTTACTGTGATGCAACCAGTGAAACAGAGCGTGAGCAAGAATACCAGCTTATCGCATCTGCTGCTGAAGAAGCGTACCAGATGGGGTTACGGGTATATGCTGGCCATGGACTCGACTATCAAACCACCGCAAGAATTGCAGCACTTGACACCATCGAAGAGTTATCTATTGGACATGCAATTATTGCACGTGCTGTATTTGTAGGACTTGATCAAGCTGTACGGGAAATGAAAAAAATCGTTCGTGATGCCTCTATGATCTTTTAGATATCAGGACAAAAAAATTATATGTGAGCACAGATCGACTTCTTTAGATCGGCAATTTGCTTCTTTTTTCCAAGGACTACCAGAATATCATTTCCAATGAATAATGGTATCCGGTTTTGGATTAAAGAGCATATTGTCATCTCCCTGAATTACGGTATATCCAGCTTCGGCTATGTCCTGAAACTCTTTCGGATCGCTCTCAATAACAACAAAACGTTTTTCATTTTCGTCAAGAGTTGCACAAATAACTTTTCCAACACGACCCAAAACCGCAAACAATATGATTTACCAGGATTTTTTGGTACACTAACCTTAAAAAGATAATTCCGTAAACTATACACCTGAAAAAAGCTTTGGAAACAAGGTCTTTGACAATTGACAAACAATTCCGCTCTATGTTAAAAACAATCTCGTGCCCGGATGGCGGAACTGGTAGACGCAAGGGACTTAAAATCCCTCGCCCCTAGGGTGTGCGAGTTCGATTCTCGCTCCGGGCACCATTCTCAGTTCCAAATACTTCCATTTACACCTAACAAGCCCTTTAGCCACGCCGGTTAAAGGGCTTTTTGTTTTCCATTCCCTTCCACTATATTCCGTTGGCATCCACGAACAAAAGGGGTATTTCTACGGGTATCCTTAACGGGAACAACCATACCCTCTCTTCATACCCCTATTTGAGGTGAAAATGTCAAAGCTCTCAGCGATTCAAGTACGCAACGCTAAAACGAAGGAAAAGCCCTATAAACTGGTAGATGGGAAGGGTCTCAATCTCCATGTCGCCAAGACAGGAACAAAAACTTGGCGTTATAGATTTAAGATAGATGGGAAGGAATCTACCTTCAGTATTGGTGAATACCCAACAATCTCTCTTGAACAGGCAAGAAATAAAAGGATGGAAGCAAGAGAACTCGTAAAAGTTGGCATCAGAAGTGGTTCCCTTTGTTTGAACAGTATCTTCTGTTTTTAAGTGGATTCTCTGCTGTTTTTTTATACTGCCATTTCAATGATT
>Ga0307929_1001717_pt1 | contig 15705 bp, 16 predicted proteins | sample AceLakmetage1330_FD_203160 | JGI IMG/M metagenome (GOLD analysis project Ga0307929, IMG submission 203160) | Saline water microbial communities from Ace Lake, Antarctica - #1330 | ecosystem: Environmental > Aquatic > Non-marine Saline and Alkaline > Saline | place: Antarctica: Ace Lake...
CGGGTGTCAGGAAAAAACTTGTTGTCATTCGATTGATTCAACATAGAATCATAGAGTTATGCTGTTTAAAATCACATTTCCGGAATATTGAACCCGGAGTCCTGACACCCGACACCTGACACCTCGGCGAGGACAGGATCTCGAAATTCTTCACCGGAAAGCGGCATGAATCTCATTCATTCACGGGTATTGATGTTAGGACCAAGCCCACCACGGCCACCCCACACGAATAACCGAGAGCGGAAACCCTCTGAACCTTGTCGAAGATCCCGCAGGGCGGGAAACCCATCAACGACTTCATTTCTTTATCAAACTATCAATCAGGTAATCCACCGAATACCCGACAAGTTCAGGATAGTCTTCCCCTTTGAGAATCGTCGTCCGGAGCTTGCTGAATAGTATCAGGCCGTGGATAGCTGCCCAGAACATCATGGCAAATTTTCTCCCATTTACTTCGCAGAATTCTCCGGCGGAAATTCCCTCCTCAATAGTAGTCACTATTAGAGAAATAATTTGATTGCCTCGCTGATCAATTATTTCCTTGAGTTCGTCACCTAACAAGGTGCCCGGTGAAGAAAGAAAATAGTTAATGATATCAAAGTAATCCCTGTTTTCTTTGCTGAAATAGAGATAGCTTCCGGCGATAGCCCTGAGTCGATCGGAAGCGTTCTTCTCACGGGAAATAGCCTTTTTGGCTCTCGCGTGCAACAGTTCAATCCCTTCCTGCTGCAACGCAGCGAATATTTCCTCTTTGTTTTTGAAGTAGGAATAAATGGTTCCCACGCCCAACTCTGCATTCTTTGCAATCTTATTCACGGAAGTAGCCTGCAACCCCTCAGCAAACAGCAGATCCCTGGCAGCATCAAGAATCTGTCTTTTCCTTTCCTCTCTCTCTCGATTTCTTCTTTCTTTTAGACCCATATTCGTCCTCAAAGATCACTTAAAAGCTGCAATTAGTTTTTAGCTATTAGCCGTTAGCTTAAAGATCCCAATCGTTTGCATGGCTTTTCCCTTTATTTGGGATTTCACTTTTCGATGCTTACCTATTGCATCGTAACTACCTGACATTGTGTGGCTAATAGCTAACGGCTAACCGCTAATTGCAGTTTTTAGGTATCATTCCAACTCGGCTCTCAGTTTTTTTGCCATCATCCTTTCATAGACGACGGGCGCCAGGCGGCTTATCCAGTAACTTATCTTGCCGATTGGGGTCAGTACCAACAGATTTTTTCGTTTGACAGCTGCCTTGTAAATGTCCTCCGCCGCAGCTTCAGGTGTATCCTGGCTTCCAACGGTGGATTGGGGATGATCCGTCACCTGGCCGTCTCCACCAAGTGCCCTGGTCTGGAGATTCGTCTTGACAAAACCGGGACACACAATCATCACATGGGCTCCCGTCCCGAAAAGTTCCGTTCTCAAGGACGTAAAAAGACCATTCAATGCGTGTTTGCTGGCGCTGTATCCTGTTCTCCCTAAAAGCGGTGCAAGACCGGCCACACTCTCGTTCACGATGATCAGGCCCTTTCTCTTCACAATACTTTCGATGGCTGCCTTGGTACAGTAGAGAGAGCCGAAAAAGTTGATCGCCATCACCTTTTCAAACACTGAAATACGGGTAGCCCTGAACGCCCCCCGCTGGGTGATACCAGCATTATTGACCAGGACGTCAATGCCTCCATATTGTTTCAGAATGCTTGCAATCGCGTCCTCACACTGTTGTCGGCTGCTCACATCACAGACAATCCCCATGTGGTCAACGCCGAAATTAGACAGGCTTTCCCGGGCTGCTTTGAGCGCCTCCCCATCCATATCCAGAATACCGATCTTTGCACCATCCACTGCAAATCTTTGACACAGTGCAAGCCCGATCCCGCTGGCGCCGCCGGTGACAACCACGACCTTGTTTCTAAACGGTTTTTCAGTCATCTTTCCTGCCCTCTCTACTTTCAATTTCAAACATTTGTTTCATGGAACTGAGGTCACGGGGGACAATTTAAAGGAACATGTTACCATGAAGAACATGAAGAGCATGAAGGGTTTTTCTCGTTCCACGCTCTGCGTGGAAATGCATAAGTTTTTTCTTCATCTGGTAGCTGGTTACTCGTTACTGGTTGGTCGTTCCCATGCTCCAGCGTGGGAATGCGTAGTTTTTTTTCTTGATCTGACTGGGTTTTTTGCAGCCGGCAGCGGCACTCATATGAAACACGTTTGACTTAACAGTTCCGAAATCATGGATTTATTTCGAGAAACATACAACTCTCTTCATGTTCTTCATGCTCTTCATGGTAAAATATTTTAACATTTTGGCCAATCTCGAAAGTTATGGCACTTCAAAATCGTCCAGGCTGTGCGACTGAAGTCGCACCTACAGTCTTCCGTTCTCTGTCCTCCGCCCTCTGTCCTCCGCCCTCTGCCTTCCGTTCTCTGCATACTCCTTACTGCCTGCTCCCTACTGCTTTATACTCCCTACGATTTACTGGTCCCCACCTGTCCTTCAGGAAGTTTGAACCGGGTAAAGATGAAGGCTTTAGTTAACCCGGCAATAATATGCCAGATCCCCCACCAGGCCACCAAAATCGCCATGCCGCCCAACCCTCCGAAAAAATTAAAAACCAGTACCAGACCCAAAGCTGAGTTCTGGATGCCCACCTCAATGCAGACTGCCCTCGAATCCGGTTCATTGAGCCCGCATAAACGGCCCGACCAATACCCCAGATTCAGGGCCAGGGCGTTGTGAAGGAGAACGATGAGCATCACCAGACCGATGACCTGCACAAAAATGGTCCAGTTGGCCGCCAGAGCGCCACAGATAATGACCATAAAAAATATCAGAGAAAAAATCTTGAAAGGCTTCCGTACCTTGTCTGCCAGCGAAGGGAAAACTTTGTTCAGGGTCAACCCCAGGATAAGGGGAATTCCCAGAATAAGAAAAATGGTGGCAAATACGTCCACAGGACTGAGGCTTACTTGTTTCAGAATTTCGGCCGTATCCGGATTCAACCCACCCCACAGGGCTAAATTAAACGGAGTCATTATAATAGCGGCAGCGGTTGAAACAGCCGTCATGCTGATGGAGACGGCACAATTGCCTTTGGCGAGGTAGGTAACAATATTGGAGAGGTTTCCTCCCGGGCATGCAGCCACCAAAATCATCCCAAGGGCAATAGACGGTTGGGGACGCAGAAGCATGGTGAGTAAAAATGTAAAGGCGGGCAGGAGCAGGAACTGGGCAACCAGACCAATACCCGGGGCCTTTGGGGATATGATAATTCTCTTGAAATCTTCCAGTTTCAGGTCCAGGGCCACCCCGAACATCATCAAGCCAATGGCGGCATTGATAATAAAAAGCCCCTGAGGATTAAAATTGAGCCGGATCTGATCAATCGTTGCCGCGTCCATACCCACCTCCTTCTGCATACCGCCCACTGTTCACTGCATACTGCCTACTGCTTACTCCTTACTGGGCCCTTACGCCTGATAAGCTCCCACATTAGCCAGGGCCATGCTGGCCGGACTTATGGTCGTGGGATCAGTCATCACATTTATGCAGGTGGTTTTTCCGGAAGCAAAGGCCTCTTCGAGTGCAGGTCTGATATCTTCCGGCTTTTCCACAAAGATGCCTTTTCCTCCTATGGCTTCCACCATCTTGTGATAATCCACCTTGCCGATGTAAGTTCCATCTTCAATGGCATGCCCCAGACGGATCTCCTGGCTGTGTCGGATCATACCCCAACCAAGATCATTGCAGATAACCACCACAATGGGAAGTCCCTTTCTGATTGACGTTTCAAATTCCATGAAATTAAAACCAACAGAACCATCCCCTGTAATCAGACACACTCTCTTTTCCGGAGACAACAGTTTCGCTGCATTGGCATAGGGGAGACCTACCGCAAGGGATCCATAGATACCGTAATCCAGATAATGGCCGGGCCGAACCGCCGTTCGGGTCATTCCCATCCAGGTGGTTGTGTCTCCTCCATCCGCCACCACGATATCATCTTCACGGTCCATAAAATCGTTGATCTCTTTCGCGAGCCGCAAAGGATGTATGGGGACATTGGGGCTATCCCATTCAGCCTGCCGAAAAGATTTCCCCTGAGCATGGGCAGCCTCCAGCGTGGTTATCCATGGGGCAAATTTTTCCTTCAGCACATCACCGGTCTCTTTCTTCTTCAAGAGCCTATTGCATTCCCTGAGCAGAGCACCAGCATCGCTCATAACAGGAAGATCGATGGAGCGATTGCGACCCAGTTCTTCCACCTGAATATCCACCTGGATCATTTTTGCCTGGGGGTTGAAGATCTGCCCGAACATGTAGTACAACGCCACCCTCGTTCCCAACAAAATCACCAGGTCCGTCCCGCCATAAGCGGAGAAAGCGCAACCCGGTCTAAGCGCCAGCGCTCCTTCGAAACAGAGGGGATGCGTGTCGGGAATAACTCCCCGGCCCGAAAGAGATGTTAAAACCGGTAGACCGGTGGCCTCAATAAATTCAATCAGGTCCTCCCCTGCCCCCGACTGCCAGACTCCGGTCCCGGCAATCACAACCGGCTTTTCGGCCTGCCCGATCATTTCAAGGATCTGACCGGCCTTTTCAAGGTCTACGGGAAACGATTTCACCCGGGTAACGGGCTTCTTCACCGCAGAAACTTTTGTTTCACTGTTCAACACATCCACCGGAATTTCAAGATATACCGGGCCAGGGCGGCCGCCTGTGGCAGTCCTGAAGGCGATATCAATAAATTCAGGGATCCTTTCCGTATTGTGGCAGACCAGGGTCTTCTTGACCATGGGACGAATAACCGGTTCCTGGCTCATGTCCTGCAGATCTAGTTTTTCCCTGTGGTTCAGACCCACGCATCCGGCGATGAAAACAACCGGCGTGTTCGAAAAAAAGGCACTGGCAACCCCTGTCAGAGCGTTGGTAAAGCCTGGTCCCGCGGTAACCATGGCAACCCCGGGCTCGTTCGTCAGCTTGCCCCATGCTTCGGCCATAAAGAGAGCCGCCTGTTCGTGCCGGGTGTCAAAAAGAGTAATGTCCGAATTTTCCAAATACTGATAGATGGGTGTAATATGCCCGCCGCTCAAGGTAAAGATGTATTTCACACCCCTTGCCAATAAAGCTTCCGCTGCCAGTTGCCCGCCTGTTATGGTCTCCATGAAATATCCTCCAATATGATTTCTCTATTTATGAATGTTTATTGTCGCCGATGGATGCTTCTTACGAGCGTCGCCTCTGGTTTAAAAACCAGTCGGATCAAGAAAAAGCCCAACGTCGCATACGCGGTATCCAGAGTAGGCGCTGCCCTCGATCCAGTCGCGGCTGGAAAGCCGCTCACACAGAAAAAAATACAGATGTGAGGGAAGCAAATCGCAAACTTTCAACCTTTGAACCTTAAACCTCTTAACCGTGAAGCGGTTTTTACAGTTCCATCAACTGCCCACCTGTCACATTGATGGCCTGTCCCGTGAGATAAGACGATTGGTCCGACGCCAGAAACGCAACGAGGTCTCCCACCTCTTCGGGCTCCCCGATTCTTCCCATGGGAATGGTTTTACACATCTCTGCCTTCCGGGCCTCCACCGTGGTACCAAATACCTTAGCCTCAAGACCAAAACGCCATTTCTCAAGGTCCGTCATGATCTGCCCGGGACAGACGGAGTTGATCCTGATAGCCGCACCGGCAAGTTCTTTGGCCATCACCTTTGTGAGCATGATAACTCCTGCTTTCGCAACGGCATAGGCCCCGTTGAACATGGGCGGAACTTTGCCGGCCCTGGAAGCAGTGTTGATAATGCTTCCCTTTTTCCCCATCATCATAGGAAGCACGGCTCTAGTCACTTTAAAAACGCTATGAAGATTCACATCAATGGTCTTCATCCAAGCAGCCTCATCATACGTGTGAACCGCGTTGGGCACACCGAAAGAAGCTCCCGCATTGTTGCAAAGGACATCGATATGATCAAATTTTTCTTTTACCTGCTCTATCATTTTCCCAATGGCATCACCGTCCGTCACATCTACGCTGACGGCAAGACAGGAAACTCCGAATTCCTTCTCCAGCTCATTTGCAATATCCGTCATCTCGTCAAAAGCGGCGTTCCCCACCGGATTATCTGTCCCACCGAATTCCCCCAGGTCCGCTACGACAACATCCATACCGGATCCGGCAAGTTTTCTTGAAATAGCATATCCTATGCCCGAGCGCTTGCCCGATCCGGTCACCAAGGCTCTTTTTCCTTTCAAATCACTATACATTGCTTGTCTCCATTCCATGTGTTTAACCCAAATAGACCGCAAGTCGAATACCGTTCGATAATTGATCGCTACTCGTTTTTCGAAATCATGTCAAGGAAAAAGTACAGAACAGTTCTATTTTTTTCACCCTCTTTTCAAAAAGGCACAATAACACCATACCTTGTTAAGGTGTTGGCCGAAAAGAGATTCGCATTCGCCTTGTCTCTGGAAATGATCGTGAGGAAGGTTGCGAATTTCTCATTTTGAAGAAGGATTTAGGCTTTGACCACCGTTTGGTGAATAGTGAAAGGTAGGTGCGACTTCAGTCGCAGGATTGTGCGAATGAATTCGCACCTACAACTTCAAACAGGGCACGGGTGGAAGCAATGATAAAAAGGATTTACGTAATCATGGGAACGAATTATGGCAGAAACAATCAGAAAAGAAATCGAAAGAAAGTATCCTGATTCAAGAAATCGGGTTTGAATGGAACCATGGCAGTAAACACCGCAGGGAGGAGACAAATCAAGCGCAGGAAAGGGCCATGTTGAAATGGCTGATGAAATAGCAGAAACAGCTTGTCGTCAATAGTCCTTCATTCGTGTTCAATCCTTCATTCCGTTACCGTTCACCCACCAGTCCGAATCCTTTTTATCAAACCACCAGCCGTCGCTCTCAGATTCAAGGATCTTATGGGCAATTCTTCTGCCCGGGTCCGTAACCAATCTTTGCACCGCAAACGAGAGCCAGTCTTTGGCCCTGGAATTCCCAATGTCAAGCTGTTCTTTCAGGTCCAGGATAAGATCGATCTGGTCCGCATCTTTTGCCAGTTTTGCCTCCAGTGTCTGCGCCTCGTTAAATTCCAGGAACAGACTTTTCATCTCACTTCCGAAGGGCAGCCCTCGCACCTGATCATCCATGGCAGCGTTTTCATCTACCTCGGTATATCGTTTGTTAACATAGTTGTGGTCGCCTGTCCTGGCCTCGGGCAGGTCATGGAAAAGGCACATGAGAACAACCTTGTTTCCATCGGCTTCGGGTTCCAGGGAGGCTAACACATACCCGACAACAGTCATGCGGAAAGAATGGTCGGCAACCGATTCTCCCCCCGTCCCTAAAAACTGGTATCCCGTACGCGGGGTCTTTTTCAGCATCCCCGCCTCAAATAGGAATTCAATCATTCGTTTCATGACATCCTTCAATAGGGGGCAAGCCGGGAAAAGTCAAGAATCTTCCGAGCAAGTCCTTCGAAAGACACTTCAATTCTGTAAAGAACCATTTCCAGCCTGAATAAGATTGAAGTCATCTACCGTGATGTGATACTTAAAAGATGCAATTAGTGGTTAGCGGTTACATAACCGCACAAAATCAGTGACTTGCAGTGCAATAGGCTCGCATAAAAAAGTGAGACCATCAACATGGGAAAAAGTCATTCAAATGCTTGATATTTTTAAGCTAACGGCTAATTGCTAAAAGCTAATTGCTGCTTTTAGGGGATACTGGTTCTCAAAGACCTTATAAACAGTATAAGAGAAGAAAAAGATGGCTATCCTGACAGGTCCGTCTTCCCGTAATAGCGGGAAAGCGGGTACATTGAAAGAGTTCCCCCACCTCATAACCGACCCCGATATCCTGGCGGCCTACAATGAGGATACCTTGGGCATTACCGGAGACTTCGATGGGGTTTTCAGGCCCAGGTCGGAAAAGGAAGTATCCGAAATTATAAAGGCGTGTGCTTCCGAAAACATCCCGGTGACACCCCAGGGCCTTCGTTCTTCCCTAACCGGCGCCTCCATCTGTGACAGGGGAGTGGTCCTTTCCCTCGAAAAGATGAACCGTATACTCGATATCGATCTAAAAAATCAAAAAGCTGTCGTTGAACCGGGTATCATTGTTTCGGAACTGAAAAATCAGCTTGAAAAGGAAGGCTTCACCTATCCTCCCGACCCCACAAGCGCCGGGGAATGCACGCTGGGAGGAAACGTTGCGACGAATGCGTCCGGTTCCCGGGCCTTGAAATACGGATCAACCATTGACTGGATAACAGGACTCAGGGCTGTAGATGGAAATGGCGAAATTATTCATCTGAGGAACATTTCTTCAGAGAAATTTTGCACAGGATTTGGCGCCCTTTACCGACCGGTCAGCCTTTTTGTGGGTTCAGAGGGGACACTCGGAGTAACGACCCGCATCGAAATCGACCTTGCGCCCCTGCCTGCTGATTTTTTTATCGGGATCGTATTCTTTCCGCAAATGAAGCACGCGCTCGATTTCACCGTTGAAGCCCGAAAAGATCCGTCTTATTCTCCAACAAGCATTGAATTCCTTGATGATGCCTGCCTTAAAATCATTCGCCCCGAATCCAAGGGTTTCGCGATCCCCACTGAAACGCGTGTCATGCTCTATTTTGAACAGGAATTCAGAGATAACGAAGAAAAAGACAGTCTGCTTGATCACTGGTTTCAACTCATAGAAAAACATACGAACCTCTCAGACGACACCCAGATTGCAATCACCGGTAAACAAAAAAAACACCTTCATGACCTCAGACATCTCGTCCCGGCAAAGGCCAATGAAGACAGTACCCTGGCAACAAAAACGGGCGGATGCAAGATCTCCACGGATTGGGCCGTTCCCTATGACAGAATCCACGATCTTTTCCATTATTTTGATGAAATAAAACACCTTCTCGGAGATATACCCGTCCTGAGGTTCGCACATATCGGCAATGGACATCCCCATTTCAATTTTATTGCAAGGACTCCTCAAGAAAAGAAAATCGCGGAAGAGGTGGATACCATCATGGCCCTAAAGGCCGTGGAACTGGGGGGTGTCGTCACGGGTGAGCACGGTATCGGAAAGATGAAAAGGGAGCATTTGAAGATTCAATATCCTTCCAAAATTCTTTCGGTCATGAAGGCGATGAAGAAGGAATTGGATCCCCAGGGTATCATGGCCCCAGGAAATCTATTTGATTGAATCATCCACCAAGGTCTGGTAAAGGGTACTAATTCAAAATATACACATATGGGAGGAAGCAATGGACATTAAAGATACGGTTGCAGTTGTAACAGGTGGCGCTTCAGGCTTGGGTGAGGCATGTGTTCGAAATCTTCTGAATTTGGGCGGCAAGGCTGCCATACTGGATTTTGCAGAAGAAAAAGGAAAAAAACTGGCATCTGAACTGGGAGACCGCGCAGTTTTTTTTAAAACGGATATCACCGATGAAAAAATGGTGCAGGAAGCCTTGGATGGAACAATCGATGCGTTTGGGGCGATCCACATCGTGGTGAACTGCGCAGGCGTCGGCATTCCAGCCAAGGTCCTGGGCAAGGAAGGTCCCATGCCCATGTCCCATTTCAACAAGGTCGTCCAGATCAACGTAATGGGCACTATGAATGTTATCAGGCTCGCGGCTGAAAAAATGGTGAAAAACAGCCCCAAGGAAGATGGGGAAAAAGGCGTTGTCATTAACACATCGTCTGTTGCCGCATTTGATGGACAGATAGGCCAGGCAGCTTATAGCGCTTCCAAAGCGGCTGTAGCCGGCATGACCCTGCCCATTGCCCGCGAATTTGCAGAATACGGAATCAGAGTCATGACCATTGCCCCCGGGATCTTCAACACCCCTATGGTCCAGGCGCTTCCTGACAATGTAAAGGAGGCCCTTGGCCAGATGGTTCCCTTCCCGAAGAGACTGGGGGAACCGGATGAGTTCGCAGCGTTGGTTCAGCATATTATCGAAAATACCATGCTAAACGGGGAAGTTATCAGACTGGATGGGTCCATCAGAATGGCGGCAAGATAGCCAAGGGAAAGGAGAATAATCATGAGAGAGGTAGCCATACTTGGTGTGGCCATGACCAAATTCGGTGTTTCTGAAAAAACAAACCTGGAAATGTTTGCCGAAGCAGGTCTTGAGGCCATTGCTCAATCTAACCTCGAACCAAAAGATATGGAGGCCCTTTTTTTCGGGAACTGCCTGGGAGACTTTGAAGAAGGGCAGATGCACATGGCGCCGTTCGCCCACGCTGAACTGGGGCTGCCCATTTCAGCGCCGGCCACCCGATTTGAATCTGCTTGCGCAACGGCGACCGTTGCCATCCGCCACGCAGCTCTCCTTGTGGGTGCAGGAGTATACGATGTGGTGATTGCAGGGGGCACGGAGAGAGCCACAAAAATGGGAACACCCCTTGCGACCCGTACTTTCGCCATGGCCTGCCAGGCCCAGTACGAATGTGGCGCGGGGATCACATTTCCGGGTGCCTTTGCCATGGCCACCCACATGTATGCCCATAAATACGACATTCCGCTAAAAAACCTCAAAGAAGATATGGCCAATGTGGCTGTTAAAAACCATGCCCACGGATCAATGAACCCAAAGGCGCATTTTCAGAAAAAAATTACTACCGAGACCGTATTAGGCGGAATGATGGTCGCAGATCCCCTTCAACTCTTTGACTGCTGCCCCTTTTCAGATGGAGCATCAGCCCTTGTAATCGCTGAAGCCGGAAAGGCAAAAGACCTTATAAAGAATCCGGTTTTCTTTGCGGGGATGGGACAGGCATCCAACGGCCCCCTCTATCTCCAGAAAGATCTCACACGAATCCGGGCAAGAGAGGCATCCGTTGCACAGGCCTATAAGCAAGCAGGTATAGGGCCGGAAGATATCGACGTTATCGAACTGCACGACTGTTTTACCATTGCGGAAATCCTTGCATTGGAAGGCCTGGGAATCTATGACTTCGGGACAGCCCATGATGGCGCCGCAAAAGGGGAAACAGCTCTGAACGGAAACAAGGTGGTCGTAAATCCTTCCGGAGGCCTTAAATCCAAAGGGCATCCCATCGGCGCAACAGGTGCGGCCCAGGTTACGGAAATTGTGGAACAGCTCAGAGAAGAAAGCGGTCCAAGACAGGTGGACGGTGCCAGAATAGGTCTGGTGGACACTCTGGGGGGTGACTTCGGAACCATATGCAACCTTATTCTGAGGAGCTGAGAAAACCATGGAATACAAAATAACATTCAATCATTACCAGCAAGGACTTGCAGAAGGAAAATTCATAGGGGTAAAATGTACATCCTGTGACGCAATTCTGTTCCCACCTGGCGCCCTATGCCGGGAATGTGGGCATACAGGCCTGGAACCCATAGAATTAAAAGGGGAAGGAAGGATCCGCACCTTCACCGTAGTCAGGGTTGCCCCCGAAGGAAAAACGCCGCCTTATGTGGTAGCCATGGCTGAACTTGACGAAGGACCGTGGGCCATGGGGAATCTGATCGGGATAAATCCTGAAGAAGCAGACATGAGTCTGATCGGAAAATCGGTAAAATTTGGGAGTCATGAGGTCAAAGGGGATACCTACTCAAGCGATGACACCAGGGTGCTTACTTTCACGCTGCAAGCTTCGTAAAATCTCCTATTACCGTTTTAAGGCAGGAACAGATCAAGAAAGAAACTTACGGAAGGAGGTGTCAGTGTTCAGGTTTCATGGGCTACAGCCATCCAGCTTCAAATGAGTGCCGCCTTCCCACTATTAAAGCGGTATTAGATCGAGAAAGAAACTGGCATTTTCACACTGGAGCAAGTAACCAGAAAAAGAGAACCGCAGAATATCCAACAAGGAACCGCAGAATATTGAAGGGTGGAAGCGCTTCGCTCTGACTTTTTTAGAATTAGGAAGATCGATAGAACACCTTCCTCCGACATTGGACATTCCTTGTTCTATATTGGATATTCGCTTTTAATGAAGAACAACGAGCAAGCAAATGAAGTTCACACGAGCGGGGCCTCTGACCGGGAAAGATGGTCAGTCTGATCGAGAAGAAAACTTTCCAAAGAGGTTTCAGGTGTCGGGTGTCAGTGTTCAGAACATCCAGTTTCAATTTTCAATTTTCCAGTTTCTAAATGAAGTTTCATACGAGGATCAATGAGAGAAGTATTTGAGATATATGTCCAATCCCATTTCTCGGCGGCCCATTTTTTAAAAGGGTATGATGGGGATTGTGCCCGAACTCACGGACATAACTGGATTATTGAAGTCTACGTCCGGTGCGGGGAGTTGAATGAGATTGGCATCGGAATCGATTTCAGGGATATTAAAAACAAGGTTAAATCCGTCCTTAAAGATCTTGATCATTACCATTTGAATGATCTCACCGCGTTCAAAGATCAGAATCCCACTTCCGAAAACATAGCGCGGTATCTTTTTAAAAAATTGAGCGCCGAACTGAACACCAAAACAGCAGCCATTTCAAGGATAAAGGTCTCGGAAACCCCTGGCGCCGGTGCCTTCTACTGGGAGGAACAGGAATGACTCTCAAGGTGAACGAAATATTCTACAGCATTCAGGGAGAATCCACGTACGCCGGTCGCCCCTGTGTGTTCGTGCGCCTGGCCGGTTGTAACCTCAGATGCACCTATTGCGATACCCAATACGCCTATGAAGAAGGTGAAACCATGGAACTACCCCATGTTTCTCAAAAGGTTGCTTCCTACCAGTGCCCACTGGTTGAGGTCACCGGCGGAGAACCCCTTCTGCAGAACGATACCGCCATACTTGTGAAGAACCTCCTTGACGACAGCTACGAAGTACTGTTCGAAACCAACGGCACTATGGATATAAGCCGACTGGACAGCCGCTGCATCAAGATTATGGACGTCAAATGTCCTTCAAGCGGCATGCACAGCAAAAACGATCTTGAGAACCTGAACAGGCTGACATCCCGAGATGAAATTAAGTTTGTCCTGGGAAACAAAGAAGACTATCAATATGCAAAAAAGATTATCGATACCCTGCAGGCGAATTCTAACAAGGTGAACGCCATACATTTCAGCCCGGTTTTTGGATGCCTGGAACCGAAAATCCTGGCAGAGTGGATTCTCGCGGATCACTTAGATGTTCGACTTCAGCTGCAGATCCAGAAAACTATATGGGGACCGGAAGCAAGGGGCGTTTGAACCCTATCTGACTGACTTTCAAAAATTTTTCTTGACGTCAAGGGTATCGTACATTATGTTTGTTTGGATTAACTATTGAAACAGTGGTGGTGCTTTTTAATTTAAAGCGTAGATTTTGTCTGAGCGGGCATAGCTCAGTTGGTAGAGTACAAGCTTCCCAAGCTTGGTGTCGCGGGTTCGAACCCCGTTGCCCGCTCCATGTTTTACTTAGTTTTCAGCCCAACCACCCCTCTTTGAGGTTGTTAGTCGGCCTGGCCGGCTAATTTACTTCGGATTGCGGATACGGCACAGGTTGTCTAAGTTTCCTGGTCGTACTATGTAAGGTGCTTATGTAGCGAAAGCGCTTAACAATTCAGTTCGCAAAGGTGGAGCGGGCCCATGGTCCGCTTTTTTTTATTTTTGGACTACGGACTCCATGCAAAACGCTGGACGATGTAATCAGGGGCTTGCCCTCTGAACAAAGGAGAATATTTTCATGCCGGATATTCACGGCACGGCGGCAGAGGAAGTATCTCATCTTATTGAACCGGTTCTTGATGAATTGGACCTTGAACTCGTGGATGTGGAGTACGTTACAGAACGGGGCAGGCCGATTCTCAGGGTCACCATTGATAAACCGGGTGGGGTTATCGTAGACGATTGCGCGGCTGTGAGCAGAGAGATAGGGGACCTCATTGAGATTAACGATACCCTTTCAGGCAGGTATGTTCTTGAAGTCTCTTCACCGGGGCTCAATAGACGGCTCAAAAAAGAGAAGGATTTCGTGAAGGCCGTTGGAAAAAAAGTGCGCTTGAAAACAGTATCACCTATTGACAAAAGGCGAAATTTCGAGGGAGAGCTGCTGTCTTTCGAGGAGGGAACTCTTCTCATGGATCTGGGAAACAGTCAGGTCCAGCTTTCTCTGATGGATTTAAAAAAGGCAAACCTGGTATACGAATTTGACAGTGAATGATTTCAACTTTTTGGCGGAGCAAAACTGAATGGAATCCGAATTAAAGAGGATTATTGATCAGATCTGCAGGGAAAAAGGCGTTGACCGAGGCGTTCTGATCAAAGGTCTCGAAGAGGCGGTACAGGCTGCGGCTCGCAAGAAATACGGAATGGAATACGACCTTGAGGTCAATTACAATGAGGAGATAGGCGAGGTTGAGGCTTTTGAATTCAAAGAAGTCGTGGATGGGGTTGTAAATGAGCACCTCCAGGTTTCTCTTGAAGAGGCAAGAGAACTCGACCCCGAATCAGAGGTGGGAGACAGCCTCGGCATGAAAATGGATACGGACTCGTTTGGAAGGATTGCTGCCCAGTCCGCCAAACAGGTTATTATGCAGCGCCTGAAAGATGCCGAAAGAGATATGGTGTACGGTGATTTCAAGGACAGGCGCGGAGAGGTCATTAATGGTATCGTTCAAAGATTCGAACGAGGCTCTATCATTGTAAACCTGGGGCGAGCTGAAGCGGAATTGGCGCACAGAGAGCAGATCCCGAGAGAGAACTACAAACAGGGCGACAGAATCAGAGCCTTTATTCTGGATATCAGACAGTTCAGTCGCGGCCCCCAGATCATTCTTTCGAGAACCCATCCCAATCTACTTTCTATCCTTTTTGAAAACGAAGTCCCTGAAATTTCAGAAGGAATCGTTCAGGTCGTGCAGGTCGCAAGAGAGCCGGGAGCCAGGGCAAAAATAGCGGTAACCTCAAAAGATCCCGACGTGGATCCGGTGGGAGCCTGTGTCGGGATGAAAGGTCGACGGGTTCAGGCTGTAGTGCAGGAACTTCGAGGAGAAAAAATTGATATTGTCCCCTGGGATCCGGATGCCGCCAAGTTCATCTGCAATGCCCTGGCCCCTGCAGAAATCACAAGGGTCATTGTTGATGAAGACAACCACAGCATGGAAGTGGTCGTCCAGGATGATCAACTCTCCCTTGCCATCGGGAAAAGAGGACAGAATGTTCGGCTTGCCTCCCGATTAACAGGGTGGCGACTGGATGTGGTTGGAGAAACAAAATATAATGATGCCCTCAAGGACGGCTACAGATCGTTGACCGATTTGGAAGGCGTAGGGGAAAAACTGGCGACGCAGCTCTATGAAATCGATATAAAATCGGCAAGTGACCTCGCTTCCGCAACGTTGAGCGACCTGGAATCTATTTCCGATTTGCCTCAAGAGGATGCCGAAGAACTGATTCGAAACGCCGAGAATTTCATGCAGAACATGGATCAAGCAGAGGAAGATTCGCCGGAGTCAGACGAAAGTCCTGATGAATCTGACACCCAGTCTATCGAACCCGATATCGAAGATGTCGAGAACGTAAAACCGAATGCCGAAGATGTCGAGACGGGCACAGAGGATATCGAACACGACACGGAGAACATTGATCCGGACGTCGTGGACATGAAAACCGATAAGGGTAAGGATTCCATCGCTGAAAACGATCTTGATGGGTAAAAACAGGAGCCATCTACCCATAAGAACCTGTATCTGTTGCAGATCCAAAAAAGAAA
>Ga0307929_1001718_pt1 | contig 15703 bp, 13 predicted proteins | sample AceLakmetage1330_FD_203160 | JGI IMG/M metagenome (GOLD analysis project Ga0307929, IMG submission 203160) | Saline water microbial communities from Ace Lake, Antarctica - #1330 | ecosystem: Environmental > Aquatic > Non-marine Saline and Alkaline > Saline | place: Antarctica: Ace Lake...
AACGTATACGGCGAATGCCTTGAGTCACGATGCCTATGCGGCTGCGAACGGACTCACCTATTTTGTTCCGACGGAAGACGAGTGGTATAAAGCGGCCTACTATGACGCCAGCGGCGCTGGCGGCTATAGCCTCTACGCCAACGGAACCAGCACGGCTCCCGTAGCAGGAACCGACGCCAACTATGGTGGTAGCACCGCATGGGTCGTCGGAACCGGAACTGAAGAGCAGAACGGAACGGACGACATGATGGGTAATGTTTGGGAGTGGATGGAAAATTCTGCGGGCGTGATTCGCGGGGGGAGTTACGGCGCTAGTGAGGCGAACCTGCGTTCCTCGAATCGCGGCGGCGGCAGTCCGTCGGCTGAGGTCATCGTTGTCGGGTTCCGCCCCGTCGAAGTTGTTCCCGAGCCGGCCACCATGGGCTTGCTTGTAATTGGAGGAGCGATCGTGTTTCTCTCGCGGCTAAAGCGTCGATTCTATTCCCTTTAACCTTTACCTCTTTTACCCTTTGAAAAATCTGATCCGCGACGCGGATCGGATTTTTTTATAGAATGAAACCGGACGAACCCATTCTGTTGGTGAAATGGCACGAGACAGCGAACTGGTTGTTGGACCGGGTGGATGGGTTTCCGAAGAACCAGCGGTTTATTTTTGGAACACGCTTGGCGGATCGAACGTTGGGGATTTTGGAGTTGCTGGTGGAGGCGGCGGTTTCGCCTCGGAAGCGCAAGGTGGATCTGCTTCGGCAGTGTTCAATCAGGGACTACCTGTTTGTCCGGCGGCTTCGCGAATGCGAGGCGGCGAATAAGAAGGCGTCGCCCGCGGTGAGTAGCAGAAATGCGAAAGGAGCGGGCGGGGTCGATTTTGTTTCTTCCATCACTGGAAATATGAGACGTTTTTATCCCTTAGATGGAGTTTCTTATGAAAAACAGTAGTCAGCTTGTTCGCTTATTGCAGGAGACCGGACTCTTCACGCCCGAACAGGTTGATGAGATCATTCCTGCGGTGGGTAGCGACGGCGTAGATTTCACCGAAGCGGTCATCGAAGCCACGGACGTCAAAGAAGAACTCTTCCTCGAGAAGCTGGCCGAAGCCATGAGCTTGTCGTTCCTGCGCCTCAAACAGGCGGAGATCGATTCTGAAATCCTCGAAAAAATTCCGCCCAAAGCCATTTTTCAATACAACATCATTCCTGTAGCTAAGGAAAACGGAGTCCTGCAGATTGCAACGGCCAATCCCCTGCAACCCGGTTTGATCGATGCCATGCGTCTCGTCACCGGGGGCCGCGTGAAACTCGTTCTCAGTCCTGCCGCCGATATCGAGTCGGCCGCCAAACGCCTCTATGGAGTCGGCGCCGAAACCCTCGATCGCATGATGCAGGACGACGACCGCATCGACCTCGACGGCGACACCCTTCTCAAACAGGATTTGAACGACCTCGATCAAGAAGCCTCCGTCGTAAAATTCGTCAACCAGATCATTTGGGAAGCCCACCAGAACCGCGCCACCGATATTCACATCGAGCCGATGGAAATCGACCTGCGCATTCGCTACCGCATCGACGGCGTACTCCATCAGACCCCCGTGCCCGCCACCCTCAAACGCTTCCAGTCTTCCATCATTTCGCGCATCAAAGTCATGGCCAACATGGACATCGCAGAAAAACGCCTTCCGCAGGACGGACGCATCAGCCTGCGCATTCAGGGCGAAGAAATCGACGTTCGTGTTTCCACCATGCCCACCGTCTACGGCGAAAGCGTCAGCCTGCGTTTGCTTCTGCGCGGGAGCGGCATGATCGGCATGGAACAGCTCGGCCTGGCTCCGGACGACGAAAAAGTTCTCAAGCGCATGATCACCCGCCCGCACGGCATCTTGCTTTGTACCGGCCCGACCGGTTCCGGGAAATCCACCTCGCTTTACGCCTGGCTTCACACCATCAACTCCGTCGACAAACGCATCATGTCCGCCGAAGACCCGATCGAGTACGAAATGGCCGGCGTCAATCAGGTGCAGATGAAGCCCGAAATTGGTCTCACCTTTGCCCACGTACTGCGAACCTTCCTGCGTCAGGACCCCGACGTCATCATGGTCGGTGAGATCCGCGACCGCGACACCGCCGAAATCGCCATTCGCGCCGCGCTCACCGGACATCTTGTTTTCAGCACCCTGCATACCAACGACTCTGCCGGTAGCATCAACCGACTGCTCGATATGGGAATCGAGCCGTTCCTCGTCGCCTCCTCCGTCGAAGGAATCGTTGCCCAGCGCCTGATCCGTCGTCTTTGTCCCGCCTGCCGAAAGGCCGTTGACATTGACGACACGAAAAAAGAATTTTTAAAGGGCGAGGGCTTCCCCGTCGAAGAACTCGAAAACAAATCGATTTATGAACCGGTCGGGTGCGATGAATGCCGTAACTCCGGTTTTAAAGGCCGGACCGGCATCTACGAAATCCTCGCAATCAACGACCACATCCGCCCGCTCATCATCAACCGCGCCCCCTCCAGCGACATCAAACGCGAAGCCCTCAAGCACGGGCTACACACCCTGCGCGACGATGGCTGGAGAAAAGTCCTCGACGGCGTCACCACCGTCGAAGAAATCCTCCGCGTCTCCGAAGAAGATGAAGACGAAATCTAGCGGTTTCCAATCTTCGGAAGAAACTGTGTTTCGGCTTGCGACATTTTTCTAATGCTTTGGAAAAGTGATTCAAAAAGTTCCAATCTCTTGAAGCTGGGTCTATATATATCACTAAGTGATATATCGTATTACGATATATCCCGCAGGGGCGACGTCAGTTACGCAGAACTTTCTCATGAGTATGGGGGAGGATGGTGTGTAACCGTTTGATTTCCAATCATTGGAAAAGTGAGCCCCTGTTTTTCCAAACCTTGGAAACCATACCTTGCAAGGTATGGTTTATGGGGTCGCAGTTTCCAGCCATTGGAAGCATCTGCGTTCATCGGTGTCCATCTGCGGACAACTGTTGCCGCTCTCGTTTCGGTCGCTTCTTTTTGAAGAACAAAAAGCACTTTCTCAGTAGCTTCCGCCGTCGCTCTTCGAGCTATGGCGGGACACGCAGGTCCAACCCTTGGAAATGTTCTTGTGGAGCGCGAACTCCGTGTGCGTTTTGAGCGTGCTCGGAGAGCCCGCTCCACCTTTCGCGATCATTCACGTGTTGAACCACTCCTTCGTCGCTATTTGCTTCGCAAATTATGCGTCGCGTTGCTCGCGCGCGGTCAGAATCTTCCAACCATTGGAAGCTGTGCGCCCTTGTGCCTGATGCCTACGTGCCTTAGTGCCTGATTTCCTACTCTTTTTGTTGCAGGGGGCGGGGCGCTGAGTAGAATCATCGGCTTAAATTTAAAAACGCATGGAGCATACTATGGCTGAAGAACTACAACCGTTATTGGATCAGATCCGTAAAGAGGGGGTCGAAAAGGCTGAAACCGAAGCCGCTGAAATCCTTTCGCAGGCGAAAGAAAAAGCGGCGCAGATAGTCCGCGCCGCTGAAGCGAAGGCGAAGGAGCTTATCGCTAAAGCCGAAACGGATTCCGAGGTGTTTACACAGCGCAGTATTGCGACGCTCGAACAGTCCGCGCGCGATGTGCTCATCACGGTTGGGCAGGGCATCGAAAACATCATTTCCGAAATTGTTGCAGAATCAACCAAGGAGGCTCTGAACATTGACGTGCTGGAGAAGATGCTGGTGAACATGTCCTGCGCTGAGAATCAGGGCGAAACCCGTATTGAGCTGTTGGTTAGCGAAGCGGATCAGAAAGAACTGGTCAAGTTTTTCGCCGCCAAATATTCCGAGAAGATGGGTGGCGGAGTCGAGCTACATGTGGATAACGAAATCCTTAAAGGGTTTAAGGTGAGTTTTGCGGATGATCACGCCTATCTCGACTTCACGCAGGAGGCCATCGCCGAAGCCCTGACCGCTTTCCTCCGCCCCAAGCTCGCTGAAATCGTCGGCCGTGTTGCCAGAACGGCGGCAGAATAGCCGAAGACAGATGTCAGAGGACAGAGGTCAAAAACGATTTGAACGGATTTAACGATTTGAACGGTTACATATGAAAGAACACTGGTATCTGGTTGCGTCACTGCCGCACCTGCGCTTCGGTGAAAAACCACCGATGGATGGTGCGGGCTTTCGTGCGTCCTGTGTTGGGCACCTTTCGGCCGAGGAGCTTTCTGCGGTGGATGCTGCTCTGGAAAACCGCGAACCATCCTTCGATTTGGCTTCCAAGCATTGGAACCGTGAAGTTCAGCTGCGTGATGCCGTGGTTCGTTTGCGCGCCAAAAATCGTGGCACCGATGCGACTCAGTTTTTAAAACCATTCGACGGGTTTAGCGTAACCATCGAGAAAAGGGTTTCGGATGCCTTGAGCCGTTCGAATCCATTGGAACAGGAAGAGGATGTTGATCGCATTCGCTGGATGCTGGCCGATGAGCTGGCGCTGACCCAACCTTTCGGGTTTTCCGGCGTTCTCGCCTTTGCAATCAAGGTGCGTATCGCGGAGCGCTGGGCGGAATTGGATGAAGAGACCGGAAAAGCAAAAGTCGAAGAATTGATACAAGAGGTTTTGACAGAAGACAGAGGCGAGGGAGTTTCGTCAGAATAATTAAGGTCAGAATGATTCTGGCAGGATTAGGTTTCCAATGATTGGAAAAATTATTCTGACCTTAATTGTTCTGACTGATCTGCGGTAGCAGTCTTGAATAGGCAGGAAATAATATGAATTTAGGAAAAATTGTTGGAGTAAACGGAAATCTGCTGACGGTGGAGTTCGAAAACCCCGTCATTCAAAACGAGGTGGGGTTTGCCAAACTGGGCGACATTCAGCTCAAGGCAGAGGTCATTCGTATTCGCGGGAATCATGCCGAGCTGCAGGTGTTTGAAGATACCGTCGGGCTCAAAGTGGGCGATGAGGTCGAGTTCACTGGCGACTTGCTTTCCGTCGAGCTGGGCCCGGGTCTGCTGACGCAGGTCTTCGACGGGTTGCAAAATCCGCTTCCGGCTCTGGCCGAAGAGTGCGGCTTCTTTTTGCAGCGCGGTAAATATCTGAAAGCCCTGCCGCGCGATGACAAATGGAAATTCAGTCCGCTGGTTAAGGCGGGTGCCACCGTGGTCGCTGGCGACGCGGTCGGGCAGGTTCCTGAAGGGATTTTTGATCATAAAATTATGGTGCCGTTCCGTCTGCCGGGCCGGATGACCGTTAAGTTTGTGGCGGACGAGGGTGAGTTTACTGTTGAAGACACCGTGGCGGTCGTAACGGACGATAAAGGCCACGAGCACGACGTGAAGCTGATGCAGGTCTGGCCGGTAAAGATACCGATCCAATGCTATGCCGAACGTTTGCGTCCGACCGAGCCGCTCGCCACCTCGCAGCGCATCGTCGACACCTTCTTTCCGGTTGCGCGCGGAGGAACCTATTGTATTCCCGGTCCCTTCGGCGCGGGAAAAACCGTGCTTCAGCAGATCACCAGTCGCCACGCCGATGTGGATGTAGTGATTATTGCCGCCTGTGGCGAGCGCGCCGGGGAAGTGGTGGAAACCCTTCGTGAGTTCCCGGAACTGACCGACCCGAAAACGGGTAAGAGCCTGATGGAGCGTACCCTTATTATTTGTAACACCAGCTCCATGCCGGTGGCCGCGCGCGAAGCGTCTGTGTACACGGGGGTAACGCTCGCTGAGTACTACCGCCAGATGGGGCTCGATGTCCTGCTGCTCGCCGACTCCACCTCGCGCTGGGCGCAGGCCCTGCGCGAAATGTCCGGACGTCTCGAAGAGATCCCCGGCGAAGAGGCCTTTCCGGCCTATCTTGAATCGGTCATCGCCGCTTTCTACGAGCGCGGCGGCGTGGTTCGCCTCAATAACGGCGAAACCGGATCGGTTACGATCGGCGGAACCGTTTCGCCGGCCGGCGGTAACTTTGAAGAACCCGTCACGCAGTCGACACTCAAAGTGGTCGGCGCATTCCATGGTTTGAGCCGTGCTCGTTCCGACGCGCGTCGCTACCCCGCCATTGATCCGCTTGAGAGCTGGAGCAAATACCCGAGTGTCGTGGATGCCGAAGAACTGGCGGAAGCCCGCCGTGTTCTGCGCGACGGAAACGAAGTCGGCCAGATGATGAAAGTGGTCGGAGAAGAGGGGACGTCCATTGATGACTTTATCGTCTATCTGAAGAGCGAATATCTCGATTCCGTTTATCTCCAGCAGAACGCGTTCAATGACGTCGATGCCGCCAGCTCGGTGGAACGTCAGAAACACGTCTTCAGTTTCATTTCTCGTCTGCTCAAAACCAAACTCGAATTTGCCGACCAGGAAGCCGCGCGCGGCTTCTTCCAGAAACTCACCCAGACCACTCGCGATTGGAACCAGATCGTGTTTGAGACGGACGAATTTAAAAAACAGGAAGAGCAGCTCGATCATCAGATCGCGGAGGTAACCAGCTACGAAACATAGGGCAGGGTTGCCGCGCCCTTTGGTTGCTGCCTCGCAAGAACGAGGCCTCTCCAATCATTGGAAAAATCGGTCGAGAGCAGCATCTTGACAACTTGTCAAAAAGAGAGTTTCCTAAGGGTGGAGAGGTGGAAAATATGAAAACATTAGCCGTTGGAGAATTTAAGGCGCATTTTTCCGAGGTGCTGGATCATGTTCAGCACGGGGAGGAGATTGCGATCAGTTACGGGCGGAAAAAAGAACGGGTGGCCGTCATGATCCCGTATAAGAAATATCAGAAGAAAAAGAAGCGGACGCTCGGTGTGATGGAAGGAAAGGCGACCTATAAGGTGCGTGAGGGTTTTAAAATCAGTGCCGAAGAACTATTGGGCGAAGAATGAAAGCGTTGATTGATACACACGTTTTGCTTTGGGCGCTTTTTGAGCCGCGTCGTATCAGTTCAGTGGCGAAAAAATCGATTGAGATGGCATCAAACGAGGTGTTTGTCAGCGCGCTCTCCTTTTGGGAAATCTCGTTGAAGTATCAGTTGGGAAAACTGGAGTTGAGCGGCTGTTTTCCCGATGAACTCCCGGAACAGGTTCGGGCGATGGGTTTAGAAATCGAGGAAGTTTCGACGAATTTAATGGCTTCTTTTTATCGCCTTCCTATTGAGAAGCACAAAGACCCGTTTGATCGTTTGCTCGCATGGCAGGCCATTCAGGAAGGGTTGGTTTTAATCACAAAAGATTCGGCATTTTCGACCTATCAGTCCGCCGGATTAAAAACACTTTGGTAATGGAGAAATAAGTTATGCATAAGGTTTATCATCGAATTGAACAGATTGCAGGGAACGTGATTGTGGTCAGCGCCGAGAACGTGATTTACGGCGAACTCGCTCAGGTCACCTCGGATATGGGCACCTCCCTCGCACAGGTCATCCGACTCGATGAGGGTCGCGTGTCGTTGCAGGTCTTTGCGGGAGGGCGAGGGATTGCAACCGACTCGAAAGTCCGTTTCCTCGGCAATACCATGCAGATTCCCTTCTCGGAAAATCTGCTGGGCCGCGTGTTCACCGGATCCGGTGTGCCGCGCGATAAAGGGCCGGAAATTACCGAAAACAAAATTCCGATCGGCGGGCCGTCGGTTAATCCGGCCAAACGCATTATTCCGCGCAACATGGTTCGCACCGGGATTCCGATGATCGATGTGTTCAACACACTTGTCGAATCGCAGAAGCTTCCAATTTTTTCGGTCGCCGGAGAACCCTACAACGAACTGCTCGCCCGCATCGCGTTGCAGGCCGAAGTCGACATCATCATTCTCGGTGGCATGGGGCTCAAGCACGATGACTATCTCTACTTCCGCGACACCCTCGAAGAAAACGGCGCGCTTTCGCGTTCGGTTCTTTATGTGCATACCGCCGCCGACCCGACGGTAGAGTGTATGCTCGTCCCCGATATTGCGCTGGCGACGGCCGAAAAGTTTGCGCTGCAGGATAAGCGTGTGCTCGTGCTCCTCACGGACATGACCAACTTTGCCGACGCGATGAAAGAGGTGGCCATCACGATGGAGCAGATCCCGTCGAACCGAGGATACCCCGGCGACCTCTATAGCCAGCTTGCCGCCCGCTACGAAAAAGCGGTCGACTTCGAAGGCTCCGGCTCCATCACGATTCTCGCGGTGACCACGATGCCCGGCGATGATGTGACCCATCCGGTTCCGGATAACACCGGTTACATCACCGAAGGGCAATTCTACCTGAAAAACGGACGCATTGAGCCATTCGGTTCGCTTTCTCGTTTGAAACAGCAGGTGAACGATCGGACGCGTGATGACCATCGCACCATCATGGACACCATGATCCAGCTCTACGCCTCCTTTAAAGAAACGCTCGAGAAACAGTCGATGGGTTTCCGTATGAGTGCGTGGGACACCAAACTGCTCAAATATGGCGACCGCTTTGAAAAGGAAATGATGGCGCTCTCCGTCAACATTCCGCTCGAAGAAGCGCTCGACCTCGGCTGGAATATTCTAGCCGACTGCTTTGAGCCGCAGGAAACCGGAATTGCTTCAAAACTAACGGATGCCTTCTGGCCGAAATCGTAAGGGCAGGTTGCAACCTGCCCATACCCGCACAAACGCATGGCAAAAATAAAATACACCAAGAATGAGTTGAAGGCCCAGCGCGATGCGCTGAGTCGCTTCACGCGCTATTTGCCGACGCTGTTGCTGAAGAAGCAACAGTTGCAGATGGAACTGCGGATGCTCGACGCGCAGATCGCCGCCAAACGCGCCGAAGAAGATCAGGCGCGGGCCGATCTCGCCGCGTGGGTAAAGCTCTTCTCCGAGTCGTTCAATTTCACACCCTATATCCAAGTTTCTGAGGTCCAGCGCTCCAACGGGAATATCGCTGGAGTCACGATTCCAATCTTTGGAAATATTTCATTCGTTGAAGAAATACCCGACCTATTTGAAACTGCGCCCTGGGTGGATGCGGGGATTGAATTGCTTCGTCAGCTGATTAGCCTGCGGGTCGAGCGGCAGATCATCGAAGAGCAGCACCGTTTGCTGTCTGATGAATTGCGGACCACATCGCAGCGCGTCAACCTGTTTGAGAAAGTGAAGATTCCCGAGTGTCAGGATAATATTCGAGTCATCCGTATTTTTATGGGTGACCAGCAGACCGCCGCCGTCGCCCGTTCCAAAATCGCGAAGAATAAATCCAGCGCTATTGCAGAGGTTGTGTGATGAAAAAAAGGGATGGAAAAATGGAGTGTTGGAGAAATGGAGTGATGGGTAGATATTCATCTTTCTTCTACAGTAATCCAGTATTCCAACACTCCGGTACTCCAAGGATGTTTTCATGATCGTCAAAATGAAAAAACTGACGTTGCTGTGCACGCGCTCTTCGCGCGAGCAGACGCTGGAATCTTTGCGCGACATGGGAGTTTTGCACCTTCAGCATGTGGCGCCGCCGGAAGGCGAGGGGCTGGAGGAAGCTCGTAATCTTTTGGTTCACCTGCAACGCGTCGTAGAAATTTTACCCAAGCATCCGCAGGCAAAACCGTCCGGAAAAACTCCGCACGAAACCGTGGATGCGGTTTGGGAACTGATCCATCGCAAACAAGAGTTGAGCGAAAAGCGAGACGCGCTCGATCTGGAAATTCGTCATACGGAGCCGTTGGGCGATTTTTCTCCGGAAACGGTTCGCGCGCTTCAGGCCGATGACGTTTCCGTTGGATTGTATAAAGCGCCGCTTAAAGATATTCCGTCCGCACCGGAAGGCTTGAAATTTGTTGAGCTGAGTCGCGATCGCAGCTCGGTCTATTTTGCGATGATCGGGCGCGGCGAATGGATGATCGATGCGGAGGAGATCGCACTTCCGTCGACCTCTCTGGCGGAGATGAAAACAAAGCAGGCTTCTTTGCAGACTCAGCTGGGGCAGATCGATGCAGAGCTCCTTGGGTTCGCGGGCGATCATGATTCTGTCGCTCATTTGGCGGGTGAGGCCGAAGACCATATCCAATACCTTGAAGCCCGAAATGGAATGGGAAAAACCGAAGAGGTCACTTATTTGCGCGGATTCTTCCCCGCCGAGCAGGAAGAAACTCTGCGCGCGACCGCTGTAAAACAGGGCTGGGCTTTGCTCGTTGAAGATGTTTCGTTAGATGATGACGTGCCGACCCTTTTGCGCAACCCGAAGTGGGTCTCTCCCGTCAAGGCCGTGCTCGATATGATCGGGGTGATCCCCGGCTATAAAGAACTCGATGTCAGCGCACTATTTCTCATTTTTCTCAGTATCTTTTTCGCATTCCTCATTGGGGATGCGGGATATGGACTGTTGTTTATCGGCTTGAGCCTGTTTGGAAAAAAGAAGACCCGGGGCAACGCAACCGCGCAGCCCGCGTTGAACTTATTGTTGTTGATGAGTGCCTGTTGCGTGGTCTTCGGCATGTTGACCGGAAACTACTTTGGGATTGCCCTCGAATCACTGCCCGCTCCGCTTGCAGGGTTGTCGAGCAACTATCTAACCGGAAAGACTGCCGCCGGTTGGAATTCAGATCTTGCCGCCAACCATGTCATGTTCATTTGTTTCGCCATAGGAACCCTTCATTTAACACTGGCGCATGGATGGAACCTGATTCGGAAAATCAATTCGTGGGCGGCGCTGACCGATCTGGGATGGCTTTGCTCAACGTGGGCCCTGTTTTCCGTGGTCTTGCAGATGGTGCTTTATATGAAACTTCCCGCGTGGATTGTCGCGACCCAGATGCCGTTGCTCGGCACAGGGATTCTACTGATTGTCATCAGCCTAATTTTGACCAAATCCTATTTTGGCCTCGTGACTCTTGTGCTGGATATCATCAATAACTTCGTCGATATCATTTCCTACGTCCGCCTCTATGCGGTGGGCGCGGCCTCCCTCGCGATTGCCCAGGCCTTCAACGGTATGGCGATGGATATCGGCTTCAGCGGCATCGGATCCATTGGTGCGGCGCTGATTCTTTTTGCCGGTCACGGCTTGAACATTATTCTCGGTGCCATGGGCGTCATGGTTCACGGCATCCGACTCAACACGCTCGAGTTTTCCGGACACGCCGGAGTCGAATGGGCAGGAACACGCTTTAATCCCTTTTCAAAACGAGCAGAAAAAGAAGAATTCAGACGAAAATAATAATTTAAAAAACACCAAACGATAGGAATATTCCCCGCGGATGAATAAAAACGGAATTACACCGTTCCTGATCCGTGGGACGGCTCTGCCATCCGTGGTACAAGTTTGGTTTTTTAAGACCTGTGGAAATAAATTAAGTTTAGACATTCAAATTAATGGAGGACATACAATGGACGCATCATACGCACCCGCATTGATCAAACTCGGTGGAGCCGCTGCGCTCGCATTTGCAGCTATCGGATCAGCACTTGGAACCGGAACCGCCGGCATGGCCGGAATCGGCGCTTGGAAAAAGTGCTACGCGCAGAACAAACCGGCGCCCTTCATCCTGCTGGTATTCATCGGCGCACCGCTTTCGCAGACGATTTACGGTTTGCTGCTCCTGCTCGCCTTTAACAAAATGGCACTGCTCGCAAGCGCATCTGTTATGTGGCCGGCCGTACTCGGCGCAGGGATCCTCGGCGGAATCGCGATGGGCATGTCTGCTTGGTATCAGGGCAAAGTCGGCGCAGCCGGCTCCGATGCTCTCGGTGAAACCGGGCAGGGCTTCGGAAACTATCTCACCACCCTCGGGATTGTGGAAACCGTTGCGCTCTTCGTGATGATCTTCATCCAGATGGCCCTCAAATAAGGCCGCCCTCATCGCGGGTGGCTACAGATCGGATTCTGTAGGCGCGGGCGTTGACCGCGCCTTTCCAATGGGTGGGAAAATGTTTCCAACCATTGGAAAATATCCTAAATATCGTGAAAAAGGAAAACGGAAAAAATAGTTCAAAAGTTCCAGACATTGGAAGCTTTAACCGCTAACTTTTCCGAACCTTGGAAAACGTAGACGCGGTGTCCTCACCACGTTTCCAGATAGTGGGAAAATTATGAACTTAGAAGAACTCAATCAAATCAAGATAACGGCGCTGGCTGAAGCGAACGGGGCGGCGGATGCCGCCGCGCTCGAAGAGGTGCGCATCAAATATCTCAGTCGCAAAGGTCTGCTGACCGATGTGATGGCGCAGCTCAAGGATGTGCCCAACGAGGAAAAGCCGCTGTTCGGTAAAGGCGCCAACGAGTTGAAGCAGGAGCTAACCGCTCTGATTAAAGAAAAGCAGTCCACGTTGTCTGCTGGACCGAAAAAGGGAGGAGCCTTCGATCCGACCCTTCCGGGGCAGTGGCCCGCGCTCGGCTCCGAGCATCCGATCAGCAAAGTGACGGCTCGCATCACCGAAATCTTTCAGACCCTCGGCTTCACCGTCGCCGACGGGCCGGACATCGAAACCGTTTGGAATAATTTCGATGCGCTCAATACGCCCGCCGACCATCCGTCGCGCGATGAGCAGGATACCTTCTATCTGAACAGTGGCGATCTGCTGCGCTGCCACACCTCGCCGGTGCAGGTGCGTTACATGGAAACCCATACTCCGCCGATCCGTATTATCGCACCGGGTCGCTGCTACCGCCGCGACACGCCGGATGCAACGCACAGCGCCAACTTCCATCAGGTGGAAGGGCTGTTCGTGGGCGAAGATGTTTCCATGGCCGACCTCAAAGGGACGCTTTCTTATTTCGCCAAACAGTTCCTCGGCGAAGATGTAAAAATCCGTTTCCGTCCGCACTTCTTCCCCTTCACCGAGCCGAGCTTCGAAGTGGACTTCTTCTTCGAAGTCGGCGGCAAAGCCCGCTGGATCGAAATTCTCGGTGCGGGAATGGTTGATCCCGAAGTGTTCAAAAAGGTCGGCTACGACCCCGATAAAGTCACTGGTTTCGCCTTTGGCATGGGCATTGAGCGCCTTGCCATGATTATGTACGGCATCAAAGACATTCGTAATCTCTACGAAAACGATGTCCGCTTTCTTTCGCAGTTTTAAGGGGTTTTTATGAGCAAAATTATTCCAATTGATACGCTGGGCGAATGCAAAGTCGATTCGCCCTTTAAGTCGAAACGCCAGCGGTTCTATAGCGATGAAGACGGCGTGATTCGTCATTCATTGGCTCGTGATATCGAACAAGCGGCCTCCATTGATGAGCTCGAGTTTTTTCAGCTGGCGGGTGCGCGAGAGAAGATCTTCTTTAACCCCAAAAACGTCACGGTTGGGATTGTGACCTGCGGCGGGCTGTGCCCCGGACTCAACGATGTAATCCGTGCCGTGACCTTCTGCGCGCTGGAGGGCTACGGGGTCAAAAAGGTGCTCGGGTTCCAGTATGGATATGAAGGACTGGTTTCCAAATATTTTCATCCTCCGATTGAGCTGACCACCGTGAATACAGACGACATCCATGAAAAGGGTGGCACCATTCTGAAATCGTCTCGTGGCTCGCAAGATACGGAAGAAATCGTTCATACGCTCAAGCACTACAAGGTGGATATCCTGATCACCATTGGTGGCGATGGCACCTTGCGCGGCGCCCGCGACATTCAAGAAGAGGTGGCGAAGCAGGGGCTGGATATTGCGGTGATCGGGGTGCCGAAAACGATCGATAATGATATTGCCCTCGTGGAGCGCTCCTTCGGATTTGAAACCGCCGTGGAAGGCGCATGGGATGTGATCAACTGCGCACACTCCGAAGCCAAGGCCTATCGCAACGGCGTGGGCCTTGTCAAGTTGATGGGCCGCGAGTCCGGTTGGATCGCTGCCTCATCCGCGATCGCCAATAGCAACGTGAACTACTGCCTGATTCCGGAAGTGCCATTCGATCTCGAAGGCCCCAACGGGTTCTACGAGCATCTGCGTAAGCGCCTGGAAAAGAAGGATCACGCCGTGATCGTGGTGGCGGAAGGTGCAGGACAAAATCTGGTGCAACACAAAGAGGGGCAAGATAAGTCCGGCAATACGAAGCTGGGCGATATCGGAACCTTTTTGCGCGATGACTTGAAACGATGTTTCGCGGAGCAGGGCGCCGAGATCAATGTGAAATACTTTGATCCCAGCTACTCAATCCGCAGCACGCCCGCCAGCGCCAACGACTCGGAATATTGTCTGACTCTCGGTAACAATGCGATGCATGCAGGAATGGCCGGAAAGACCAATATGATCGTCGGTCTGCATAACCATCGCCTCGTTCATTTGCCGATTCCGCTGATCGGGGATCGTAAACAGGTGGAGCCGGATCGGTGGATTTGGCAGACGGTTCTTCAGGCAACCCGCCAACCCGCAAATATGACGAATGATGTTTGAGCTTCATCCAGTCTTGGAAAATGACTCGGTTCTGATCGGCCGCTTTGGGCTGTGCCAGATTCGTCTGATTAACGACAGCAACTATCCGTGGGTACTGCTCGTTCCAGAGCGCGAAGGGCTCGCGGAGATTCATCAGTTATCCATTGAGGATCGCTGTCTGTTAGCCGAAGAGTCGGCGTTTCTTTCTGCAATACTGGCGGATCTTTTTGAGGCCGACAAAATGAACATCGCGGCCATCGGTAACAGGGTTCCGCAACTGCATGTGCATCACATCGTGCGCTACAAAACCGATCCGGCCTGGCCCGCGCCCGTTTGGGGGGAACTACCGATGAAGCCCTATAGCGACGAAGCGCTCGAAGAGACCGCGGATAAAATCGCCGCCGCGCTGTTTAGCTGAACCGGACGACGCGGAACGCGGTGGGCAGGGCTTCAATTATATCCGTTGCAATCAGGGCTTCCTGCGTCATTCGTTCTGCGGCGATGTCTCCGGCCAGTCCGTGCAAATGAACCGCTGTTTTAGCGGCTTCAAACGAGTCCATGTCTTGCCCAAGAAATGCACCCAGCACTCCCGCGAGCACATCGCCGGAGCCGCCGGTTGCCATGCCAGGATTACCCGTTAGGTTGATTCCGATTTTTTCGTTTTGTTGGGCGACGACGGTTCCGGCTCCTTTGAGCACAACGGTTTGGCCGGTCTGTTCGGCGGCCTGGTACGCCTGACCCCAGCGGTCAACCACCCGTGCGCCGAAGAGTCGCTCAAACTCGCCGGGGTGCGGAGTCAGCACGACCGGACAGTTTGCTTCGGAAATTTTTTTCGGGGGAACGCAGAGCGCGTCGGCATCGAGCACCAATGGGACGGTGCAATGTTTCAGAAGCTGTTCGATCAGTTCCGGAGATTCTCCGAGGCCGGGACCGACAACAACGGCGGTCACTTTTTTCCAATGCTTGGAGAAATCGACCTTTAAAGTTCCAAGGGTTGGAAAACTGTGTGTCATCACTTCAGGGCCCGCGGCTTGCGCGACGACGGGATAAACTTCTTCAGGGGTCAAAATGCTGACGAGTCCCGCGCCGGAGCGTAACGCGGCGCGGGCGGCCATTGCGATGGCTCCGGTAAATCCTTTGGATCCGCCGATGAGCAGAACGTGACCATAACTCCCTTTGTGGGATTCGTTATCGCGGCGACCCAGAAAGATGTCGGTGCGGTCAATCAGTTCCGCGTTCAGACAGCCCTGTACCGCCTCGGTGTAGCCGATCGGGATGCCGATGTCCACGAGTTCCAGTCGCCCGACATAGGGGAGGGCCGCTTCGCAGATTAGGCCAGTTTTCGGCAGGCCGAGCGTTACGGTTAGATCGGCTTCGACGGCGGGGCCTTCGGCATTGCCGGTGTCGGCGTCGATACCTGATGGAATATCGATGGAAAG
>Ga0307929_1001719_pt1 | contig 15698 bp, 11 predicted proteins | sample AceLakmetage1330_FD_203160 | JGI IMG/M metagenome (GOLD analysis project Ga0307929, IMG submission 203160) | Saline water microbial communities from Ace Lake, Antarctica - #1330 | ecosystem: Environmental > Aquatic > Non-marine Saline and Alkaline > Saline | place: Antarctica: Ace Lake...
AACCTGGATTTACTTCCGTAATTATGCGATCGATACCACAATAACCTTCCTCCCGAACTGTACATGGCCAGGCCTGCTTTTACTCCAAGATCGATGGCTAACAGTAATTCCATTTTGTTGTTTTTTCATTACGAAGAGACAAGGCATGCCTTGTCTCTATTTGTAAATGGATTTTTCAATTTGTAGTATTTGGTTTTGATTCATGTTCTAATTAACCCAATGATTGCATTAGACCCCAACCCTATAATAGCTTGCATAAAACTGAGATCTCCCAATGATTTCCTCAATAACAATCAACGAAAAAATCATTGCAAAAAAACGGATATGTGCCTGGAAGTTATCAGAAATTCCCGGCAGGCGAAAGATGAAATACAATGTAAAAAACAGTGCAACGAAAAGGATGAAAATCCTGATCAAATGAAGGGTGTGGTATTTTCCAGTGTTGAATGAAATTCTTTCGATGCCGGCAGGGCTTTTTTGTAAGCGTTTAGCGTGAAAAATAAGCGTAGTAATTGTTTCAATTGACAGGAAAATTGCCAGGGCCCAGCTAAGGCCCAAAATATATGTTGGTGTAATAAATCCGGTTTTTAATATGCCAATGCTGCTGAGGAACAGTAAAACAGTAGCCGCAGCTCCCAGGATTAAGGCCGACAGGAAAAAGCTTGTTGGTGTATGCCATGAATTCCATGGTGGGATGGTTTTAATCAGGTAAACTTTCGAAATTATCGCCACCAGAAAAACACCTGAAATGGCTGAAAATATTAAAGATACAGGTATCAACCATTCTTGCGAAGGCTCGAACATCCTTGTTAAAAATACTGATAGGACACTGATCCCAAAAATTAGTACTGCAAAAATTTCGCGACTGAGCCACGAGGAGGATAAGTGGTTTATGGCATTGACGGCATGCAAGGGTTTGCCCAGATGAAGAAATGAAAAAAGCACTGCAAAGGCCATTAAAAGCAATGCTAAAAAATCGGGGGCTAAAAAATTTAAACCCGTAGGAATGGCTTGAAAAGTTTGCTGATCGATAAAAAATGTGGCTGCCAAAAAAATCATTATGCCGGCACAAGCCTGTGAAAGCAAGGTGAAAAATACCAAGGACCATGAATTGTTATGCATCGCGTACCTCCTCTAAATTTGAGATTTCAGGTCGTTCTAATTCAACATGATCTGCACTACGATGTGGATTCACCAAAATAGATGGTTCGGTATGATGGCGGTTGGGCAGGGGATAGATATCACCCTGCTTGCCGTATTTTAGGACCAGCTCATCATATTCCCCAAAATCCATGGCGCGCATGGGGCAGGAATCCACACATGAAGGATTTTTGCCTTCTTCTATATAATCGGCGCATAGGTTACACTTTGTCATTATACCGGCTTCTTCGTTAAATTGTGGCGCACCATAGGGGCAAACCCATGCGCAATATTTGCAGCCCATACATAGAGATGGGTCGATATCAACGATGCCATTTTCATTTTTGCTGATCGCTTTTGTAGGACAGACTCTCAAACAAACCGGATCGTCACAATGCATGCACGCCAGGGAAATATTGTATGCATAAATATTGTTCACCCATGCTTTTCCTTGTTTTTCCCAATCGCCACCAGTAACTTCATAAACACGCCTCCACCTTACACCCGGTGGAAGGTCATTTTTGTCCTTACAGGCAATCTGGCAGGTTTTACAACCTGAGCAGGCATTTGCATCGAAATAGAAGGCTGGTCGGTTCATTAATTTATTAGTTTCTTATTTTTCTAGTTGTTGACTCTGACAGGTTCTACGAACTCTGTCAGGTCTTGAAAGTGTTTTTTTCTAACATTTAATTTCCTACATCTAAACTCTAAGCTCCAAGCCCTAAGCTCCAAGCCCTAAGCCCTAGGCTTTTTCCACCTCCGCCATAATCGTATGTTGTGCATTTCCAAATGCCAGCGGTGTCCATCTTTCTGATGTCAAAGTATTTGTTGATCCGCCAATATCGTTCCCGTTTTCGTCTGGTTTCCACCAGGCACCCTGGGGAATGGAAACTACCCCGGGCATAATTCGTTTTGTCAACCTGCACGGGAGGATCACAGTTCCCCGCTCATTATAAACCTTTACTTTATCTCCGTTTTTAATATTCCTTTCTTTTGCGTCAATTGAGTTTAAAAATACCCTTTGCGGGAAGGCTTCGCTCAACCAGTCGTTGTTGTGGTGTGTTGAATGCACCCGTGGCATGTAATGTGGCCCGATGACCTGCATGGGATATTTTTCAGCTTCTGCATCAAAAGGGCTTTCCCATTCCTGGATGTATTTTGGTACAGCCGGAATTTCTTTGGGATTGTTCATGTCGAACAATTGTTTCGAGAAAATCTCAACCTTTCCGGATGGCGTTGGAAGTGGATGTTTGACCGGATCTTTCCGGAAATCCTCGAAAGCAATTTTTGGTTTCGTTACATCCACAGCATAGATGCCGGCATTGGATTTTTCGAGTTCATCGAGGTTGGGGATGCCAGGGAATCTTGTTTTTCGGTACTCACCGATGAATTGCCCTACCCATCCCCGTTCGTCTTTATCTTCGGTAAAAGTATCTTTCAAACCAAGTTTTTCTGCAATATCGGCACAGATGCGGTAATCGCTTTTTGACTCCCCTGCTGGCTCGATTATTTTAGGCATCAGCATCACGTCGTCACCATATTTCCATCCATCTTCCAGTCCCCAGGTTTCAAATTGTGTGCAAGCTGGCAACAGAAGGTCGGCATACATTCCTGTTGGTGTCAGGAAATTATCCTGCACCACGAAGAATTCCACCAGCGATTCATCCTCCATAATTTTAACCGAGCGATTGATGTTGGCGTGCTGGTTGATGATACAATTGGACGCTACTGCCCAAATCATTTTGATGTTATTGTCGAGTTTATCAGCTCCGGTAACACCATCTTCCGGACCCATTTCTTTTCCACGCAAAACTGCTTCCGACCACAGGAAAGTTGGAATTTTTGTTTTCACCTGGTTTTCGCCTTCCGGGAAAATTGACCATAATGCGCCACCATCGTTGGCCTGCAAAGCAATTCCACTGGCCCAGCCCCCGGAGTTGCCGACATTTCCAGTGATGGCCGCTAGTACACAACCTCCCCTTACCGGTTGCTCGCCATAAGCCCGACGTTGCATGCCATAGCCCTGGTAAAGCATGGCTGGTTTTGTGGTAGCGTATTCTCTTGCTATACGTGCAATAGTTGATTTTGGAATGCCGGTAATTTCTTCGGCCCAATCAGGTGTTTTAGCCTGGCCGTCTTTCGTTCCTAAAATATAATCCTTAAAACTTTCTTCTTTTTCCAGCCCTTCCGGCATTTGGGTATTGTCGAATCCGATGCAGTGTGTTTTGACGAAATCCTGGTCGTACAGATTCTCAATTATCATTACATACGCCATTGCGTCCATCATGGCGTTGTCGGTTCCCGGGCGGATGGGGATCCATTCGTCAGCCAGCGAAACAGCACTCAATGTCATCCGTGGGTCGATGCATATTACCCTGGCACCATTCTCCCTCGCTTTTTTTACGAAATATTCGCTGTTAGTGCCATCACGCATTTCCGAAGGGTTCCATCCCCACATGATGATGTATTTTGAGTTGACCCAGTCCTGCCGCTGGTTTCCGGTGATGTTGGTGCCATAAACATAGGGCGTGGCTTTGCTGATGCAAGCCCAGCTATAGGAATTGTAATAACCCAGATATCCGCCAAATAAATTGAGTAGTCTTCTTGCTGGCCAGATGCCGTTTATCTGGTTGTAGCTGCCAGTGCCGTATGGAATGTATAAAGCTGAGTTTCCATATTTCTCCTTGATGTGGGTTAGTCTCTCGGCCATCATGCTGGTGGCTTCGTCCCACGAAATTCTTTCAAACTTTCCCTCGCCCCGCTTGCCGGTGCGTTTCATAGGATATTTCAGCCGGTCTTTGTGGTGCTGGCGGCTGCGGTAGCCTCTTCCTCGCAGGCATGCACGAAGTTGTGGATTTTTGATATTGTCATCAGGGCGGTCATCTGTTTCGATGCGGATGATCATTCCTTCTTTAATATAAACCTTCAGTAAACATCTCCCACCACAATTGTGTGCCGGGCATCCAAGGCGCACCATTTTCTCGTAAGAGAAATGTTTTCCGGCAATTTCTTTTACCTCATCTTTTGCCATCAATTTACTGAGAAAGGAGTTTACTGAAAAACCCTTATCAGTTGAAGGTGCTTTAGATTGGTTAATGTTACGGCGTTTCATTAGTTTGACTTAAGTACATCGACTACTTGAATTCTAAAATTGTATATTCAATGTAGAAAACAATGAAATGTAAAAGTACAAGTTTATTGATTGTGCTGGGACGAGAGGGCTAATTTAGGTTTATTCTATCAGGAGAGGGCTAGTGTCATGTTAATCGTGAGGGTTCGGGTTATTTTGACGTTTCAATGTCCGCCAGTCGGCGGACGATTGAAAGTCAGGGTATTGACATTGAAATGTGCGGAGCACTTTCAATTGTTAATTTATTCAAATTGAGGCGACTGATTACTTCAGGTTTGTTTTTGAAACTTTCAGACATAAAAAAAGCCTCCTTACTAAAAGGAAGCTTTGTTTGTGATCCGCCTGGGGCTCGAACCCAGGGCCCACGGCTTAAAAGGCCGTTGCTCTACCAACTGAGCTAGCGAATCTCCATAAATGGGGTGCAAAAGTACAATCAATATTTTAAATACCAAATATCTATTTAAAAAAATTGCAAATTTTATTGACAAATAAAAACTGGAATTATTATGTAATTAAATATCAGTGATTTATAAAATATCCAAACTTCCCAATCCTTCACGGATAACTTCTACCTGGTGTTTAACACAATTAATTACTGTGGATGCTTCATTTTTTCCAAAACCTCCATCAATAACTATGTCCACTAAATCCTGGTATTTCTCGTAAATCAGTTCAGGATCAGTAGTGTATTCGATGATGTCGTCCTCGTCGTGGACAGAAGTTGACATGATGGGATGCCCCAATTGGCGTACAATGTCCACCGGGATCTGGTTATCAGGTATCCTTATACCAACGGTCTTTTTTTTGTTCTGGATGTATTTCGGAACGGTATTGTTTGCTTCCAGGATAAAAGTGTAGGGCCCGGGCAGTGCCCTTTTCATCATTTTGTAAATGTTGTTGTCGATGGGTTTGGTGAAATCGCTTAGCTGGCTCAGGTCGTGGCAGATAAAAGAGAAGTTGGCTTTTTCAGGCTTAATTCCTTTGATACGCGCAATTTGTTGGATAGCTTTCGATTTAAAAATATCACAGGTAAGGCCATAAACAGTATCGGTAGGGCAGATAACAATCCCCCCATCATTCAGGCACTCAGTAACAATCTTAATTTGCCGTAGGCCCGGGTTATCTGGATGTATTCGTAATAACATAATGTTTCTCTTGTAAAATTATCGGCAAAAGTACAAAACAAATCATGAAATGTACAGACTTGCTAAAACGATTACCCTGCCTTACCAAGCATCACCAAATCATTCACAATAATTTCGGTAATGTAGCGGCGCTTGCCCTCTTTGTCATCGTAATTGCTTTCGTTTCCATATGGATTTAAGCGTTTGTAAGCGTTTGTAAATGGATTTGTATTACCTTTATCCAAATCTTTAAAACCTATTGCTATGGAGAGTACCCAACAAAAATGCCTCGAATGCAAGGAACCAATGGTAGGAAGGATTGACAAGAAATTCTGCTCCGACCAGTGTCGCAATACTTACAACAACCGCAGCAAACGCACAGTTACCAACTACATGCGCCGTGTGGACGGCATCCTCAAGAAGAACCGGAGGATACTCGATGGCTTTGTGCCACAGGATAAACATACCGTGCATAAAGACATGCTCAGCAAACAAGGCTTTAATTTCGATTTCTTTACCAATATTTATACTACCAAAACCGGCAAGGTGTATTACTTTTGCTACGAAATGGGCTACTTGCCACTTGGAAACGATTTTTATGCTGTTGTTAGAAGAGAAGAATAAATTGATAAAACTTGGTATAAACCTAACAGGTTTTCAAAACCTGTTAGGTTTCATTCTACTATTGCTCCCTATTTTAGCTTCATCACAAACCTTGTCTGAAGAGGCGAAAATAACAATCCTCACCTGTGGCCCGGCACAACCAATGTACGCTACCTTTGGCCACACCGCCCTGTGGGTAAACGATCCGGTGAGCCAAATTGATGAAGTTTATAATTTCGGAACTTTCGATGCCGGCACTTCCAATTTCTATCTTAAATTTTTAGGTGGCAGCTTACAATATGCCTTATCTGTAACAAACTTTAAATCGTTTTTAAGGGAATATAAATATGAAGGGCGTTGGGTCAAGGGTCAGGATTTGCTTCTTTCCAATGAACAAATGAATGCATTCTACAACTCCCTTCAAAAAGCCAACCAACCCGAAAACCGCTATTACAGATATGGTTTCTTCAGGGATAATTGTTCAACAAAAATCATAGAACTTATTCTCGGACACTGCGGAAATGCTGCAGCTATCGACTCACTCAGCAAGCCTGCCAATATAAGCTATCGCAAGGCATTGAAGCATTATCTTAAAAAGAGGCACTGGCTTCAGTTTGGTATAAATCTTTTATTGGGCCCGTTTGCCGATCAGGAAATCAGTAGAAAGCAATCTTGTTTTATGCCTGATTTTTTGATGGCTGAAATAGAAGCGACCGACCTGGCTACCAGTCCGGCCGTGTTGCTTGATGGCACTTATCAAGTCGGAAAATCAAACGAATTGACTTCGCCCATGGCAGTTTTATGGTTGGTTTTATTCTTGCTGGTCATAAAGGTATTTTGGTTGAAAACCAGTAAAAAAATATCCAATGGCATCGACCTGTTTATTTTTACATCAGCTGCCTTGTTAGGATTATTATGTCTGGTCTTATGGATATGGAGCGATCATATTTCATTGCATTTCAATTTCAATATTTTGTGGGCAAACCCGCTGTTGCTTATCCTGCTTTGGATAATCCCTGCTGAAAAAACCAAGTTTATCAGGGCGTTTTTAATGGTCTATGCTTTGTTGCTTTTCTACTTCCTGATCAATTTTAACAGGTTACCACAAAAATTCCCATTGGACGCTATGCCCATTGTTAGCATGCTTGTATTGTTAGCTGTAAACAGGGTTTTTCAATTCAGGAAAATGGAAACGAAGATTGAGTAGAGGCATACCAATTTCTTTGCTTTACCCTTTCGATTTCCACTTTAAATCATTGCCTCACCGCCCTTCCTTTAACATCTCTTCACCATTTTAACATCTGCTTAACAAAATCACAATAAGTTTATTCAGACTTTTGATGATTAATCAGTTATTTTTTTTACACCTAACCACTTAAAAACTTAATCTATGAAAATCAAATCTTTACCTGCTTTATTGTTATTGATTTGTTTCGTTTTTGGAAACGTTTCTTCAAAAGCACAAATCGTAAATGCACAAAGTTCAAAAAAAGAACTATTGCAATATCACTTATCACAATTAAGCAAAGGAGATCACCTGCTCGATCAATTGATTGTGAAGTTCAGTGAAGGTGTTGAAGTGGATGAAAAATCCATGACCACCGGCTCCACCCGAATTAATGCTATTATATCATCCATGAATACCAAAACTGTAAAACCAGTTTTTAAAAAGGACATGGATAAAAATGCCGGATTAAAACAGCAATTCGGCTTATTCTCATATTACGTGCTTCAATTTAAAAATGGTACTGATCTATCAAGTGCCATGAAAAAATTATCGGAATTGGACGAAATAGAGATGGTAGAACCAAATTACCTTGCACATGGAACAACTGTTCCTACCGATCCTTTATATACACAGCAATGGGCTTTGAATAATACAGGACAGGCCGTGAGTGTCAACGGACCATTGGTTGGAACACCAGGAGTTGATATAAATGCTGAAGCAGCCTGGGATTTGCAAACCGGTAGCGAAGACGTGGTAGTTTGTATCCTCGATACAGGAGTTGATACCGAACACCCTGAATTTGCCGGAAGGATTGTTCCCGGATATGATTTTCAATTTGATGATGACGATCCAAACCCGATTCCAGGAGAAGTTAATGGAGCGCATGGTACCTGTTGTGCCGGCATTGTAGGGGCATCAGGGAATAATGGAATAGGCGTGGCAGGAATTGCCTGGGAAACCAAAATTATGCCGGTTAAGGTTTTGTATGAGGGCACGGGTGCCTGGGAAGTTATTGCAAGTGGCATTACCTGGGCAGCCGATAATGGTGCAGACATCCTCAGTATGAGTATTGGTGGACCTTCCTATTCATCAACTCTTGAAACTTCAGTTGATTATGCTTTTGGCCTGGGATGTACACTCCTTGCATCGGCTGGCAACTGGAACCTTGATTTGAGTACAACTCCTTCATATCCCGCTTCGTTTGCAAATACAATTTGCATAGGCGCGCTAAGCCCTTGCGGGGAAAGAACAAGCCCAACAAGTTGTGACGGCGAAACATGGTGGGGGAGTAATTATGGTACTGCCCTTGATTTTATGGCACCCGGAACAAGAAACTATACTACTGATATTGCAGGCTCCGATGGATATGACCCGGGCGATTATAACCCTTATTTCAACGGTACTTCATCTGCCTGTCCGCACGCGGCTGGTATTGCTGCACTAATGCTGGCTGAGAACCCCTCACTTTCCAATGTTCAAATTCGTAATAAAATGCAAATGTCGTGTGTTGATATCTATAATCCCGGCAAGGACAATGAATCGGGTTGGGGCCGGATAGATGCCTATGAAGCCGTGCTAAATGCAACAAACGACCAGTCAACCATAAGAGTTTTACCTTCCAGTTGGAATGTATCCGAGGGCGAGGCTTTCTCAGTGGATTTTTATATCGAGAATGTAAGCAACCTTGCTTCCTATGAAATTACATGTAGTTATGAGCCTGATTACTTTGATGTAGTTGGCGATGAATTTGGTGATTTCATATATTCAACCGGCCGTAACGAGGGGGATGCCTGGTCAGCAATCGATGCTATAAATGGAACTTTTACCTTCGCGCAGGAAACAACTGGTTTAACGCCTCCTGGACCTGATGGCAACGGAAGCTTGTTTACCGTTTATTTTGTTGCAAACATCGACCCACCTAACTTTGGTACTTTAGCATTTAATATGACTGAATTTACAATAAGCCAACCAGATGGGACACCCATTATCCCTACAATAGTTAATGGAAGTGTTGAGTTGATAAATGACTATTGTACCAACGGACTCTACTCTGATGGTTGCACTTATGGGGACTATATTAACTATGTTTCCCTCGCCAACCTCGAAAATGCCAACTCGGGTTGTAGTGATAATGGCTACGGCGATTTTACCTATTTATCGGCCAATGTAGTTCAGGGCGAAACTTATGACTTAGTGCTTGAAGTTGGCATGGAGGGACAATATGTATCGGCCTGGGTTGATTTTAATGATAACATGGAATTTGAAGCCGATGAAATGGTGCTTGATAATTTTTATCTTGATATTGCGGGTGTAAAGGCCTATACCGATATTTCTATTTTCGAAGATGCCGCCCCCGGTGAGCACCGGCTAAGGTTTAGATCTGCATGGGACGAAGATATTGATGATGCATGTGAAGAATACACCTTGGGCGAGGTGGAAGACTATACAATAAATGTGCTGCCCATGGATCAATATGGCCGCCTGGATGGTTATGTTTACGATGACAATACCGGCGATCCTATTGTTGGTGCCACCATCCTGTTGTACGACAGTTGGGTTTCGGAAACTACAAATGCAGAGGGATATTACTGTTTTTCAACGGAAGCCGGATTTATTGGCATGAATTGTACAGCACCGGGATATTCACCAATCTATGGCGAGTATGTGGATGTATATGCCGGGGAACAAACTTTTTGGGAGTTTTACATGGTGCAAGGATATTGTACAGAAGATTTGTACTTTGATGGCTGTGAATATGGGGATGATATTAACGATTTCTTCTTTGGCGACATTTATCATCCCGAATCAGGTTGTAGCGAATATGGCTATGGCGATTTTACCTATATGTCAACCGAAGTATGGTGTGGAGAGGAAGTAGGATTGGAAGTTTCATCCAATTATGATTCGCAGTTTATTTGTGTATGGATTGATTTTAACGACGATTTGGGTTTTGATCCCGATGAGCTTATCCTCGATAATGAATACCTGGAGTATGCTGAAGAATTGTATTTCTTCGTTGCTTATATCCCTGAAAGTTGCCAGTCGGGTGAACATAGGATGCGTGTAAGGGTGAATTATGGAGATCCCTTCTATGATGCATGTGAAACCCTGGATTATGGCGAAGTGCATGATTATACTGTTTACGTTATTGGTGATGATGAATATGGAACCCTTGAAGGAACCGTGTACAATTGGGATAACAATCTGCCGCTGGCAAATATTCAGGTAGAAATAAATGACCTTGGACTTTCTACTATTTCCGGTCCTGATGGCTATTATGAATTTGCAGACGTTCCTTCTGGCGAGTACTATGTTTCGATTAACCAGGAGGGATATTTCCAAACCGCAATTTTGGCATATATTGATCCCTGGGAAACAAGCTTCGAAGATATGTTTGCCATGCCCATCCATGATAATCAATTCCAGATTCCACAGGGGTGGAGTGGCATTTCGAGCGTTTATTACATGTATCAGGATGTTTCGGTTATATTTGCCGAGCACAGCGATGATGTGGTCATCATCTCATCAATGGATGGATTTTACTATCCCGGGCAGAATGTAAATACACTTGGTGGCTGGGCAAATAGCCCTGGCTATAAGATTAAAGCAGGTGATGCATTTAATTTTGAACATCCAGGTTGGATGAGAAAGCCTGCTGAGCTAACTGTTCCTGCAGGTTGGAGCATACTTCCGTGCTGGAACGAATGCCCGATAAGTATCGACGAATTATTTGGCGCACGTGTAGGCTCCCTGCCTGTAATGATTAAAGAAATTGCCGGGCCGGGTGTGTACTGGCCCAATCAATCGGTTTACACTTTAAATGTGCTTGAGCCTGGCTTAGCTTATATGCTGAATATGGACTCCGAGAGTTCAGTAGTGTATCCAGGCTGCTCTTTTAAAGGTGATCCCGTGGTTTCAAAAAATAGTTTTGTGAACAATTCTTCATGGAATGATCCGGTTTCGACAGCCAATTCGCATTTAATCCACATTCCGGCTAATTTAATTGACGATGCCGGTTTAAATGTCGGTGATTACCTCGGTGCTTTTGATATAAATGATAATTGTTTCGGAATGGTCCAGGTTTTGAAAAGCGACAATTATGCAATTGCTGCTTTCGCCGATGATCAATTAACTTTGGTGAAAGACGGATTTGCAGAAGGTGAATTGATTCTGATAAAAGCTTTTAAAATGGAAACTGGAGAAACCATTGACCTCGATATAGAATATAGCCAGCAAATGCCCGACCAGCAGTTGTATCGTACAGATGGAATGTCTTCGGTATTGTTAAAATCAAGCGGAATATCTGACGGCTCCGGTGCACAAAACCAGCTTCTGCATGTTTATCCCAATCCTGGTGATGGCTTGGTAAATGTTCATATTAATGGTAAACAAACGGTTTTGTCAATTGATGTATTCGATATTCATGGAAAACTTGTTTTCTCAAGTCAGGAAGTGATAAACAATAATGGTGTAACACAGCTTGATCTTCGTGGTATGCCCTCGGGATTATATTCACTAAAAATTATTACTGAATCAACAGTAATCGAGGAAAAGATCATTATTCGTTAGGAGGATTACATGATCCGAAAAGAAATGCACGGGATCTTCTGGTTCTGTGCTTTCTTTATTTGTTTTAATTTGTTATTTAGATAACTGTCTTTCAATGATTTAATTCAAGTTCTTCGTAAATATTCATGTCGCGTTATAAGGTAATAAGTCCCTCAGTATTTCAAAAATATGGCCCCATGCAGAGTAACTTTTTAAAAGAAGTTATATAAGAGAGGTTTGTGAAATGAAGGGATATGGTATTTGTACTAAGGTTGGGGAAAGAGATAAGGTTTTTAAGTATTTTCTATTATCAACAAAGAAAGAAAAACCTTATTTTCTGCTTATTAACCTTAGTAGCCTTGATATGCACCCTAAGCTCACCGACCTTACGAAACGAAGTTAGTCCGTATGGATTACCTTATTTCTCGAATCTAAACGGAAAGGTTTATTTCACGACATTAAATTTACGATGGGTCGGGAGTTCTGAAATTTGGGGGGACAGAGAATGACTACCAATGGCCACCAATGCCGAAAAACCAGAAATCTACGATTTCATAGTTTTTCGTGTCCCGGATTCACGAATCCGAGGATTCGGAACATCCTCGACAAGTTACGAAAATCAAAGAATTTTCTACTTTTCGGGATGACAACCAATAACTTTTTATTGAAGCAAAACAATTCTCACAAATCAATAATCCAACTCAGTTATTATTCTTATTTCAGCAGGTTCTTATATTCGGTGATTTCCCCGTTTTCAATCTTGCGGTTTAGTTGCTCTTCAGGATTGTCGAAATCTCCTTTTTTTCCACAGTCATACATTTCGATAAAAGGATTATCATCGATCACATAATTCATCAAGCGTTCAGCAGTGGGGATATTGTCCATCGTATAATAGTCCTCGTAAGTAAAACGAAGGAATGCAGTGTTTTTACCGATGCCCCTGTTGTCGAGCAGGTATCCATCAGATAAGCGTGTAGGAAGGGTATATTGCCCGTTTCGCTTGATGTCGGAAGGAGCGGGGTACGAAACGATTTTCGATTTGTCTTCGGAAAGTGTTACAGGCACATGGTCGAAATAATCCTGCTTTGTTTTGTAAACAATCACCGGTGGGCCCGGCACTCCAATGGATCCTTTCATTTCATCACCTGTTGTTGACTGTGTATGGTTCTTCCGCGAAGATGAACACGAAAATAAAACATAAGAAGTAGCGAACAGAATGGTCAAAAATAGGATGCCGGATTTTCTCATTTTATTGTAGTTAAAGGTTTGTGGCATCAAAATAACTAAAAGATTTGTTAAAATTGATTTTAAATTATCACCTCCAAACTATTGATTGATTGTAAATAAGGGAATATGTTGAAACTAAGTTGAATCTAATTTCAATAGATGTTTGATTTTTTCATTCATTCTTTTATACCTTCGCGCCTGAAAAATTAACAAAATCACAAATAAAAATTTAACACCATGAAGAAAACTATGCTCCTATTTGCTACAATAGTTTTTGCAGCATTTACCGTTTACGGACAGGTTTCCACCGCCAACCAAAAGGCTGAAGTAAAAGGCGAAAAGGCACCGGCAACCGAAGAAGTTAAAAATCCAAATGGTCCTGAAATTGCATTCGAAAAAACTGTTCACGATTATGGAACTTTACCTTACAATGGCGATGGAAAATGTAAGTTCGAATTTACCAATACCGGTAAAGAGCCACTGATCCTAACCAATGTCCGTTCGTCATGCGGCTGTACCGTACCAAAATGGCCACGTGAGCCTATCCTTCCGGGACAGAGCGATGTAATTTACGTTGAATATAAAACCAACCGTATTGGTAAAATCAACAAGACTGTTACTGTACAATCCAATGGAAATACTTCCACTGTTGTATTGAGAATTAAGGGGCAGGTGCTCAGACAAGAACAAACAGCTACCCCTGAAAAGGCTACAACCCTTGGTCAATCAGAAAAAAAATAAGGTTGTTTGAAATCATATTAAATAAGCAGGCATACTTCTTATTTACATAAAAAATTTTCAACTTTGTCCCGGCTAATTTTAGCCGGGATTTTTTTTATTTCACCAAATACATTTTCACTATGCCAAAAATTTCGAATAAGGGTAAGATGATGCCCGCATCCCCAATCAGAAAACTTGTTCCTTATGCAGAAGCCGCAAAAAAAAGAGGTGTAAAGGTTTATCATTTGAACATCGGGCAACCGGATATCAAAACACCGGAAGTTGCCTTGGATGCAGTGAGAAATTATAGCAACATCCTTGTAGCATATAGTCATTCGGCTGGAATTCCCTCTTACCGCGAAAAATTAGCCGGGTATTATAAAGTACATAATATTGATGTCTTACCTGACGAAATCATTGTTGGTGCCGGTGCTTCGGAAGCCCTGCTCTTTACCATGCAATCCATCATGGATCCGGGTGATGAGATCATCATCCCCGAACCATTTTATGCAAATTACAATGGCTTTGCTACCAATGCCGGGATTAATATAGTGCCCATCAATTCTACCATCGAATCGGGATTTGCCTTGCCACCGATTGCTGAATTCGAAAAGTCAATCACCGACAAAACAAAAGCCATCCTGGTTTGCAATCCAAATAACCCAACGGGATATTTATACAGCCAGGAAGAATTGGATGTACTCAAGGATCTGGCATTAAAATATGACCTGTTCCTCATCGCCGACGAAGTTTATCGCGAGTTTTGCTACGATGGTCACAAGCACTATTCAGTGATGCACATGAAGGGCATCGAAAATAATGTAGTGCTTATCGACTCGGTTTCCAAGCGTTATAGCATGTGTGGTGTAAGGATAGGAGTGATGATATCGAAGAACAAAGAGTTGATGGCAGCAGCCATGAAGTTTGCACAGGCACGTTTGAGTCCACCAAGTTTCGGACAAGTAGCAGCTGAGGCAGCCATTGCCACTCCCGACAGCTATTTCACGGAAGTTTTGGAAGAATACCACAAGCGCCGCGACACGGTGGTTTCGGGGATCAACAAAATAAAAGGTGCCTTTTGCCCGAACCCTTCAGGGGCATTTTATGTTGTGGCAAAATTGCCCATCGACGATTCCGATATATTCTGCCAATGGCTGCTCGAAGATTTTAATTACAACAACGAAACCGTGATGCTTGCACCTGCTACCGGGTTTTATTCTACCAAAGGACGCGGTATGGACGAGGTAAGGATAAGCTATGTGCTTAATGTTAATGATCTGAAGCATTCGATAAAGGCACTGGAAGAAGCATTGAAAGTTTATCCTGGGAGGACGGTTTAACGGGTTGCAGGTTGCGGGTTGCGGGTTGCAGGTTGCAGGTTACAAACTTATACCTTACCATTTACCCTTGAAGTTTGAGCCTACTCTGAAAACTACTATTCTTGCCACAAGGTCTCAAAGACACAAAGCAACACAAAGATTAGATTGCAGATATTCAATTCTTTGTGCATCTTAGAGCCTTGGTGTCTTAGTGGCATATTCCTTTTTTTGTTTTTTCGGAGTGGGCTCAAGTTTGATACCTATACCTTTTAACCAATGCCATGTACCTTTTCAATTTCAGCGTCAGAAACTAAAAATTGAAAAAATAGTTTAAAAAGATTGTCTCTCTTATCAATTGTATTATTTTTGCAGCCGCTTTGCCCAGATGGCGGAACTGGTAGACGCGCTAGTTTCAGGGACTAGTTTCCTTTAGGAAGTGCAAGTTCGATTCTTGTTCTGGGTACAACGCAATAACACAGAGCCCTGAGAATATTAATTCTCAGGGCTTTTTTTCTGCACCTAACTGGTGTCCGTCCATAAAGTCGGGTGTTTGCTCTAGAAAGTTCAAATTCAAGGCGTGTGAAAAATTCAAACCGCAGAATACTAATGTATTTGAGGATTTGGATTTTGAGCAACAACGCAGAAGTTGGACTTTATAG
>Ga0307929_1001723_pt1 | contig 15655 bp, 13 predicted proteins | sample AceLakmetage1330_FD_203160 | JGI IMG/M metagenome (GOLD analysis project Ga0307929, IMG submission 203160) | Saline water microbial communities from Ace Lake, Antarctica - #1330 | ecosystem: Environmental > Aquatic > Non-marine Saline and Alkaline > Saline | place: Antarctica: Ace Lake...
GAATTATCAGTTCAACTATGCCATTGATAACCAGTTTGCCAGTGAAGCCAGCATGATTCATTTTTTTGGTTATTTCCGGGGTTTTTTGAACATTATCAGCCTTTTTATTCTGCTGTTTGTGGGGAGAATTTACGGTCGATGGGGAATCTCTGTGGCCCTGATGTTTCATCCCTTCAATTATGCCATAGCCCTGTTGGGATTTTTGTTTCGATTTGATATCTTTACTGCAATGTATGCCAGAATGTCCACCAATGTCATCAGAACCACCATTAATGTGCCTTCCAATGCTATTTTAATGGGTTTGTTTCCCGATTCCTATCGTGCCATGATCCGTCCCTTTTTACGGGGAACCGTGGTAAGAGTTGCCCTTTTCATGGGGTCTGGCTTGATTCTTATTTCCACACATTATTTTCATCCCCGTTACCTGAGCCTGGTGGCGCTCCCCTTTGTCATTGCCTGGGCTGCTGCCCCCTTTGTGCTGAAATCTGCATACACTCGGATCTTGATGGATCTTATGAAGAGCGATATGTTTGAGCTCAAGCAGTTTGATGGTCGCCAGCTTGCCCAGATATTCAAAGGGGGTAAAATCCAGGAGACCCTGGTAAACGCCTTTTTAAAAGCAGATGGTAAAAACACCGTGTGGTATGCCACCTTGCTGAAACATTTTGGCATAGATGCTTTTGACCGATTGATATTGGAAAAATTGCCCTCCCAGGATGACGCGGTGAAAAAATCCCTTGTGAATATGCTCTCCCAGGGCTTGGGAAAAGACGACATGCGAAAACTTCTGGCCCAGGCCCATCCAGATAACCCTGAGCTTTCCATTGTTGCATTCAGCCATCTTATCCAATGCGAGAATCATTGCCGGATAGAGGCCCTGAATGACGTGTCCATGGCGGTGTATCTGAAAAATTCAGATCCTGGGGTCCGGGGCCATGCCCTGGCCTGTCTGTGGCCAAAGGAATCGGAAAAGTGTGCCATTATTCTCAATTCATGGCTGGCATCACCCCATGATGATGATCAACGAGCCGGGGCCATCTGTGCGGGTTTTGTGGGGGATGATGTGGTGACACCTATGCTGCTGAATCTTCTTTATGCGGCCCCTTCGCCGGATCTCATTGCTAATCTTCTGGTGTCGCTGTCCCAGCTTGGGACGGAAGACGTCAACGATCTTCTTTTCCCTTATCTAACCAACGGGGATAAAAAAATTAGAAAGGCTGCCGTTACTGCCCTGGATATTAACAGTGAGACGGCTTTTCGCCATGGGCTGCAACGGGTGGGGGACAGTGATGAATCCATCCGGGAACTGGCCAGCACACGAATCCGTGAAGCGGGCTATCAGAACAACCGCATTGTGGTAGAATCCCTTGCCATACCTGACAGGCGACTGCGCAAAGGGCTTTTTGAGCTGTTGGAGCATCTGGATATAAAAGATGGAGATGTTTATGATTTTGCCAGAAAAGGTCTTGAAAGTTGTTATCTTTATCTTGCCATGGGACTTAATGTGGCGTCTTTACCATCCACCCCCGTGAAAGAGCTGGTCAAGACCCATCTGTTCCAGAAAAAGGAGTTGATCCTGGAAAATGTCATCCGGGTGTTGGTGATCCATGATGAAACAGGCCGCATGAAAACCGCATGGAAGGGAATTTTTTCTTCGAACAAAAAACATAATGCCAATGCCGTCGAGTTGTTGGGAGATCTTCTGGACTATCGGTTATTTGACACTATGCGTCCCCTGCTGGAGAGCCCCACACCTGCCGTTGCCGTGATGGAGGGACGTTCCTTTGCAACCATTCCTGGGTTTGATACAAAGGGGATGGATGTCTACAATCGTTTGGTATTATCCGAGGACTGGGTGGATGTTGTCATGGGCCTTGATTTAAGCCTGGATGATCCCTGGCTTTTGGAGCCGGAGGAGTTCTGGGAGGCCCATGATGCGTTCACATCCCGCCACATTATAAAGGAACTTGAAATGATTAAACACAAGAAAGCCAAAGCAGATAAGGGGGAAAAAGAGACATCTGGACAAGAAATTTCCCTTGGTGAAAAAATTATGCTTTTGCGGGAAATAGATATTTTCTCTGACCTTAAAGTGGCTGAACTTGCGGCCATTGCCGCAGTAACAGAGGAAGTCTCCTACCTGCCAGCCCAGCAGGTTTTTAAGCAGGAGGATGTGGGGAATACGGTATTTATGGTCATTTCCGGCCTTGTGGAGGTGGTGCGGGAATTGTCCCCGGACGATCGTGTTGTTCTGGATACCATCGGCCGGGGAGGGGCCTTTGGAGAGATGGCACTTCTGGATGATTCCCCCCGGTCGGCAACCATCCAGACGGTGGAGACGTCCCGGTTTCTCATTCTTCATAAGCAGGCCTTCAACGAAACCGTGATGGAGTATCCCCGGATTGCATTGCAGATCTGTTCCATACTCAGCCAGCGTATCCGGCATCTGCACGGTAAAATTGATTAGTAGGTGAATTATTTTTGCAGTAATTTTTCAATGGTGTTAACCAGATCCATCCGCCCCTGTTTTCTCAATAACGGTAGCACAGCCTGATAATAGGGGGGACGTTTCCGGATGGTGATGTCATATTTGGCAATCATATCTGGGGTGACATCGTTTTCCACAAAGGCAGCTGTTTTATCAAGGGCACCAATGGCCAGAAGTTCAATCATGGTGCGAACACATTTTTCACACACCCCGCAATTCAACCGATCTGGCACATTGGCAAGGCACACCCTGAAATTATTTAGCGCCACCTCCCAGCCTGCCACAATTTTTATTTTATCCAGCCGGGACTGATCGTGGTCCCGGTGGCGGATGCGCATGTCATGGCTGGAATACTCCGGATCCCTTAATGGGTGCGAGGCATTGGGGTGGAGATAGGAGACATCGTAACAGGAACCGATGTACACCATGTGCAGAACCTTGGCAAAAGCGTGGGAGATGGATGCCAGCACAGCACCGAAAAAATTTTCCAACCACAGCACCCGGTTGTCGCATAGATGCCGGATGTTGGTGTACACCGGAATCAGCTCAACGTCTGCTGCATCGGTGATACGGGTGATGGCGGTTACGGCCCGGTCGTACACATGGTATTTCATGCCCCGCTCCACCACGCCGCCAATGTCAAACCCATGGATGAAAAGTCCCTCTCTGATGGATCCCGGGTGGGAGGCGGGATAGCGCAATCGGTTGAGACGCAGGGCCGCCAGGGAATCCATCCCCCCAGACATGACCATGCCGGCATGCCTGTTGTCAGAGAACAGGGCATGATCCAGTATGCCGGTTTCAAGTTTCAGCGGGGTGTAATTGCCCTGGGTCCACACCTGGGTGATGGCCATGGCAATGTCAAGCCCTTCCAGCAGGGTGGGGCAAATCTGTTCATCTATTTTAATTCTTTTTTCATGGAAATGCATGGCCGGGATGAGGCACCCCACCAGAAAGGCGTGGGGATTTAAAGACAGCTTATCCCCTGTGGCATGGGGGGTTTTGATGAAAATGGTTTTTTCCGGGTGATCGCTCTCTTCAAATTGCACCCTGGCACTGATTTGGGTGAAGGTCTCGTCTTTTGTCTGGCTGAGTTGGGATATGATCATAGTTAACTACCTTTAAGAAATATGCCTCCCTGCTGAATCACAGCAAGTAATTCAACTCGTTAGTGAGGCTTGCGTTATTGGCGCTTATACCTTTATGCATAATAGCTTATGGGCAAAAGTACTATTATAACACTGTGTGAATGGATGCATTTATTATCAAAGAGGGAAAGCTACATACATCCCCAGACGGAACTAAAAGTCATGGAAAAGGTCATCTTCAATGGGAAGAAGATCTTGAGAGTTGATCTCATTCTTTAACAGGGCATTTTACTCAATGGCAAGCCTCTTTTGGGGTGAATCAATCGACTTTTTTTGATGTCTTTCATCAGCTATGCCGTTGGCGTCAAGCATGGTACCTTCGATATGACGGATGGATTGGTTGAGTTGTTCGATCCCTAAAGCCTGTTCTTGGGAGGCACTGGTAAGATTATTGAACATTTTTGACACATTGTCTATTTTTTCTGAAATCCCTACGAATTCAGCACTATTTTTTTCGACCAGAACATGTCCTGATTTAATCTTTTTCACTGTTCCTTCGATAAGCTCAGCAGTACTTTTAGCTGCTTCAGCGGCACGCAAGGCTAAGTTTCTCACCTCATCTGCAACCACGGCGAATCCGGCTCCAGCTTCTCCGGCCCGGGCTGCTTCTACTGCTGCATTTAAAGCGAGGAGGTTTGTTTGAAAGGCAATTTCATCAATGGTTTTAATAATTTTAGATATTTCTTCACTGGATTTGGAGATGCCTTCCATAGAGTCTGTCAGGTCTACCATGTTATCTTTTGCTTTATCAACGCCCTTATTGGTGTTAGACATGAGTTTGTTCGCTTGGGTTGCCATATCAGCCGTGCTCTTGGTCACCGATGACAATTCCTCAAGAGATGCCGATGATTCTTCTAAGGAGGATGCAACGTTTGCGATCATTGTCTGGAGCCGATGTTCTGCGTCTATGTTGGTCACGATCTCCACGTGCCCAATGGGTTTATTGTTGTCATCATTGATAAATGACGTGTCCACCTGCATATACGTGCTGGGTTGATCCGGGTATTCCTGGTTATAATTGGTTCTCGGTTGTCCATTTCGCAAGCTGGCAACGCCGCAATTTTCGGTTCCGCATATATCAGCTTTCCAATTGGAACAATGTTTTCCGAGACAGGTTATTTTGTTCAGGTTTTGAGCGGCAAGCAGATTCTCTGTCACCGTATTGATAAAAACCCAATTCATATCCATGTCTGTTACTGTAATCGGCGATTGTACTGCATCCAGACTTCCCTCAAGGTAAAGCATCCGTTTATGGTTTTTACTTGCTGTCCGGTGTAAGATCACACCTAAAATAACAATGAGTGCAAGTGTAATTAAAAAATATAGATTCCAGTTATTCCAACTCAGCAATGTTATTGCTATGGAAACCATAAAAAAAAATATTCCGATTTGTTTTTGTAAAGTCATAATTGTTTATCCTCTATTTTTGTTGAAGGGGTAGTTATGTGTGACATATTTGTAATATGGTGAAAGTTTTAAACCATCGGTTCGACCATTTTTTTATAACAAATTGAATTTAATGATATAAAAAAATAATAAATATAAGTAAAAATTTTATTTAAATTACAGTATGTTATGATGGCTATCGAACCGAGGGTTTTAAAGGCAGACATTATCACAATGGATCATGGTATGCACACACATAATCTATGATCTTTCCGGCAATATCAATACCGGTAACGCCTTCGAGTCCACGGAAACCCGGGGAATAATTGACCTCCATAATATATGGGCTGCTGTCGGCCCCCACAATGAGATCCACACCAGCAATTTCCAAATGGCATGCCCTGGCAGCCGTGATGGCCATTTTTTCCCATTGCCGGGACATCTGAACGGGCCTGGCCTGGCCGTTCAGATGGAAATTGCTCCGGAATTCCCCTCTTCTCGGGGTCAATACCATGGCACCGGCTACCTGGTTTCCCACCACAAGGATGCGAAGATCCCTGCGGTGATCCGGGTTAATGAAGCGTTGCACCACCAGCCCTTTTTTCCCCTTGAGCCCTTTTTCACAAAGGCTGGAGATATCATCCCCCTGCTTGACCAGATTCACCCCTTCGCCCCCCATGCCGTCCATTTGTTTGACAATGACCGGATAATTGTCCAAACGTTCAACGGCCCGGTGAAAGCCTGCTTCCGCCGTAATAAAAAAGGTGTCCGGTACCGGCAGTCCTGCTGCGGCAAGGGTCTGGAGGGTGATGTATTGATTTCTGGCAATGGTGATGCCTTTAAGCCCATTGATAAGTGGAATGCCAAGGTGCATGAACTGCCGAAGCAGGGCCAGACCATAATCTCCCATGGGTGATCCCTGTCGGGGCATCACCACATCCGGGGGGTGGGAAAAATTTTCGACAAAATATTGAAATTTGCCCTGTTCAATGCCGGACAACACTCGGTAGGGATTGATAAGAACTGTTTTGCACCCACGGGCCTCTGCCGCCTGGGTTAGCCTTATGGTGGGGGGGAATGAAAGATCATTGACGCTCATAATGCCGATGTTCATCTGTATGCTTATATCCTTTTATTTCCCAAAAGAACGCTCCCGGAGGGTTCATGCCTTTTGAATTTTGATCCGTCATAATTCCGGTGACTTGTAACCACCTTGTAACCACCGGGATATTAATCATAATCTGTCTTAAGTACCCGAGCATATATTTCTCAAAATAAAATCCAGATATATCAATGATATATACCCTCGGTTCGATAGCCATCATAACATACTGTAATCTAAATAAAATTTTATTTAGACTTTTTACTTGTTGTTTTTTTATATCAATAAATTCAAGCTGTTATAAAAAAATGGTCGAACCGATGATATATCTCCATGGAATGCTGAAAAACATATGTGTGGGTACTTATGTCATATTTATTAAGCCCCAGAGTCAGGTATCAATCATGGATTCCGGCATCCAGATGCCTGCGGATTTGCCCATTTGTTCACTGTAATAGGTAAGCACCTTACGGGTCTTATTGCGAATGGCAATTTTCTGGGTGGCGGTGTTGTCCTCGCTGATGATGGAAAAGATTTTGTGATCCTCAGCCCGGGCCGTCAATCCTTCCAGGAGTTTGGCTCCCACCCCCAGTGCCCGGTATTCTGGGCGCACCGAGGTGTATCCCCGTTCCAGAAAATGAGTAAAATCCATGCCGGATATTTTATTGATCCGTTCAATAAAGGGTTCTCTTGGCCGTTTTAAACTGGAATTCCCCACAATTACGCCGTTTTCCATGGCATAGGCAATGAGAAAGGCCCGTTCCAGATTGTATCGAACCCATTTTGTGGCAACGGACCCACCCGCCTCCACCATGTTGCAGATTTCATCCAGATATCCCGGTGGCAGGTTCCCGGGTTTTTCAAAATAAAAGGTGATATCACGACCCAGCGAAAAGACCTCGCCGGTTATCATGTCCACCCGCATGGGAAAGAGTTCCTTCCGGGTATACTGGCTGAGGTACAACAGTACATGAGCTGGACTGTTCAGGGCCTGCCACAGGGGAATCCCCGGCAGTTGTTCAACATGGCTGTAGGGCATTTCCATGGGAGGAAAGGTCCTCTCATAAGAAATAGCCGCTTTTTTTTCTGCCCGGGGCTGTGCTGCCATTTCATGGGAGTGGGCAATATTGGGATTGGAAAGGACAAAGGAGAAAAAGTCATTTCCTTTTGAGGATTTTTTTACGATCCCAAGGATAAAATGATTCCAGATTCCCTTTCTGGAAATTTGCCACAGGGGCCGGGTATCCAGCCCGTCTTCCGGGTGGGGAACCTGCCATTGGATCAGACGAAGGTTTGACAGGGTGAAAAAAATCTCTGGAAGCTCAAAGGTTTTTTGTTTCCCCATAACCACCCGGGTAATGCCCATGGTGATATCTCTTTTTAGATTGATTGTTTCCAGCACCTGGAACAGGATTTCATCATTTTGAAAAAGGATGTCAAAGAGTAATGCATCCGCCTGTACGGCATCAATTTTTTTGATCACATTACTGATAAAAGAAGCGATGTCCTGGGGAAGAGTGGTCCTCTCTGTACCGTTCAGTGCGTGGGATGGATTGCTGGTGGGTATCCCCGAGTTATTTTGGGGGGAATCAGGGGGAATATGGATACAATCAAAACGGATATCATGGGAGATGACACTCATCCATGCCTTTTGCAGGGGAAGGGTGGACTGGGATTTTTGCTGTGATGGATCAATCCCGTGGGGCTGCTGCGGATGGATCAATAAAATATTTTTTTTTATATGTTTCATGGTATGAGTATGCTACTTTATTTTATGTTGATTTTCAATCATTAACCATCGGTTCGACCATTTTTTTATAACAAATTGAATTTATTGATATAAAAAAACAACAAATGAAAAATATAAATAAATTTTTATTTAGATTACAGTATGTTATGATGGCTATCGAACCGAGGGCATTAAACAAACTGACACCAATTTGTCAGAGCAATCATAAAGACTACGGATAGGAATTAATTCCATATTCCATTGTTCGGAAATAATAGTCTCAACAATGTTCTCCCCATTCGCTCATTTTAAGGCTTAAATCATTAATTTTGAAGATCAGACATTGTTATCAAATAGAATTTAACAAATTTGTACGTTTTAAAATTATGTTTTGGTCTTTTTTGATTTTTAATCATGTTTTTAAATCGACTAACCACAATATATTGTGGTATTGAAATTAATGATTACATAAAAAAATAAGCGAATAGGGAGAATGTAAGGTACTCTTATGGTAATTTGAAGCATACCAAAAATTCAAAAATATTTCTTGGAATTTGTATGAAAATAGCCTTTCTCATGGACGATCTGCGGGGCATTGACCCCACCTGGGAGACCACCTCCCATTTGATGTATGAGTGCAACCAGCGCGGACACACCGTTTTTTTTCTGGAGCCCCATGACCTCTATATCCGTGACAATGGGGTGGTGGCCAGGATGCATAATATTTCCGTCCACAAGGATTTGTCCATCAAAGCCTACTGGGAAGCTCTCATTGATTGCCTGATCCAGGATGAGCTGATCTTTGAAACGGTCATTGAGCTGGATGTAATTTTTTTGAGAAAAGACCCTCCCATCAATTATCAGGTCATGGAATTTTTAGGTCCCGTGTGCGATCAGGTGTTTGTCATGAACCGTCCCATGGGACAGATCAAAGGCAACAGCAAAGTCTACACACTCAATTTTCCCCATATTATTCCCCAGACCCATATTTCCCGGGATCCCCAACGCCTGCGCCGGATTATTGATAATTTCGGGGGCGACATGATCATCAAGCCCCTTCAGGGACATGGCGGGGAAGGGGTGATCAAGGTGAGCAACCGTGATCCTGAAAATTTAAATTCCTTGATCAACTATTATATCCGGGCCAACCGACCCTATCCCCAGCGCCAGCCCATTATGGTGCAAGAGTACCTGGAAGATGTTAAAAAAGACGGGGATGTACGCATATTATTACTCAATGGTGACATCATCGGTGCCATGAAACGCAAATCTGTGTCCGAAGATTTTCGAACCAATGTTCATGCCGGGGCCGAGGTGTTTCACCATGATATAACACCTGCCCAGAAATTGATTTGTGATATCATTAAGCCCAAGCTCATGGCCGATGGTCTCTATTTTGTGGGGATTGATGTCATTGGAGATAAATTGCTTGAAATCAACTGTGTCAGCCCCGGTGGTATTCCACGGATCAATGAGCTGGCCGGGCTGAAGCTTGAATCCCAGGTGGTTGATTTTATTGAACGCCAACAAGCAATGGGTTAAAAATTCATGGCAGAATCGTCTGTCAAAACAAACGTTAGGAATCAGTCTTAAATAACTTGCCCTTTTCAGAACGTACTATCGTTAAAGGATAGTGCTCCCCAATTTTTAAATGGGGATGTTATGGCGGACTCATTCCTTAAAAATTTTAATAATGATAAAATCTTGGTCGGCTTTTTTTATGAAAATAATGACATCCAATACCAGGCCCAGCCCTGTTGATGTTGATGTGTTCCAATACCAGCGCAGGGTGTGGATCAAAGTAATTGTTTTTTCCATGATTTGTCTTTTGATGATGCTTTTTTTGCTGTCTTGTCGGGGAGAAACCACAAAAGGTGTTTTGAAAATAGGGCTTCCCGAAGAGCCACGAACCCTAAATGTGTGGCTGGCAAGTGATTCCAACTCCTGGAAAATTTTATCCCAGATTTACCAGCCCATGTATGTACGGGATCCCGACACCCTGGAACTTATTCCTTGGCTGGCAAAGGATATGCCGGTGCTGGACAGAGAAAGCATGAGTTACCTTGTGACATTAAAGGAGGCAAAGTGGTCCGACGGTACGGACTTCACCGCCCATGATGTGGCCTTCACCGCCGGGGTATTTAATGATTTCAAAGTGCCTCGGTATTACAGCAAGTGGAAGGCCATTGATAAAATTGAAGTGCTGGATGACCACACGCTGCGTTTTTTCCTGAAAAAACCATCGGCCATTATTCTCTCCCGGGTGTTCACCGCCCCCATGGTTTCCCGCGCACGGTGGCAACCGGTGGTTGAAGCGGCATTAAAAACAAAAAAACCGTTGCGGACTCTCCAAAATCATAAAGTTGACTCCCCCTTGGGAACCGGGCCTTTTATACTTTCTAAATACCAAAAGGGCACCTTTCTTTACATGGAAAAAAATCCCTGGTTTTTTGGTACAGGACTCACCCTGGCCAATAGACGTCTGGGGCCCTGGGTGGACGGGGTGATTTACAGAATGTATGGTACCAGTGATGTGGCTATTCTTGCCCTTCAAAAGGGTGAGATTGACATGTACTGGTGGGGTGTTCAACCCGGATATGTGACCCAGCTGACCCAGACACCAGACATTGAACTGTTTCACAACCACAAAAGCGCCCTTTATTTCATGGGGTTTAACTTAAGAAAGCCCCCCTTTGATGACAAGATACTGCGACGGGCCATTGCCACCCTGATTGACAAAGAGTTCATCATCACCCGCCTTCTCCAGAATTATGGCGTTGCCATGCACTCCATTGTTCCACCGGGGAATAAATTCTGGCATAATCCTGATGTGTCTCGTTACAGTGAAGGGCTTACCCACCTCCAACGCATTCAAAAAGCCCATGACCTGTTAAAACAGGCGGGGTATACCTGGGATGTTCCCCCGGTGGATACGGATGGAAACCTCCAACAAGCCCAGAATATCCGTCTTCCCAGTGGACTGCCCATGGAAAAACAGGTTATTTTGACCCCCCCTGCGGATTATGATCCCAAACGGGCCTTTGCCGGCATGATGATACAAGAGTGGATGCGGGAAATGGGTATCCCCGCCTTTGCCCGCCCCATGTCCTTTAGTGCCCTTCTGGATAAAATCAAGGGTAAGCATGACTTTGATGCCTTTGTCTTGGGATATGGTAAACTGAACCTGGATCCCGATTATGTAAGAACTTTTTTTTATTCCAAAAATGATAAGCCCCGGGGGTGGAACATGAGTGGCTACAACAATCCTGCCTTTGATAAACTTGCCGATGCTCAGCGCCTTGAAATGGACAATGACAAGCGAAGGGTGCTGTTGTTGGAGATGCAGCAAATTCTTCTCGACGATTTGCCCTATATCCCCCTTTATAATCCTGATATTTTGGAGGCCACCTCCCGGAAACGCTTTAACGGATGGGTGGAGACCCTGGAAGGCATCGGTAATCTCTGGTCTCTTTGCATGGTCAAACCCGTAACCGTAATGGAACCATAACCCATGAATCGTATTGTGTTTATATCCAAAAAAGCGGTGGAATTGTTTATTCTTTTCTTTTTGATTCTCACCGTTCTTTTCTTTCTGTTTCGTCTGGCCCCTGGAGATCCGGTGACCCGCATGGTGGACCCCATGCTCACACCAGAGGATGCGGCTCATATTATAGAACAGATGGGGCTTGATAAACCACTGATCACCCAGTATGTGATCTATGTTAAAAATTTCTTTACGGGTAATTTGGGATTTTCCTTTCACTATGGAGAACCGGTGGTTCAGGTGATCATGGCCAGATTGCCCTGCACCCTTTTGTTGTTTACCACCTCAACCCTTCTGGCGGCCCTGGCAGGGGTTTTTCTGGGAAAAATTTCTGCCTGGAAAAAGGGGTCCCGCCTGGATGGCGTTCTCTCCATTTCTGCATTGGTGTGTCATACGCTTTTTGTGCCGTGGTTTGCCTTGATGATGTTGTGGATTCTGGGATTTAAGGTGGGATGGTTTCCTTTGGGGGGAATTATTTCTCCGGAACTATGGATAGAAGAGTCGTCATTTCTGGTAAAAACCCTGGATGTGCTCCATCACATGCTGTTACCCCTTTTGACCCTGTTTATTATTCATGTGGGCAGTTATCTTTTGTTGATGCGAAGCAGCATGTTGTCGGTGTTAAAGGAAGACTATATTTTAACGGCCCGGGCCAAGGGCTTGACAGACCGGGTGATTCGCAACCGCCATGCCGCAAAAAATGCGGCCCTTCCCGTGGTGACCAGTGTGGGGTTAAGCCTTGCTTTTTCCATCAACGGCGGGGCCTTGACCGAGCAGATTTTCACCTGGCCAGGAATTGGACGGGAATTGATTTTTGCCGTAAGTAACAATGATTATCCCCTGGCCCAGGGATGTTTTTTGCTCATTGCTGCGGTGGTGTTGTCTGCCAATCTTATCGTGGATCTGCTTTATGCGTGGCTTGATCCTCGAATTCATTATTAAATATGGATATCATGTTAATATGAGTCATAACTTTGGTTTTATAAATCGATTTTCATCCAGTTGGAAAATTTTTATTCAGAATCCTTTGGGAAAAGCAGGCTTAAGCATTTTGGCACTGTTTGCCCTCATGGCCTTTGCCAGCTTTTGGGTGCACCTGCTGGGGCCCATGTATGACCCCATGACCGGAGTGGATCCTGCAGTTTCCCATTCCGTGGGGCCAAATACTTCCCATTGGCTGGGGACAGATTTTATCGGCAGGGATATTTTTTGTCAGCTAATGGAAGGGGCTAAAATTGCCTTTATTGTTGGATTGGCCTCGGCATTTATCAGTATCGTCATCGGCACCGTTGTGGGTATGGTATCAGGCTATGCCGGAGGTATTGTGGATATGCTTCTCATGCGTATGGCTGACATGGTCATGGTGTTGCCATCCCTTGTGATTTTGCTTATTATTGCAGCCCTTTTTGGCCAGCTCAACATTTGGATGATCGTTTTTTTAATTGCCATATTGCGATGGCCAGCGGTGGCCCGGGTGATCCGATCCCAGACCCTGTCTTTGAAACACCGCCCCTTTATTGAAGCCTCCCGGGTGGCAGGTGCTTCCAACATGCGCATCATATTTAAACATATCATGCCCAATGTGTTGCCCCTGGCATTTCTTTACATGACCTTCCGGGTCACCTCCGCCATTCTGGTGGAGGCCTCCCTTTCGTTTTTGGGGTTTGGTGATCCCGGCCAGATCAGCTGGGGCATGATGTTGCAGTGGGTATGGAGTTCCGGACATATGTTCCAGGCCCCCTACTGGCTGTTGCCGCCGGGGATCTGTATTTCTCTTTTGACCCTTTCCTTTTATATGGTGGGCCGGGCCATGGACGAGGTGCTGGACCCCAGATTAAGAAAGGAGGGGAAGGAATAATGGCATTACTCACCGTGGAAAACCTGACTGTGGGATATGAAAGTGCAACGGGCATGGTCAAGGCCGTGGACGATGTCTCTTTTACCATAGACCCGGGTACTTCTCTTGGGTTTGTGGGGGAATCGGGCTGCGGCAAAACCACCATTGGCATGGCATTAATGGGGTTGTTGCCGGACAATGCTGCCGTTCTCAATGGAAGGATCATTCTAGGTGATCAGGAGATCACTGCCATGTCCGAAGATGATTTACGAAAAATACGGGGCAGTGAGGTTGCCATGATTTTTCAGGCGGCCATGAATGCCCTGAACCCGGTTGTCCGGGTGGGGGAACAGGTGGCAGAGATGATTATCACCCACCAGGGCCATCTCTCCCCGGCGGATATAACAACAAAGATCGAAAAGCTGTTTGATTTGGTGGAAATACCCCGGAATCGCATGAACGATTACCCCCATCAATACAGTGGGGGCATGAAGCAGCGGGCCATCATTGCCATGGCCCTGGCCTGTGATCCCCGTTTGATCATTGCGGATGAACCCACAACCGCCCTTGATGTGGTGGTTCAGGATCAGATACTAAAGGAGATTTTAAAAATTCAGGAACTCCTTGATACCAGTTTTGTATTTATTTCCCATGATATTGCCGTGGTGGCCCGGGTGTGCAAAAAGATCTGTGTGATGTATGACGGAAAAATTGTGGAGGCCGGCACCCGGGAAGAGGTGTTCCAGTCCCCGGTGCATCCCTATACACGAGAGCTGCTGGGCTCCTACCTCACCCTGGATAATTGCAGACATGTCAAAGTGCCCCGTATTAACTCCCGTTGGGAGCAAAAGGGGTGGGATGAGGGATGCGCCCTTGCACGTCTGTGTGACAATCCCCTTGATCCATGTAATAGTATGAGTCCAGGCTGGCGGGAGTTATCCCCCACCCATGGGGTTCGTTGTTTTAGGGAGGCATCGCCTGAATGAAAAAACAACAAAATACGATCATTGAATTAAATGATATCTCAAAGGTTTATTACCAGAAAAATCATCTGTTTCATAAGGGTGCCAGTGATGTGGTTGCCTTAAAAGATATTAATCTCAAGATCCACAGGGGAGAAATATTTGGCCTGGTGGGGCAGAGTGGGAGTGGTAAAACCACCGCAGGGAGAATGCTGGTCAAGCTTGAAAAGCCCACCCAGGGAGAAATTTACTTAAACGGTACCCCCATATCCCAGTTAAAAGGCCCGGCCCTACAGGCATATCGCAAACAGGTTCAGATGATTTTCCAGGATCCCTACCAATCCCTGAATCCCCATCTTTCCATTGCGGAAACTGTGCTGGAACCCCTGATCGTCCATGGGGTGGGCACCCGGGAGAGCCAGAGGAAAAAGGTCCTGGACACCCTGGAGACCACGGGCCTGGTGCCGGGGAGTGAATTTTATGACCGATATCCCCACCAGCTCAGCGGGGGCCAGCGCCAGCGGGTGGCCATTGCCCGGGCCATTGTACTGGAGCCGGAGTTCATCGTGGCCGATGAACCTACCTCCATGCTGGATGCCACCATTGCCATACAGTTATTCCAGGTATTACTGGATATCCGGGAACGGCTGGACATGACCTTTTTGTTCATCACCCATAATCTGGCTGCAGCAAAGTATCTGTGTGACCGCATTGCCGTGATCCAAAATGGTGTCATTGTGGAGAGCGGTTCCACTCTGGATGTTATTGATCATCCCTCACACCCCTACACCAAAACCCTTATTGCGGCCCAACCCAGCTTTGGTATTTGCCCCATTCTATAACTGCCACGGCCAGACCTTATTTTGGCCTCGGCCCGCCCACAACGAAGCATGAAAAAATGTTAGGGGTTGGTCATAACATGGGCCATTTTGAATCATTTTTTTTTTTGATATAGAAATAAAGTTAGTAATTACAGATTATTAACAATAATATATATTCAATTCTCGTATAGTGGCCCATCTTATGACCAACCCCAAATGTTTTAGATAGATTTACTCTTTCATATAAAACATACATGACAGTCACCACTGCCACAACGAATATTGAAAATGGCATTATGCCCCCCCCCGACGGGCAATGGGCCCAGCCGGAACCGTAGACGGCCCAATTGGCCGGTTCCTATTGCCCCTCGGGGGGGCTCTGCTGAGGTTGCCCGGAAGTTTTGTTTTCTAATAACCCACATGTCCTAGCGGACACAACTAATAGTGTTTTATCAATAGTCCCGCCTCCAAAAAGCCACAAAAATAAAATAACCATCAATCCACCAAAACCTCAAATTCCGATTTTGCGAGCGGGATTATTGATAAAATGCTGTTGAACAATGCCGCGGTGAGATAGCGACAGATTTTTTTACTTTTATGGATTTAATATCGGGGTCTTCAGAAAAATGCAAGGATAA
>Ga0307929_1001726_pt1 | contig 15626 bp, 15 predicted proteins | sample AceLakmetage1330_FD_203160 | JGI IMG/M metagenome (GOLD analysis project Ga0307929, IMG submission 203160) | Saline water microbial communities from Ace Lake, Antarctica - #1330 | ecosystem: Environmental > Aquatic > Non-marine Saline and Alkaline > Saline | place: Antarctica: Ace Lake...
AGGATGGGCACCCCCATGTGATTCATTCTTTATGGGGGTATGGGGATGCTGGCAAGAACGCCCATCAGATCCGGGTGGTCAACGGGGTCAGGGTAACCCCTCTCAGCCTGGGGTCGGGTTCCATGAGAGGCTCTCTTCTGGATCGATTAAAAACCATGCCTTCCATTGCCATGCCTTGAGTTGTGAGGAGTTTGTGCGAGAACTATCAACCCTCAAAATAATATTATTTCACGGTGTCCAGTTCAAAGTGATTTTACGTTTTGACTGAACACAATCACGTAAATAAAGATTAATTAAATTTTGATAAGGAACACCTGTTTCCTCTGCCAGACTTTTAAAATAATCTATAATATCAACCCCCATCCGAATGGTGACCTGTTTTTTTAAATTTTTAACATAAGGATTTTTACGCCCTTTCATGTTGTCAAAATCATATTCTTTTCTCATCGTGTCCTCCTCAAATAGACTTTTTGCTCTTTTTTAGTTGCTTTTCTCGCTGAAATGATACGAATGATTGACTCCTCATCTCGATAACAATGGCATACAACCAAAATTTTAAGCGTCTGGCTGAAGCCTAAAAGCAAAAATCTTTCTTCATCAATGGAATGATCCGGATCATCAAATTCGATGGCTTGTTCATCAAAAAACACGGTTTCAGCTTCTTCAAAACGGATTCCATGTTTAAGCCGATTCGTTTTGTTTTTGGTGTCATCCCATTCAAAAATCATTTTTTTCATATTTACATTGTAAATATGTTGTAATTATATGTCAAGCTGGCTCTGTTATGCAGTTTTCAAAGATTATGGTTTGATAACGACCTCAGCCAATCTGCAATGCTGCGAGAGCCTCAAAGCTACGTTATTGACGCTTTTGATGAGATCATCTGAGGAGCTTGATGATATCTTAACATCCTAAAAAAGATTCGGGGTTGGTCATAAGATGGGTCATTATACGGGAACTGAATATGTGCTATTGTCAATTAGCTGTAATTACTGCTTTTATTTTTAGACCAAAAAAAATCGGTTCAAAGTGACCCACGTTATGATCAACCCCCAAAAAGGTAATAACATGAAATATCAACTGACATCCTTTGAGGATCTTGCCATTGGCCAGAAAGCCTCTCTGAAAAAAACAATAACCCAGACGGACCTGGATCATTTTATTGCCATAACGGGCGATTTAAATCCGCTGCACGCTGACGACTCCTTTGCCGGGCAGACTTTTTTTGGTCAACGCATTGCCCATGGGATGCTGTCAGCCTCATTGTTTTCAACTATAAGGCATATCAAATGATAGGGCTTGATAACAACAACGGCCACTCTTGACAGTCGGTGCGGTAACGGGATCAGGCCTGGCCTCCCTCAAGTGGACGATGTTGTGATCAAGCCCAAGAATTCACAATACCGGAGCATAGAACGTATATTGTATATTTAAAGATGGGAGAAAAGGATGCCACACAGAAATTGTAACTTTGAATTTAACGCTCCCCACCATGCATTGTTGTTTTCCAGTATTGCAAAGACGGTTTTCCATGAACTGGGGGAAAAGGAAGGAGAAGTTCTGAACCTTTCGACACTCGATTTATAGTGAAATAAGCAAAGTGTCGCTGTAGTGTTAGGATCGCAGATGAAATAGCTTGATCAGAAATAGCGCAGTCACAGCGTAAAGTTATATTTCTAATCCGGAATCTGTATTATTTGGTGTTTAATGCAGATTCCACCAAAGGAGGTATCATGAAAAAAACTATCGTTCCGACACTATTGACCCTTGCCATTATTCTTTTTTCGGCACAGATCAGCCGGGCCCATTGCGAAATTCCTTGTGGGATCTACGACGATCCCCTGCGAATTACCCTGCTGTTTGAACATATCACCACCATGGAAAAATCCATGCGTCAGATTGCAACCCTTGAAAAAGCAGATCATGGCCATGCCAATCAGCTGGTCCGGTGGGTGTCAGTTTGAGCAGCGCCTCTTATTTTTTTTGACCTGAGAGGTTTTATGCTGTATCCTTCAATTCTGCAAAAAGATTGGCTAAATTTTCGTCAATTTGATTATATAGTTAAACATTATCTTTCAGGTTGGATGTGCCATGGATGTGGTTGCTCAATACAGTTTGATTCCTTACGCACCCTCGAAGGCTGTTGTTCCAGTAGCTGAAAGGAATTTTCTGCAGGCTCAACCGAAGATATCCCCATTAACCTCGGGACACCGACTTTTTAATTATGATTCAAGCGGTTATTTTAATGAGACGGCGGATTCTTCTCCATCACGTGTCTACACACCCGGCAGCCGATTGTCAGCCATTGAATTTTCAAAAATTGGTTCTTTAATTGATGTCTATGCCTGATTTGCAAATGTCCCCTTCCAGATATTGACCATGAACTAATCAGCCTGTTTGCTCTGTGGAACTCAGTTTCACCACCCCCACAGATTTTTTCTTGAGCATGAAAAGATTACCACTCAAGATCAAAATAACCCCTGTAACAGATTCCAGAGTCCAGTGATAATTTTCCCAGATGGTGGAAATCACCAGGGCCACAATGGGGAAAATCAAGGTGGCATAGGCGGCCCGGTCGGCACCAATACGTCCGATGAGGGAGAGATAACAGCCAAAGGCCACAATGGAGCCAAATACGGCCAGGTAGATCAGTGATCCGATATAGGCAAAAGAAACAACAAAGTTCAGGCTTTTTCCCGTGAATAGAACCACCAGAAACATAAAAACTGCGCCATAGGTCATGCCATAGGCATTGGTTTGAATGACAGGAACTCCCTGTTTTTGATTCCGGGCAGAGATGATATTGCCAAGGGAGGCCATATAGGTTGCAGCAAAGGCCAGCAGCACTCCGGTTACCCCGCCGTCTCCCAGATGAAATTCCGCCACTTCGGGTCGAAACACCATGACAATCCCCACAAGCCCCAGCGCACCACCGGCAATAACTTTGATATCAAAGGGGGTTTTCAAAAACAAAAAGCCATTGAGCATATTCATGACCAGAATGGTGGAGAAAATAACCGCAGCCAGCCCGCTGGTGAGATGTAGCTCTGCCACGTAAAAGAGCCAGTAATTAAATCCGAATAAAAGGGCACCCTGCAGGGCCATAAATCCATGGTTTTTGAGTGAAAACTGCATATTCAACCGAGTGATACGGCACCATGCAAGGAGGATGACAGCAGCCAGTGAAAATCGATATACCACCGACACCAGAGGCTCCACCGTGCCCAGTTGAAATTTAATGCCAAGCCAGGTCGAGCCCCATATCAAGATAGTTAGGAGATAAAACAGAATATTTTGCATTTTTTAAAATCCTTATTTAAGTTCATGTGGTCGCAACTTTGTTGTTAGATCCTTTTGGGATTTGATTATAACTGCCACGGGCAGACCGTATTCTGGCCCAGCCTACCCACAACGAAGCATGAAAGAATGTTAGACGCGCCTACTCTTTCATATAAACACCCATGCCCTGCCGGACACAACGAATATTGGGTCGTAGACGCGGAGCCAAATGATATCATGCCGCCCCCGGGGAGGGGTAATGGAAGCGACCCGGAACTGTTAGACAGCCCAATTGGTCTGTTCCATTACCCCTCCCCGGGGGCTCTGCGGAGGCTACTTGGACACTTCATTTTCATATAAAACATACATGGCAGTCACCACTGCCACAACGAAAAATGAAAGTCCTTTAATTCCAGCGTGTTGGTGAGACTTTCTTATAAAACACCATTATTGTAGTTTTAATGCTATAAAAAATACAGGGTTTTATTTGTAATAAATCAAAATTCATGTATTCTACACGCTAAGAACTGCTTTTCATGAAAAAGAATCAAATTTCAGAAGACCCTGCTGTTTTTGCTTGAAAGGGGAGGGATTTTTTATGGATGCAACTGCGGATAATTACTTTTCAGGGCCGATAATGGTCTTTCATGGGAAGCGGCTTCCAGAAAAGGCGACCTTGGCAGGGTACAGCGCCCTGATCGAGGCCTTTGATCTCAAGGTTCCTTTGCCCCGAACCCTGTTTGCCACAGGGGATCATCACAGAATTGTGGAAAAAAGTGGCTGGCGCATTTTGACGCCCCGTCATGCACCCCATCCAGACCTTAATGGTCACCTCACCTTTGCCATCAAATATGAGGGGATTAATCTGGCAGTTCTTAAAAAATTGTTTGCTGCAATCGGTGCCCAGCCCGTCAAATCCTTTGTTCATGAAAACCCAACAGGGGCCTATTCACGTCGTATTTGGTTTTTGTATGAATGGCTGCTCGGCAGTCAGCTTGATTTGCCCAATGCCGTTGCCGGGCGTTATGTTTCAGTGGTGGACCCGAAAATTCAGTTGACAGTGAAGAACGAGCAGAATTCACCACGTCATCGGGTTAGAAATAACCTTCCCGGTGTCCCGGAATTATGCCCCATGGTTTTTCGTACGGCGAAGTTGGATAGATTTCTGGCAATGAATTTGCCGCAACGTGCCCGGGAATTGGTGGATAAGGTTCCCCGGGATGTGATGGCGCGTTCAGCCGCCTTTTTGTTGCTTAAAGATTCCAAAGCGAGCTATGCCATTGAAGGAGAAAGGTCTCCCCAAAATCGAATACAGCGGTGGGGACGGGTGATTGGTGAAGCGGGGCAATGCCCCCTGGATCTGGTTGAGTTGTTTCGCCTGCAGAAGATGGTGATTGGAGATTCACGCTTTATCCGGCTGGGGTTGAGAACAGAGGGTGGTTTTGTAGGTGAACATGATCGTGATACCGGTATACCCCATCCCGCACACATCAGTGCAAAACCCGAAGATCTTGAAGCGCTTGTTCAGGGGGTGATCTCATTTGAACGTGATGCCATTTCAAGGCTTGATCCCGTTGTTGCCGCTGCTGTTCTGGCCTTTGCTTTTAATTATATTCATCCTTTTGAGGATGGAAACGGCCGTATCCATCGCTACCTCATCCACCATGTGCTTGCCGTGCGAGGATTCAATCCTCCGGGGATTGTCTTCCCCATTTCTTCAGCGATTCTTGAGCATATTGAGATGTATCGCCAAGTGCTGGAGTCATATGCAAATCAACTACTTGAAGTGGTTGAGTGGGAACCCACGGAGCTTGGGAATGTACATGTATTGAACGATACGGCAGACTTCTATCGTTATTTTGATGCCACACCTCATGTTGAGTTCCTTTATGAGTGTGTGCGCCAGACCATTGAAAAAGACTTGCCCGATGAAACTCGATTTTTAAGTGATTATGATACGTTTAGAGATAGGGTTGAGACACTGGTGGACATGCCGCAGGCTTCTGTGAATTTGCTTTTTCGCTTTCTCAGGCAAAATCAGGGTCAATTATCCAAACGGGCACGTCAGCGTGAATTTGAAAGCTTGACTGGAGACGAAATCAATCGTATTGAAATAATCTACACCGGTTTGTTTGGCTAAAAACCGGGCATCCTTTAAAAGTGCTTTACACTTTTTTTGATCATTACCACATTTGTAGGGACTTTTTTCAGAAGACTGTAAAGGACCTTTATGGTCATATGAAGGATGCCTAAAACCGGTGTTGGCAGAAATTAAAGGAAAATATCACTTTGAAATTATGTGATGCCCATACCCATCTCCAGGATTTGCGTCTTTCAAGCACCATCCACCAGGTGATGCACAGAAGCATGGCTGCGGGCGTGACCCACATGGTGTGCTGTGGTGTACAGGAGAGTGACTGGCCCGGGGTTACCAGCCTGGCAGCCCGATATTCCGGTATTTTTCCGGCCTTTGGGCTCCATCCCTGGTTTATCTCCTCAAGATCCCCGAACTGGCTGGATCGTCTTGAACAGCTTTTGCAGACAACCAATGCGGCAGTGGGAGAGATCGGTCTGGACAGAAGCATTTCTCCCCGGAACGACGCGGATCAGATCTTTGTCTTTACATCCCAGCTCACACTTGCCAAAGAGTACAAAAGAGCTGTGAATATCCATTGCAGAAAGGCATTTGGTCTGCTGGCAGATCTTTTAAAGGAAAATGGCGGACTACCCCATGGCGGCGTGATTCATTCCTATTCCGGGTCAGCGGACATGGTAAAGGTCTTTGAAAGATCAGGAGCCTACATCTCTTTTTCAGGATCATTGACCCGCCCCCACAATAAAAAGGTTCGGCAGGCGGCCCGGGCCGTCAGCCTGGAACGCCTCCTCATTGAGACCGATACCCCGGATATTTTGCCCACCGGTGCCCCCAATGGGCTCAACGAACCCGCCCATGTACATCTGGTGTTGAAAACCCTGGCCCAATTGCGGGAAGAACCCATTGAAGTCCTGGCCAATGCCACCTTTGCCAATGCCATCCGTTTATTTAAGTTTCATGATCATGATCATGATCAGAATCCAGTCCAGGAAGTTTTGAGCGGGGACATCACATGAGATCTATCTCTTTTATGATTTTGGTGCTGTGTCTATCTGCCAGCACCGGCTGCTCATCCGGATATGCCGGGAGCTCTTCTGCCCCCTCCCCCGCAAAATCCATTGTAAGACTGGATCATGCAGATCAGACCAGACAAGCCCTAATGAATCAGTATAAAAAATGGGCAAACACCCCATACCGAAGTGGGGGCATGAGCCGGAAAGGGGTGGATTGCTCCGGCCTGGTTCACATGATTTTTTTACAGAATTTTGGCATTGAACTGCCAAGAACCGTGGCCCACCAGGCCAGGGTGGGAAAGAAAATTAATAAAAAAAAATTACAGCCTGGTAATCTGGTTTTTTTTAAAACCGGCACCCGATCCCGCCATGTGGGCATCTATGTGGGAAATCAGAAGTTTCTCCACGCCTCAGCAAAAAAAGGGGTCATCATTTCCACCCTGAAAAATCCCTATTGGGCTCCAAGAATCTGGAAGGTCGTTAAAGTAAAATGAGTTTGGGCGCATTCAGCAACGCAAAAATTATTCGCATTTATTTTTGTCATAAAGAATAGGCATGCTGAAATACTTATTCAGCGGAAATGCGAATAATTGCTGCGTTGCTGGCATTCCCATTTTCCCGGTTCATCATATAGCCCATTGATTTCATTAAGCCACCATCCATTGATGCAAAATAAAATATCTTGATAAATCAAAGAGTTGAATCTCCAACCGGGAAAATGGGAATGCGCCCATCAATTTTGCCACACGCTTTGTCCTTTACAATTCTTGATACAATTATTAAAGTGAAGTTTTATTTTCAATGATCAGGCTCGCTTGAGCCTCAGTTAATTTTTGGCATCCTTCATATGACCATAGAACTGCCACGGGCAGACCGGATTATGGCCCCGGCCTACCCACAACGAAGCGTGAAAGAATGTTAGATGCTTCTACTCTTTCATGTAAGGTGCTTTACAGTCTTTTGGAGAAAAGCTCCTGCACATGGGGAATGTTTTTAAAAAGTGTAAAATAGTTTTGAAGGATGTCGAACTTTTTTGTTTAAATTATGCAATGGTGCCATCATTAAACCGCACATTGCCTACCAAGAGGTGCAATAACGATGAAATCAACCCGATTAACGGTGACCCAGAAAAATATTCATGATTTTAAAGGTGACCTGCTTGTGTTTTGTGCGTTAAAACGGGAAAATCAACTTCCCTGGTGTGATGATGAAATCATCTCCCTGGTGACCCATGCCCATGAATTGGGTGATTTTTCCGGCAAAGAGGATGAAACCCTTCTTTTTTATCCAGAGCAAACCCACATGACCCCGGAATTTTCAGCCAAGCGGGTATTGATCCTGGGACTTGGAGCAGAAGAAGAATTGGCAGATGACATAACAGCCAGGGAAGCCTTTCGAAAGGCCGGGGGCGTGATTGCCCAAACCGTTGAAAAAATAAAGGCCGGAAACATTATGATCCGGATCCCCACCCTGGCCATCTGTCCCTTTGAAGATATGGGAGAGTGCCTGGCAGAGGGGGTTGTTCTGGGGAATTATCGGTTTGACAAATACCAGAAAGAAAAACCCGAAGAAGAGCAATATAAAGGGCTTAAGGATATTAAACTATTTTCTGAACAGAATCAGAACGAGCTTAAAAAAGGGGCTAAAAAGGGTGGCATAGCAGCCCGGGCAGCCTGCCTGGCAAGGAATATGGCCAATGAACCCGGCAATGGCTGGACCGCTTCTGACTTTGCAGCCCACGCAAGTCACCTGGCTCAGACTTATAAATTTAAGCTCAGTGTGCTTAATACGGTGGACATGAAACAACTGGGCATGGGAGGCATACTGGCCGTGAACCAGGGCTCCACCGAGCCGCCCAAGATGGTGATTCTGGAATATAGACCCGCAGGAAAAAACGACACCCTGCTCCTGGTGGGCAAGGGCATTACCTTTGATTCTGGCGGCGTCAGCTTGAAACAGGCCCTGGGAATGGAAGAGATGAAGTACGATATGTGTGGGGGGGCTGCGGTACTGGCCGCCATGGAGGCAGTGGGACGGGAAAAACCCAAGCTGGGGGTGGTGGCAATTGTACCGGCCACGGATAACATGGCCGGGGGCGGGGCTGTAAAGCCCGGGGATATCATCCGCCATTACGATGGCACCACCTCGGAAATCGTCAATACCGATGCCGAAGGCCGGATGATCCTGGCCGATGCTCTGGCCTATGGCATAAAAACCTATAGTCCCACCTGTGTGGTGGACATTGCCACATTGACGGGTGCCGCCATTATGGGACTGGGACACCATTACTCCTGTGTTTTGAGTAATAATGATGCCCTGGTCCAACGCCTGGACGCTGCCGGGAAACGCACGGGGGAACCCATGTGGCGGCTGCCCCTTGGCAAGGAGTACAGCAAACAGATTGAATCCAAGGTGGCGGACATTAAAAACATCGGGGGGAAATCTGCTGGCACCATCACCGCCGCAGCCTATCTGGAGCATTTTGTGGGAAAAACGCCCTGGGCCCACCTGGATATTGCGGGAACCGCCTGGAACTTCACTGAAAAATCCTATATCCCCAAAGGTCCTTCCGGCATGGGGGTGCGTACCTTCATTGATTTGATCCGTAACTGGGAAAAAGGGGCAGTGGGAGCTTAACCAAGGCTATATTTTATCAAAATGGGCGTTTGAAACAAGCTTCAGGATGGATTTGTGAAATTATTATTATTTTGTGATGTTCACTGTGATGAAAATCGTTGTAAGCACATTGTAGAACTGTCAAAACAGGCAGATGTGGTCATTGGTTCCGGCGATTATGCCACCTTTCGCAAGGGGCTTGATGACACCATCGGGTACCTTTCTTCCATTGAGACACCTACTTTGCTGGTTTTTGGCAACCATGAAAGCCCGGACGAACTCTCCCATGCCTGCCGTGGATGGGAATATGCCCAGATTCTCCATGGAGATGCGGCCACCGTATGCGGCCATGTTTTCTTTGGCATTGGGGGCTGCACCCCGGTCACCCCCTTTGGAGACTGGTCTGTGGATGTGCCCGAGGAAACAGCCGCTGAACTGCTTAAAAAGGCCCCGGAGGATTCCATCCTCATTACCCATTCCCCCCCCTTTGAATGTCTGGATTTGGCCCATAATAACCAACATCTTGGCAGCCGGGCCATTCGGCAATTCATTGAAACCAGGCAGCCGGGTCTTGTGGTGTGCGGTCATATCCACGAAACCTGGAACTGTCGGGATACCATTGGAACGGTGTCGGTAATTAACCCCGGTCCTGGGGGAATTTTGCTTGAATATCCTGACGTCTTTCATGTATGATCCACCCTACGCACTGGGGTATCCACAACAGCAATTCTAATTTTTGACCCAGAATTCGGGTGTCTCATGAACCATCCGGAATATTCAAACTTAGAATTGCTGACGCAACAAGATCTGTATTGACCGGAGAAACTGCTTTTGAAGATCCAATATCTAAATTATGAAGGTAAAAACAGCCACACCCTCACCATTGAGTATTACGAGTTGCTCCCGGGGGAATCCCTTCTGGTGTGTGGCAGAAACGGCAGTGGAAAATCCCTGCTGGCGGGCATTCTTACCGGAGAAATCATGCCGGATCAGGGCATCGTGGATCTTCCTCCCCGGGTGGGGTTCATTGGCTTTGCCCTGGAGGATCAGATCCTGGAACAGGATCGGAAAATGGATCGCAGCGAGGACATGGAAGGTGGCATTGACTGGGGCCGTACCGCCGGAGAAATCATCGGACATGGTGTGAACCGGGCAGCAGCCATTGACCTGTCAGGTATTGAAAATCTCCTGGAAAAACCATTCAAGATCCTGTCCACCGGAGAGATCCGCAAGGTGCTCATGGCCCGGGCCCTGGCTTCAGATCCAGACCTTCTGGTCTTGGATGCCCCTTATGCAGGTCTGGATATTGAGTCCCGGGGACAACTCACCCACATCATCAATACCATCATCGGCCAGGGCACCGACGTCATTCTGGTGGATTTTTATCACCCAGACCTGCCCCGGGCCATTGAAAACATGATCTATCTTGAAAAGGGGAAAATTGTCCTGGAAGGAAGGCGTGATGCCGTGGTGAACTCACAGGAATGGGCGGATCTGAACCGCCATGACATTCGTTTGCCCCACCACCTGCCAGATTGTTTCGCCTATGATCACCTGAACCCCCATCTTCCCTTTGTCCAGGCCAAGAATATTTCGGTGTCCTTTAATGACAAGCCCGTTTTCACCAATTTGAACTGGATCTTTAATCCCGGAGAGAACTGGCATATTCTGGGGCCCAACGGTTGCGGGAAATCAACCCTGTTGAAACTCATTTCCGGTGATAGCACCAAGGCCTATGGCCAGGATTTGACCCTGTTTGGCATTAAACGGGGAAGTGGGGAAAGCATCTGGGATATCAAGCGACATTATGGCATTGTGGGGGCAGAACTGCACCGGGATTACCGTGTCAGTGCCCCCTTGCTTGGCGTGGTTATTTCCGGTTTTTTTGACACCATTGGCCTTTACGATACCCCCACTGCCACCCAGATTACCGTGGCAAAACAGTGGATTCGCCTGCTGGATCTTGGAGAAAAAGAGCAGACATATTTTTCCACCCTTTCCTATGGAGAGCAGCGCCTGGCCCTCATTGCCCGGGCTGTGGTCAAACTGCCCTTGATTCTTATCCTGGATGAACCCTGCCAGGGCCTTGATAATATTAACCGCGCCCGGGTTCTAAGACTCATTGATTATATCAGCACTAACAGTAACACCCATATTTTGTTTGTGAGCCATGATCCCAGAGATCACCTGGAGTGCCTGACCCATCAACTTAAGATTCAGAGTTTTACTTAAACAGAAATGGGGTATTAATGAGCCTGTTGATTAAGTCGCTTTTTGCAAAATGAGCACACAACATCTTGATATTGGGTAATTTAATATTCAGCATATTGTATCTATAATCCAGAGATCTGTACTAAATCAACAGGGTCATTAATAGGGCAGAATCTATTTTTGCCCTGTTTTGTATATGAAAATGAAGTGTCCAAGCACCCTCAGCAGAGCCCCCTCCGATGGGTAATAGGAACCGGCCAATTGGGCTGTCTAACAGTCCCGGGCCGGGCCCATTGCCCGTCGGAGGGGGCGGCATGATATCATTTGGCTCCGCGTCTACGACCCAATATCCGTTGTGTCCGGCAGTACATGCCCGTTTATAAGAAAGTCTCAGCAACGTACTATAATTAAAGGGCTTTCATTTTTCGTTGTGGGCGGGCCAAATCCCCAATATGGTCTGCCCATGGCCGTTATATCTGAATTGAGATCAAGCCCTAAAATTAAAACGCAGCAGTTACCCCTTCCTTGGGCATCCGGGGTCTTTGCATCAGGTAAAGCACACCGAAAATAATCAGGGCAACGGGATAGACATAGTACCGCTGGTCATGGGGCAGACCCACCAGGGAGGCAATGGCATCGGGCCGCATGGCACAGATGGTGACACTTAGAAATAACGGGATTTCCCAGATTTTATTTCTTGCCACAAACCATCCCTGGGTGGCCGATGCAAAGGCAAAGTTCCCGATGCAGGCCATGAGAAAAATTAAAATCCCCTGGGGCCAGGAGTAAATTTCATGCAGGATGAGATCTGAGTTAAAGATAAACATAAAGGGCAATATGGCCGTTCGAATATCATACATGAACCCCTGGAGTCCCGTGGCAATGGGCGGCGATTTGGCAATGGCTGCCGCTGCATAGGCGGCAAGCCCCACTGGCGGGGTATCATCTGCCAGAATACCAAAATAAAAACAGAACAAATGGGCCGACATCAGTGGTACAAACCACTCCTGGTAAGCGGCAATACTGACAATGGCAGGAGCAGTCAAAGAGGCCATGACAATATAGGTGGCCGTTGTGGGAAGCCCCATGCCGATGATTAGACTTGCAAAGGCGGTGATGACGAGCATGAGGTAAATATTACCCATGGAGATGACATCAATGATTTCTGTGATCAGACCGCCCAGACCCAATGCCACAACCCCCACGATGATACCCGCCGCCGCCGTTGCCAGGGCCACGGAAACCATGTTTCGGGCCCCGGAGGCCAGGGCTGAAAAAATATCATTAATGGCCTGGTGGAAGGCGGGAGCAATGGGTTCTTTTGCCATGTATGCTTTCAAGGGGTTCTGGAAGAGCATGATCAGGGCCATGACCCAGATGGCATGGAATGCCGCAAGTTCCGGGGAGTGCCTCACCACCACCAGTTCATAGAGGAGCAGGGCAATGGGGAGCATGAAATGAAGTCCCCCCAGAAAAGTTTTAAAAAATACAGGTAATTCCTCCCGGGCCATGCCCTTTAAGCCCAGTTTAGAAGCTTCAATGTGGGTGATGTAAAATAGGGCCGCATAGGAGGCAAAGGCCGGGATGGCAGCGGCCTTGATAACTTCCACATAGGGAACATTGACGTACTCTGCAATGATAAAAGCGGCGGCCCCCATGATGGGGGGTGCCAATTGGCCGTCGGTGCTTGCAGCCACCTCAACGGCGGCCGCTTTGGTGGCGGGATATCCCACTTTTTTCATCATGGGGATGGTAAAGGTGCCGGTGGTGACGATGTTGGCAATGCTGGAGCCCGATACCATGCCGGTGAGACCACTGCCAAGTACGGCAGCCTTGGCAGGGCCACCCTTGAATCCCCCCAGTAAACTTAAAGCAAGTTGGATAAAATAGTGTCCGGCCCCGGCCTTGTCCAGCATGGCACCAAAGAGGACAAAGAGAAAAACAATGGTGGCAGACACATCCAGGGGAATGCCATAAATACCCTCAGTGGACATGGTCATCTGTCCCACAAAGCGATTTAAAGAGACCCCTTTGAAAGCGATGAGATCCGGCATGTAAGGTCCGAAAAATGCATAGATACAAAAACAGATAGCAATGATGGGAAGCGCTGGGCCAATTACCCTTCTGGCGGCTTCTAAGAGCATCAGGGTCAAGAAAATTCCCACCAGGATGTCCCTTTGAATGGGTGCCCCATATCGCATGGTAATCCCTTCAAAATCAAGGACCAGATACAGGGCACAAAGGCATGCCACAATGGCGGTGGCATAGTCAAACAGGGGAATCCTGTGGGTGGCTGAAAGAAATTTCAAGCCAAATCGTTTTTTGGAAAAAACAGGATAATTCAAAAAAACGATGAGCAATGCAAACCCCAGATGGATGGATCGTATATAAGTGGAGTCAAGGATGAGCCAACTGGCAATGGAGAGTTGAAACAAACTCCATATCACCGCAATGGTGGGGATAACCCATTTTTCAGCCCCCTTGGGTCGTCGGGTGATCCCTTCTTCTTCCTCTGCCATTTTTCTGGCCAGTTCCAGACCGTCTTCTTGTGTTTGAACTTCAGAATGACTCATATCTCTCCATCCAAAATTAAGGATATAGACAAATATAGAGATGTCTTGGCATCTTTATTTTGTTTATTAATATTGATAATGCTTAATTTTGTCAGCTACATGGGGTATTTTCAAAAAGAGATCCAGGGGGCAATTTTCTGGCATCCACCCTGGACCGGATTTTTGTATGGCAGGCAGTGGCGATAAATAATCATCGCACATGCCTGCCGTTATGGATGGGATTTATTTCAGACCAGCTTCTTTATAATATTTCAAGGCACCTGCATGAATAGGAGCAGAAAGACCCGTCAACATATCTTCTTTGGTGAGACCCGCATAGGCAGGGTGGAGTTTGGTAAAGGCATCAAAGTTCTCAAACACCTCTTTGGTGATGGCATACACCACTTCATCGGATACAGCGGCAGAAGTGACGAAAGTCGCCTTGACGCCAAAGGTGGGAACGGATGCTTCTTTGTTGGCGGCTCCGGGATAATTTTTCATCAGCGTGGCTGCCTTGGCGTAATAGGGATATTTCGCAAGCAGACCGTCAATTTTTACAATGGGGATAAATTTAACTTTGCGTACACCGGATGTGGCTTCTTTGTAGTATCCAGAAGGGTGTCCCACGGTGTAGAAGGCGGCATCAATTCTGCCGTCCTGGATCAATCCAGGCGCTTCGGCGGCTTTAAGGCTTTCTGCATGAAAATCGGTTTCCCAATTCAAGCCGTAGGCGGTGAGGGCATCAATGGCATTTTGACGATACCCCGAACCAATGTTTCCAATATTGACTCTTTTCCCCTTAAGATCCTCAAAACTGTTGATATCGGCATCCACAGCGGCAATGAGGTCAACGGTCTCCGCATGGATGGAAAACACTGCCCGCAGGGCTGTTTGAGGGCCTTTATCCTTCCAGTCGGCAATTCCTTTTACGGCCTGGTATTGGCGATCGGACTGGGCCACCCCAAAATCAAGGTCACCGGATAGAATTGAGTTGATATTAAAAACAGATCCGCCAGTGGATTCCACTGTGCATCTGATGCCGTATTCTTTTCTTTTTTTATTAACAATTTTAGCAATGGCACCGCCGGTGGGGTAATATACGCCGGTGATGCCACCGGTGCCGATGGTGACAAAGGTGGTTTTCGCCTGGGTTTCAGTGATTCCGGTTCCCAGAAAAAGAACCGTTGCGAATAAAATGGCGGTGGTGAAGATTAATGCTTTTTTCATTTTTTTCTCCTGACTTAAAGGGTTGAACATCCTGGATCAAGACGTATACTCCATGATCAAGTGACGAAGGGTGCCTGCCCATTTGATCATGGACTTAGCGCCCTTTGGGTGGACTTTTTTATGACCCAATATTTTGAGTCATACTCGCATGATGCTTTTTTGTAATAAAAATTATAAATTCCTATACTATCGAGTTGTAGCGGATCATTAAAAAAAAGAGCAAACCACCTTTGACTTAAAATCAAAAATGCCAAAAGCCGAATGCAATGAGCCAGCTTGAAATCCCTGGTTGGATGAGCGGGTTTAATTTCAACCTGGCTTTTACAAGCCCCTTTTGAATCTCTGATTCAGAAAGAGTGGTTGATACCTGCTGCTTTTGTCGGGATTTGCCTTGATGCATGTGAAAACGGTGTCAGGCTTGGTTTATTGGCGTTATCCACAAAAAGCCATGGAAACCCAAAGCTCCAAATAATACCAATAGGCCAAACCTGATCGCTCCCGGGTAATTATTTCATATGTTTTTGTGGCAAGGAAACCCCTATCCCTTTAGGGTAGGGGAGGAATTGCCACCTCCTGTATAATAGTTGTGGTTCTTGCTGTCAGTCTTTGACAACCCTTTTTGACATTAACTGA
>Ga0307929_1001727_pt1 | contig 15625 bp, 14 predicted proteins | sample AceLakmetage1330_FD_203160 | JGI IMG/M metagenome (GOLD analysis project Ga0307929, IMG submission 203160) | Saline water microbial communities from Ace Lake, Antarctica - #1330 | ecosystem: Environmental > Aquatic > Non-marine Saline and Alkaline > Saline | place: Antarctica: Ace Lake...
AAATGTTTAAGGGTTTTGCATACCTTAAAGAAGGCCAGAAAAGCAACGAAGAGAGCCTTAAAACAATCATGACGGAAGAACTGGCTACAGCCGGGGAACAGATCCGGAATCTGGAGGCCAGTAATCAAGATCTAAAGCGGGAATTATTGGAGGTCGCCCAGGTAGAGGGCAAAGCAACGAAGGCTGAGATTGAGGAGATCCAGGAGCGGCTGGACGTTCAAAACCAGGCTATCATTGGATTGATGGACGCGATCCGGGAACTGATCGAGATAAAATCAACACCGGCCGCGACTTCGATCCCGACAATGACACCGGAACCCCGGCCCACAATCGAGCCGGTAAAGACTCCGGCCACGGTAACTACTCCGGAACCACACGCCCAGGAAGAAGAGGGAGGGGGATTCCTGGGGATATTTTAAGGAGGGTATATGAAAAATATGGTGTATGGAATTATTGTGGCATTTGTTTTGACATTGGGACTGGTGGCTTGTGGTAGCAGTGGTAGCGGTGGGGGAGATGACCCTGGGCCCGGAGCCCCCAGTTTATCTAATCTGAGTTTCCCTTCGGAATCTTATCGGGGCGAAATGGTCGTTATTAGCTTCGATTATTCAGATTCCGAAGGGGATATTACTATGTTCTATACCATGGACACCGTGGGAGGGGTAAGTTTTACTGATACTTTTACAGCGGATGAAACGGGTATTTCTGGTACTTCCGGCAGAGTAACCGTCCTTCACCGTACCAGCTCATCTGCTTCGTATGGCACCCACCGTATAGAGATATGGGTTGAAGATGCGGGGCATCATACCAGCAACAGATTAACCCATGATCTTGAGGTAATAAGAATATAAATTATCAGTAACACAATCAGGGAGAAAAACAGGAGCGATATTCAGGAGAATTTGTTTACACGGATGACCGGAAAATCGTGTTTTCTGGGAGGTGACAATATCGATCCCGAGAAAGAAAACGCCGTGACGGACGTCTGAGGGTTTACATGTTTCTGAGCCGGTAAACATTTAGCAGTCCAAAGGCTCCGCGCCCTTGACGGGGCGCTGTAGCCGCGGTCGATGACCGCGGTCCCTGTCATCCGCGGTCACCGACCGCGGCTACAGCACAGCCCGCTATGAGAGAACGGGGTTCACTGAAACCTTACGTTTCCGACACTTCAAAACCGTCGTATCTTGTTTATATGCAATCTCATAGCTCGGATGTACAAGGTTGAAGACATCCTCGACCTTACTTCAAATGAATTTTTTCAGACAAGGTAGGTTCAAAAATGGGATCTTGCAAAAGGAGGGAAGTTATAATGAGTGAAGATGACATCGAGGAATATGGAGAAACAGCACCACCGCCAGCCGTAGAAGAGCCAACTCCGCCTACACCATCTACTATTCAAGAGGTGACGCAAAAATGGTAGACTTAGAAAACTTTCTTTAGACGTCCTACAATATTTGGACAACAATAACAAATAATCTTTGTTATGAAACACAACGAATATCTAACGCGACTAGACCAGCTGAATACGATTAGAACTAGTTCAATTAATTCTAGTGATAAAACTATTTTAACGTTGGCAACGGGAGCATTAGCGTTATCAATTGCTTTTTTAGATAAAATTGGACAGCCGTTCAATGTTTTCACATGTGTTCTGATTGGGGTTACTTGGGTTGGCCTAGCCTTGGTGCTTTTTTTAAATATGCGTAGTTTTCACTATGCCAAGATCAACATGGATAAAAAAATAGACCAATTAAATAAGAACTACCGCAATCAATCAAAGTTGATTAGTTCCGAAGCGAAAAAAAAGTTCGATGATAAATCATTTCCGGAAAAGAGATCAACAGAGCGTTGCAATAAATTGGCGGCGCGTATTTTCTTCTTCAGTATGGTTACCTTTTTAGGATATATTATAGCAATACAGATAAATAATTACTGTAAGCTTGACAGCAGCTCCAATGATACGGAGTCTCCAATAATAAAACCAAGGGGGGAAGTTATAATGAATACAGGTATTAGCACGCCAGGAGAAACCGAAACAAAGCAAGAATTAGAAGAGCTAATTGATAATAAGATGGTAGACTCTGACCTTGGCGAGGGAAGAGGACTTGATGAAATTCCGATTGCCGAGCCAGCGCCGCCAGAAGACAATACTTCTGAATAAATAGCTGGCGACCGGTCACGCCGGCAGAGATCGAGGCCAGGGGCATGATCTTAATCACGGCCAGGAGAGCAGCGGAGCTGGCAGGAGTGGCACTCTCCACGGTTTACAGGTGGATCAGGGCGGACCAGCTCCCGCACTACCGCCGGGGGCATTGGTTCCGGGTTGACAAGGCGGACCTGACCTATACCTTGGAATAAATATATGGGGGGCGAGATGAGCATAATAGAAACTATTTTAGAGTTTCTCCAGGTGATTTTAAGTTGGCCGGTGGCTATCTTTTCATTGGGTTTGATTTTTATAATTAAATTCAAGGCTCCTATTACAAATCTTATTCACCGGACCATAGAAGTAAAGGCGGCGGGAGCATCCTTAAAAGCGATCCGCCAGGAAGAACAACTTAAAGAAGCGGAGAAAACAAACAAAGCCATTGAGGAGCAGAAGCCAGTAACCGAGATGGAGAAATATGTCAAAGAGCACACCAAGGAAGCTATTGAAGAATACGGCAGGACTTTTATCGCGCTCCAATTTGAACGTGCCTTCAATGTTATTTATGGTTCCCAAATTCGACTTCTCGATCACCTCTTCCCAAGAGGTGAATCGGGGGATAAGTATATAAACCTGATGAGATTCTATGAAGAATATTCGAAGTTGACCGAGCCTATAGCAATCCCTTCTCCGGCTGCAAAATATTTCGGCTACTTGTTACAAGCGGGCTTCATCCAAAGCCGGCAAGATGAGAATCAAGAGCTGATTGTTAGCATTACGTTACGAGGGGTCAACTTCATTACCTATCTGAGGAGTCAATATCCTAAGTTTTATAAAGTTTCTAAGCCCTTTTAGAAAAGCGTTCAGAATGGGAATCATTCCAAAACTCCGACTGGGCCGCCATGGAAAGGATTATGGTTAAAACCCGGGAAGAGACAGCTTTAAAATCTAAACTCCTGTCAGTCAGGTCTAATGAAAAATCCCCTTCGAGCGATGTTGAACCAGAAGAACCGAATGATGAGGGGATTGAATACCATTATCTGAGAGAACAAAACATCAACGTCTCGTACTAACCTGAAAATATTTTAAATATCTCCAGAGTAAGGTTGCCCCCGGCCGCTTTTTAAAATATAGTTATATAAATTAACAGCGTTAATTTAACTTACGGTTGAAATTTTACATAAGTTTATCTCATGCTAGGTCATTCAATTTGGTCCTGGTTTGAAGAAGCTTTGGGAGAGGTTTATATTTTCGGACAAGAAAAGGAGCGCAGATGCCTGGAAAAACACGATACGGCTTAGGATGTTTAAAAGATCCAGCGGATCGCCGGGACGTCGCGATGCGCTTGATCCTCCCTCCAATTACCGCTCCTCCCGAGATTGATTATACTAGGCTTATGAGTCCGGCTAGAAACCAGGGGACGGAGGGCACTTGTGTGGCCTTCGCCTTAGTAGTGGGGGTAAAAGAATATCAAGAGCAAGAAGAGCACCAACGGTTGATTAAACTCTCACCCCGCTATCTCTACTACCTATGCAAACAGATAGATGGCATCCCAAACCAAGAAGGAACCTACCCCCGGATAGCGATGAAGGCCTTGGCTCAGAATGGAGTCTGTCCGGAAGAATGCTGGCCCTATCAGTCTTATCAATCCGATCAACCTTGTCCAGACGCGGCTGAAAAAGCCTTTCCATTTCGAATCCGGGCTTATGCTCGGCTAAATGAAATTTTAGAGATGGAACGGAGCCTCTCCGCAAACGGTCCATTCCTGGCGGGGGTGGATGTCTTCTCCACCTGGTTCGAAGATCACGGGGGAAAGATCCAGCTGCCCTCAGCAAATGAATCCCCTTTAGGAGGCCATGCTATCTGTGTTGTGGGGTATAGTAAGTCCGGTAATTATTTCAAGTTTAAGAATTCTTGGGGCAGTGGATGGGGAGACGAGGGGTTCGGATATCTTCCCTATAAATATATGGAACGGCACTGTTTTGATGCCTGGAGTGCCACCGATCTGATCACCAATCCCGATCTGCTGGCGCAGTGCCGGGAACGAAAAGCAAAATGATTAGAACCAGCTCAAGAGTAGTCGGTATATTTTTAGTCTTGGTGTAAACTCTACTCTTTCAAGTATATGAAAAATTGGAGTGATAAAAAAATTTTGTCTACTGCCCGGTTTCGGATCCAATGATTCGGCTGGGTTTTTTAATGGTGGAAAAGGAACTTTAACCAATAGGATAGCTATGAATAATATGATATTAAAGATTTTTATTGGGATAATGGCTATTGGCTTAGTTAATGGTTGTGCTTCAACACAAACAGATTTGCTGCAAGATAAAAAAGATGGAAGTGGTGCGAGCGAAATATATCTAATTAAACCAGACGAGGCCCGGAATATAGCTATAAGAATTATCCAGGATGAGGGGAATATTGTGAGTGAAGACAATATAGATGAGGGTTATATTTTGGCATCTACTTCTGAGAATAAGTCACCCGAATTGGGGATTTGGTTAACTCCGATAGATGAAAAATACACGGAAGTTACTGTCGTAGGTGGAATAGTTACAACTTCGGATTTTGTAGAAGGAGGATTGCTATTCCATGGAAATGTCGCCAAACAACGTTTCCATAAGCTCTTCGCTAAAAAAGCAGGTAGACCAATAGAAGCGGAGAGTTCTCCAACACTGGGTATAGATTCAAGAAAACGAAAAAATAGATATAGATAGATGTGTGCCGACAGATCCTCTTGGACAAAAACAGGCCGAAACCAAATGGAAGTCAGGCTATGTGCCGGGGACGAGGTAGGGGGAAATTATCCAAAGTGAAATGGCCTGAATTGTCCAGAAAGATCTGAAGACATACAGCTATTTGTATCGTGATAATTAAAATCCCGGATTATATATAATTATACATAACATGGATATTAAGAGCATAAGGTAATTTTACTCACCCTATCCTGCCTAGGAACAAAGGCGATATCCGCTTTTTCAGCCAAATCTTAGTGTAAAGGCATACAAAGGAAAATTCTATATAATAATAAGTTGGGCTTTCAAGACTATGCCAAGTGGCTTCGTTTAATGGCCCACTAAAAGAAGGAGGCATGTTGTGAAGAAGTTTTTTGTAATCGCAATGTTGTGTGTTGTCCCGATAAGTTTTGCCGGGGCAAAACCAACAAATATTAACCTCGAAAAACGCTGGTATTTCGGCGGTGGAGTAAATTATTCTTTTGAAAACTTCAAGGATGAAATGGATATCGGTGATTGGGACAATGCCTTGGGGTTGGATATTAAAGCGGGTTACTGTATCACAGACTTTTTTGCTTTAGAATTCATGTTTCAGTACCTCGATGAATTCAAATATGATGAAACAGTAAGAGAATATGTCTACATCTCCCCTTCCTGGTACTACTATGATGTGGATTATAAAGCTACGGTTTCATTATACAATTTTACCATCAACGGTAAAGGATTCATCCCGCTTGATAGTATCTTTAGACCTTATGGAGTTCTGGGACTGGGTTATGCGTATGGTGAAGCTGAGCAAGAGATTTCCTACTTAGGACTTACCGATAAGTTTACCGAAAAAGAAGATGGCATGTGCGGCAGATTTGGTGCCGGCATAGACATATTTTTAAGCAAACAGTTCGCTTTAGAAGGAGAAGTATCTTACTTCATGGGATTCGGCGATATTGATAATGTCAGATATACGACTATAGCATTGAATGCTCTCGTTCTCTTTTAAAGCCGGTGTATATGGAGGACGCAATCATAAAGGAGGATAGTGATGAATGATTCTGCGATGAGGGTATTTATAGCCACCGGTTTCCTTGGAATAGTAATGTTCCTTGGTGGTTGTAGTTCGACCGGCAGGAAACAGATAACTCAGCCTTTGGAGAGCCCAATTCTCACAGACTCGACGGTTGCTTTATCGGTGCAAGCTAAAGACGGTATTGATGCAGATGAGGAGGAGATAACAGAGGCCATACAAATCTTGAGTGCTCGACTGTCTGATCGACTCGTAAGCGAAGGCATATTTCGGCAAGTGGTACAGCATGGCGAGTCAGCCGACTATCGGATGGATGTACAGTTGATTGGAGTATCGGAGGTATCGTCTGCCTCCCGAATTTTATTTGGAGTTATGGCTGGGTCCAATACGCTTGAAGTGTCCACAGTCGTATATCGTGGAAATTCTAATGATCCGTTGACTTCATTCACTGTTTATGGCAAATCGGCTGCCCATCCATTCTCTTCGGAATCCCATATGGACGATGCGTTCCGGGAAGTCATAGACGAAATCATCCCTGCACTGCAGTGAATATGCCAAAGTGAAATATTGTGATACTCCGGCTGGGCACTGGCCTGCCCCACAATAATACCACTTTTTGTGTACCGTTAGATCCTCTTGGACCAAATGGGGCTATAAGAAATTAGGAATCGGGCGACGTGTCTCTTTCGCCCGGGAATCGGGGTGGGCGTAAACCAGCGAAGCTCCGCTTTTTTCCTCTTCCCCGGGGAGATACCTGTTTTTAATCCATACCGAGGCAAAGGCCAGATTTTTTCTCGCCAGTAATGTCTTCAGAAATACCGAACAATTGGTTGTTAAATCAAGCGAGCTACCTATAGAAAGAGATAGTTCATAGAGGAGGGAGAGATCGGTGACGGTATTTCCCTGCGTTTTATTATCAATCATTAAAGACGCCTATCACAATGGTTTTATTTAATAATTCAAGATAAGCTTCGCCGTGAGACGCTATTTCTCCTATTGATAATATACCATAAGGAATACAGGGACTGATAATATTTCTCACTATTTCCAACTCTTTCTGGAATTCATCTCCCAGGAAGAGTCTGCGGGAGACACAGTCCGCCACCAAGCAGTACTTGATTTCTTTTCTTTTTTGTTTAAGGCTATCCCGAGCAGCCTGGCCGGCAGCCTCAAGTAGAGAATCTTTCTCCCCGTTCAAGATATACAAAGCGGCATTCTCCGGGACCTCGCCCACACAGGTGAATTCACCTTTTTTATTAACCGCGATCGGATCCCTGACAATATCTTCACACCCCTCTTTGGATATCCCGAACGGATAGTTCATGCTAACCTGGGAATAATTATGATCAGTTATTTTCTCCCCGTAATGGTGTTCTACACTTCCGCGATAGACATCAAGCGCCGGGGCCCAGTTAAGTTCATTGATAGTATGATTATGGGTCTTGGTAGCCATGATCGGACCGGTGAGTCTCTTCCAGCCATGGCGGACCCCCAGAGTACTCTCCAGGGAGGTAAAGATAACCAGGGCGGCATTCCGGAACTCACCATCCGTGGTGAATATACAGGGTTTACTTTTAAATTTGAGAGAGCCCGCTCCTCCCCCGAAATAACGGAAAGAATCTCCTAGTTGGTTGTAGGTCTCGGAGAGAAAATGGGAGATGAATGATGCCCACGCGTCCACCAGGATAATAGCCGTGTATTTTTTCCGGCGAGGACGCTTTATCTTCCTGCCGAACTCAGGCAGGAGAAAATCATGGTTATCCAATCCCCTGACCAGGAAAGGCGTTTCTAAAGCGGGTAAGACAACGATCACCGCCCCTTCGTCGTAATGTTTATCGCCGTAGATCACCCCGGGAAAGACTCCACCGCAGAAGTTAATCCGGCTCTTTTTAAGTCCGCGGATCAGACCGGGGATCGCAGCCCGGCTCTTTTCGGCTAGAAAAATTAGAAGCAAAGATTCTTTTGGAAGCCCCTTCGGGCCGATTGACTGGATAATGGAATTCGCATCAGGACGTGCCAGGTACATTCCGATTCTCCTAAAATTTTCTCTTCTCTTTAAAAACACCATCCCCAAGAAATTCGACGAAGCGGCTGAAAGCTCTGGGACAGAGACAATTTAATACCATCTAAAATATAATATACCACAGTCCCGGGCCAATATTCATAATTATTTTTACTAATACTAAAGTTATATGTCAAGCTATATATTCAAGTGACGGGTTGCGTCAGTTTTAACATATAACAGATTATCCCATTAAATACCAAGGCACGGAGCTATAATACAATCGTGGCCATATCTAAATTTCTATAGATCCATTGATTTGATTCATCAATTCAAGTAATATATATTGGGTCGAGAAGGCCCTGTTTTTAGGACTATATCCTGAAGTAATAAGAAGCCTTTCTGGAGGTATCGCCATGGATATTGAACCTTACTGGGGAGTGATAGTCGGGGCAGCCGTGGGAGGAATCATCAAACTGAATCCGTGACATGCGCCTGGACGATCTCTCCGACCACAAGGGCATGAGAAATAGTAATGTCGTGAACCCGAGTTTTGGTTTTTTTATGATTGATTTCTTCTCCTTTTATACTGAAACCTTAATCAAAATTTGATATATCTACTCCATTCCATATTATATTGGAGCATTTAAATGGTCTAAAATATATTAACTAGGCCCTGAGTTCATATTGTTGGTTATGGGAAGGACACGCACAAATAACTGCGCTTTAATAACCGTGGAATTTGCGCTATGAAGAAAAACAGCTTCTCCATTCTGGCATTATTTTTTATTTTTGTTCCGATCTGTCTATCTTCCTCCTATGAGGATTATCTCCATGTGGGATACCAGGTCTATAAGAAAGGTGATCCCACCACGGGAATCAGCCCCGCCTGGGACTCCTATACCTATCAGGATGTGCTGAATGATATGCGTCTGATCAGACGGCATTTCACCCACATCCCGGTCGCGAAGTAGGGACACCATTCCCCATTCTCCATTCCCCATTCCCCAAATAAGATCTTGACTCTTTTTGGCATATTATGTTATACTTTTTGTTTGAAATTATGCTAGGCTTTCTGTGGTGGTACGCTCTTTAACAATCTTTAACGTGTTGTCCCTTTAAACGTCTTTAAGAAGTGTTGTCACGGGGAGTATCGTTCTTCCTCGCTCGATTACGCAGCCGGTGATCAGGAGAATGCTGGGCAGGATCGATTATAGTTCGGTTAGCCAGGCCCGGGGGAGATTGCGGAAACGGATGAGAGAGGCTCCGGGAGTTAGGGATAGATTTACAAACGACCCTTTGGAGAAAGGAGATGTCCCAGGTGAGAAAAAATAAAGCCTATCTGTCCACCGGTCGCGCGCATGGAGAAAAAGCAGGAGTGGCCGGTGCCCTTGTGGCCGCTATATTCGCAGCCCTGCATCTCACGATGATCTTCGCACCGGGTCCCGCTTCAGCGGCGCCATTGAACTGGTCAGAAACCGGGCCGATCAGCTCTTCTCCCATCTGGAGCCTCGCCTGGGACGGTACTGACACCCTGTACGCCGGATGCAATAACGGCCACGTCTATTCCAGGAGTGGAAGCGGAGGATGGGAAGACACCGGGGCCACCGGCGTGGGGGTAGTCTGGAGCCTCGCCTGGGACGGGACCGACACCCTGTACGCCGGATGCAATGACGGCCACGTTTACTCCAGGATAGGCGGGGGTAGCTGGCACGACACCGGGGACACCGGCGGGGGGGTAGTCTGGAGCCTCGCCTGGAACGGTACTGACACCCTGTACGCCGGGTGCGATAACGGCCACGTCTACCAGTATGTCTCGGGGGGAAGCTGGGGTGACACCGGGGATCCCGGCGGAGGGACGGTAAACAGCCTCGCCTGGAACGATACTGATACCCTGTACGCCGGGTGCAATAACGGCCACGTCTACCGGTATGTCTCGGGGGGAAGCTGGAGTGACACGGGGGATACCGGCGGGGGGGAAGTCCTGAGCCTTGCCCATAACGGCAACGTCACCCTGTACGCCGGATGCGCCAACGGCCACGTCTATTCCAGGACAGGAGGGGGAAGCTGGAGCGATACCGGGTATATCGGCGGGGGGATGGCAACCAGCCTCACCTGGGACGGTGCCGACACCCTGTACGCCGGAAGCAATAACGGCTGTGTCTATGACAACGTATCGGGAGGAGGCTGGCGCGACACCGGGGATACCGGCGGGTGGGAAGTCCAGAGTCTCGCCTGGGATGGCACCGACACCCTCTACGCCGGATGCAATAACGGCCATACCTATTCCCGGGCTGAAAGCGGAGGCTGGGGCGACACCGGGGATACCGGCGGGGGAACGATAAACAGCCTCGCCGGGGACGGCTCGGGCACCCTGTACGCCGGATGCAATGACGGCCATATCTATTCCAGGACTGTAGGGGGAGGTTGGAACGACACCGGGGATCCCGGCGGGGAGGAAGTCATAACCCTCGCCTGGGACGGTACCGACACCCTGTACGCCGGGTGCGCCGACGGCCGCGTCTATTCCAGGACCGGCGGCGGAGGATGGAGCGACACCGGGGATACCGGAGGAGGGACGGTCTGGAGCCTCGCCTGGGACGGCACCGATACCCTGTACGCCGGGTGCGCCAACGGTCACGTCTATTCCAGGACCGGAGGTGGAAGCTGGGGCGATATCGGGGTCCCCAGTGGGGACACGGTCACCAGCCTCGCCTGGGACGGCACCGATACCCTGTACGCTGGAATTAATAACGGCCACGTCTATTCCAGGACCGGAGGCGGAAGCTGGAGCGACACCGGGGACACCGGCGGGGGGACGGTCTGGTGCCTCGCCTGGGACGGCAGCGACACCCTGTCCGCCGGGTGCAATAACGGCCACGTCTATTCAAGGATTGGAAGCGGAAGCTGGAACGACACCGGGGATATCGGAGGAGGGGTGGTCTGGAGCCTCGCCTGGGACGGTACCGACACCCTCTACGCCGGGTGCGTTAACAGCCACGTCTACCGGTATGTCCCTGGGGGAAGCTGGAGCGACACCGGGGCGACCGGCGGAGGGGTTGTCTGGAGCCTCGCCCGGGGCGCTAGCGGCATCCTCTACGCCGGGTGCGATAACGGCCATGTCTACCAGAATGTCCCGGGCGGAAGCTGGAGCGACACCGGCGAACCCGGCGGGGGGGTAGTCTGGAGCCTCGCCTGGAACGGCACCGACACCCTCTACGCCGGATGCAATAACGGCCACGTCTATTCAAGGATTGGAAGCGGAGGCTGGGGCGACACCGGGGAGACCGGCGGGGGGAAAGTCCATAGCCTCGCCTGGGACGGCACAGACACATTGTACGCCGGATGCAATAACGGCCACGTTTACTCCAGGAGTGGAAGCGGAAGCTGGAGCGACACCGGGAACCCCGGCGGGGGGATTGTCTGGACCGTCGCCTGGGACGGCGCCGACACCCTGTACGCCGGGTGCGAAGACGGCCACGTCTACTCCAGGACCGGAGGCGGGAGCTGGAGCGACACCGGGGACACCGGCGTGGGGGCAGCAAAAAGCCTCGCCTGGGACGGTACCGACACCCTCTACGCCGGATGCGACAACGGCCACGTCTACTCCAGGAGTGGCGGCGGAAGCTGGGGCGACACCGGGGACACCGGCGGGGGGATTGTCATGAGCCTCGCCTGGGACGGTACTAACACCCTCTACGCCGGATGCGAAAACGGTCACGTCTACTCCAGGACCGGCGGCGGAGGCTGGAACGATACCGGGGGTATCGGGTGGACAGTATATCGCCTCGCCTGGGACAGCAACGGCACCCTCTACGCCGGGTGCGTTAACGGCCACGTCTACCAAAACATCTCAGGAGAAGGCTGGAGCGACACCGGGGACACCGGCGGGGGGACGGTTATGTCCCTCGCCTGGAACGGCGCCGACACCCTGTCCGCCGGCTGCGATGACGGCCATGTCTCCTCCAGGACCGGAGGGGGAAGCTGGGGCGATACCGGGGAGACCGGCGGGGGGGAAGTCATGACTCTCGCATGGGACAATACCGACACCCTGTATGCCGGATGCTGGGACGGATCCGTCTATTCCAGCATTGGAGGGGGATGCTGGAGCGACACCGGGGATACCGGCGGAGGGGTAGCCTGGAGCCTCGCCTGGGATGGTACCGACACCCTCTACGCCGGGTGCGAGGACGGCCACGTCTATTCCCGGAGTGGCGGCGGAAGCTGGGGCGACACCGGGGCGACTGGCGTGGGGATTGTCTGGAGCCTCGCCTGGGACGGTACCGACACCCTGTATGCCGGATGCGATGACGGCCATGTCTACTCCCGGACCGGGGGGGGGAGCTGGAGCGACACCGGGGCGACCGGCGTGGGGGAAGTCAAGAGCCTTGCCTGGGACGGTACCGACACCCTCTACGCCGGGTGCGGCAACGGCCACGTCTATTCAAGGATTGGAGGCGGAAGCTGGAGCGACACCGGGGATACCGGCGGGGTGGAAGTCAAGAGCCTCGCCTGGGACGGCACCGACACCCTCTACGCCGGGTGCAATAACGGCCACGTCTATTCCAGGACCGGAGGGGGAGGATGGAGCGACACCGGGGATCTCGGCGGGGGGACGGTTATGTCCCTTGCCTGGGACGGCACCGGCACCCTGTACGCCGGATGCGATAACGGCTACGTCTATTCCAGAACTGGAGGGGGAAGCTGGAGCGACTCCGGGGCGACCGGCGGGGGTAAAGTCCATAGCCTCACCTGGGACGCGAGCACCACCCTGTATGCCGGATGCTTTCTCGGGGTGTTCAAGGGCATGCCGATCCCGACCCCATCTCCGACACCATCCCGGACCCCGACGGTGACTCCGTCTCCGACGCCGACGCCGGGCGCGGTCCGGACGCCTACCGTGACTCCATCTCCGACGCTGCCCCCGACACCATCTCCGGCACCATCCCGGACGCCGACGGTGACTCCATCTGCTACGACGACACCGCCGCTAACTCCGACATCATCTCCGACCCCGATTCCCTGTGTCTCCCCGCTGATGGTGAAAGAGATCGACTCTATGGAGATCTTCACCCCGCGCTCTTTCGTTAATAACGGCTGGTTTATCCGGGGTCTGGATTGGAATAATGATACCGACTTCGGCTATGTTCCCGACAGGCTCAACTTCTGGTTCGACGGCGGATCGGTGTCAGTCGAGAGCCAGGTGATGCTTCGTTTTGAGGAGCAGGCGGAGCCGATCGACATCCGGGATGGGGACAAGCTCCGGATCAACTATGATACCTATTATTACCTCGACGTCATCCTCCCCGCCGTAAGCGTGGACGGGATGGAACTCTACCTGGGCCTCAACGGGAACACATATACCGACCTGGCACTCTGCGTTATCGCCAAGGGGTCTCCCACGCCGATGCCCCCGGTCACGCCGTCTCCGACTCCGTCGCCATCACCTACAGCAACATCCTCGGTGACGCCGACGGTGACTCCTTCAACATCACCAACCACCCCGTCTCCAACTCCATCCCGGAGACCGACGGTGACTCCGACCGGCACACTAACGCCGATGACGACAGCCACACTGTCTCCCCTATTTACGCCCACACCGACCTGCGGGCCGACCGTGGCTCCGCCCGGATACGTTATCGAGTCGGGAGACTATGACGGTGACGGGACCAGTGAGATCGCCATCTTCCGTCAAAGTGCCGGCCTCTGGGCGGTCCGGGGATTAACCAGGGCATATTTCGGAGGGATTTCCGATCTGCCGGCCTCCGGCGATTACAATGGCGACGGGATAACGGATATTACGATTTTTCGGGAAAGTGACGGCCTCTGGGCGGTCCGGGGATTGACCCGGGAATATTTCGGAACCGTTGGCGAGATCCCGGTACCGGGAGATTATGACGGTGACGGCAGCTGCGACATCGCGATCTTCAATGACGTCTCCGGCCTCTGGGCGATCAGAGGAATCACCCAAATCTATTTCGGGACCGGGGGGGACCGACCGATACCCGGCGACTACGATGGAGACGATACCCGGGAGATCGCCGTCTTCCGGCCGTCTTCCGGCCTCTGGGCGGTCCGGGGGTTGTCCAGAACGTACTTCGGCAGGGTGGACGACTGGCCCGTTGCCGCGGATTACTCCGGCGACGGGATCTGTCAAATTGGCATCTACCGGCCCTGTACCGGCCTCTGGGCGCTGAGGGGATTGACCCGGAACTACTTCGGAAGATGCACCGATTGGCCCCAACCAGCCGACTATGACGGAAGCGGAGCTGACAGTATCGGCATCTTCCGAAGAGCATCCGGACTCTGGGCGGTTCATGGAGTCACCCGTCTCTACTTTGGAGGCAGCAGCGATATCCCGGTGACCAGATAAAAGATATTTGTGGATTCGCCATAGCAACACCGTGAAGGCAAAGAAGCTATAATGATCCATAATGATCAACTTCCGGAAAATCAATATAATTTTCGCGCTCTTCGGAAGATATTTTCTCTTCATCATCCTGTCCGCCGCCCTGCTTCTGGCATTTTATTTTCCCGGCCCCGGTAATTATCTGCGGAGTCTGGGCCTGAAATGGCCGTTGGTGGTGGTAATTTTTTTGTGTCAGGGTTTTAAGCTGAAGACGAAAGAACTGGGGCGGGCAAAAGATATCCTGAAAATTTTAATTATCGGGTTCGCGGTCTCCCAGCTGCTGGCTCCGATTGTCGGTTACCTGACGGCGAAGATATTTCGGCTGGAAGGGGAAAATTTCATCGGTTTTATTCTCATCTGCGTGATGGCTCCAACCCTGATCAGCGGAACTGTAATCGCGATTAAAGCGGGCGGGAGCCGTTCGGTGGCCCTCCTGCTGGCGGTGGGGGGAAACCTGCTGGCGATTCCGATCATTCCCATTAATCTCCATATTTTTCTCGGCAAGCTGGTTCCGCTCCCCCTTGGTGTCCTTCTTCTGAAACTAACCGGTTTTGTCCTGATCCCGGCTCTCCTGGGCCACTTTATCCAGCGGTGGAAACCCCGCTGGGAAGAACGAGCGGACCCGATTCTGCCCTTTATCCCCCTTCTGGCTTACGGTCTCCTGATCTATCTGCTCTTCTCCTCATATTCCCAGCGGATAACCGAACTGACCGGCGGAGATTTATTTTCGCTTTCCCTGGCTTCATTACTGGTCCATTTCTTTCTCATGCTGGTCGCTTTCTGGTCCGCCCGGCTGATCCTCCACCTGCGCGAACCCGACTGCCGATCCCTGGCGATGATCGCCTCTCAAAAAACTCCGTCCCTGTCGATTATTGTCTGGGCGGTGACTTTCGCCGACGTGTATCCCCTTTCAATTATTCCCACCCTGATCTTTTTTCTTAGTTTCATCCTGGCCGACTCCTTTCTGGCCGAGATCTGGAGCCGTTCCATCGTCTCTCCCAACCGGTTTTATCGGGATAATAAACTTCCGGGGTTTCCGGAGTAAACGTGATATGATTATCTTCAAATTAGAAATTAAGTTCGCAGCCCGATGAAAGGAGAAACCAATATCGAGATAGAGGTTATTAAAGACGGGCCGTATCTTGTCAGGAACCTCGATCGACTGATCTGGAAGCGGTTCTTCAGTTTTTTGAGTTTTGCCTGGGAGCCTCCTGGGGTAAGAGTAAGTAAAAAGCGGCTCCTGGAGGAGCCGCTTTTTCTTCATCCATTTCTGGATGAGGTTTGTTTTCTGCCTGGTTTTGGACTCTACGTC
>Ga0307929_1001728_pt1 | contig 15621 bp, 13 predicted proteins | sample AceLakmetage1330_FD_203160 | JGI IMG/M metagenome (GOLD analysis project Ga0307929, IMG submission 203160) | Saline water microbial communities from Ace Lake, Antarctica - #1330 | ecosystem: Environmental > Aquatic > Non-marine Saline and Alkaline > Saline | place: Antarctica: Ace Lake...
ACAGGATAGTACCTGATCAATCCTGCCTCTGGGAGTTTTCAGGCGCGAATCTAAATCAAAGGCTATGCACGTAGAAACTCCAGTGGAATATTTTCGGACGCGGGTTCGACTCCCGCCGCCTCCACCAAAACATGATCCTAAGAAGTCCAATAAAGTCTTAAAGCCGTTAACCTGAAAGGGTTAGCGGCTTTTTAGCTTCCGGAGTGTTCCAGTAATATTCCTTGACATCCCGTCGTGGCTGGCGGTATTTATGACGGTATAAGTAAATATTGTTATAGGAGATACCGTCATGCCCCTTACAGATTTAGAAATCCGTAAAACAAGAACCAGAGAAAATCCTTACAAACTATCAGATGATAAGGGTCTTTACCTTTTGGTTAACAAGGCTGGAAAGTATTTTCGCTTTGACTATCGCTTTACTGGTAAAAGAAAGACTTTAGCATTAGGTGTATATCCTAATGTAAGGCTGAAAGAGGCGCGGGAAAAGAGAGACGATGCCCGCAATCTGTTAAAAAACAAAATTGACCCTAGCCAATATAAAAAGGAGACAAGAGTCTTACGACAGGAGCAGACTGCAAACAGTTTTGAGCCTGTGGCAATGGAGTGGTTCACAAAAAATAAACCCATATGGACGGAAGGCCATTCCAGAACCATCGTAAGGCGGTTGGAGCTCAATCTTTTCCCTTGGCTTGGTACGAGACCTGTTGCATCAATCACAGCACCCGAGCTTCTAGCTGTATTACGCCGAATTGAAGATCGAGGGGCGATTGAGACAGCGCACAGAGTTAAACAAATATGTGGTCAAGTATTCCGCTATGCAATCGCCACCGGACGGGCTGAACGTGATCCCAGCGCAGACCTGCGCGGAGCATTGTCTCCTACAAAATCGCAACGGATGGCCACAATTACCGATCCCAAGAAGATCGGGGAACTTCTGCGGGCGATTGATGGGTATGAGGGACATCTCATTACAAGGTGTGCGCTCCGCCTGGCACCCCTTGTGTTTGTCCGGCCCGGTGAATTACGTCACGCTGAATGGCAGGAAATACATTTTGAGCAAGCAGAATGGAAAATTCCTGCCGAAAAAATGAAAATGCGTGTTCCTCACATTATTCCCCTATCTACTCAAGCTGTCGAAGTTTTCCAGGAAATTGAGCCACTGACTGGCAGGGGTCGTTATGTATTTCCTTCTTTTCGTACAGCAGACAGGCCCATGAGTAATAACACTGTTTTAGCTGCATTGAGGCGAATGGGTTATGCCAAGGCAGAAATGTCAGGTCACGGATTCCGCGCAATGGCTTCTACGCTTTTATATGAAGAAAATTGGTCATCAGATGTTATCGAAAGGCAGCTTGCGCATGCTGAAACAAATAGTATCAAGGCAGCTTACAATTATGCCCAACACCTACCTGAACGCAGGAGGATGATGCAGTGGTGGGCTGAACATCTGGATAGCTTGCGAGCCGAAAAATAGCCGATTAAACAAGTATAACTTATACATATATAATTGAGGTGACAATGGATAAGATGCCGGAAGAAGTTAAAGCAGTAAGACGTTTGTTATCGAGAGATCCTTCGGATGAACTTTATGAAATTTCGCAGAAACTTATTGACGATACTCCCGATTTAATAAGAATGTGGAATGCTTTGGAGCGGAGAAAAACAGATGAGGACGATCTTTGGGTCTGGATTTTTTTAACAGCAGCATGCAGAGCCAGCACTCTCCCACCATACCATTACATATCAGCAAGTGATCGGCGTTTGTTAGCAGATGATATTAAGTTCTATGCAGATACCCTGTCACGTAAATTAAAAATCAACGGTCTTGACGTACATCTTATTTTTAATAATGGAAAAAATTACAATGGCATTTTTCTTCTGGAAGATTTTGAGGAACCAACTCAAGCTGGGTTTATTCGTGATGGTGTCAAAAAAGTGAAAATATCAAAAATGATAGAAGGCATTGCGAAACGATCTCAACGATTGATTGCCGAAGAGCCTCTATCTGGAAAGGCCGGTAAAAATGTGAAGGCGATTCGATTCATCCGCCTTATGGCAGAGCGAAATATTAGACGATACGGACAACCTCTCTATAATGTAATCGCAACAGCAGTAAATGCGATATTCGAAATATCCTATCTGGAAAATGAAATAATAAGACTCATATCTCGCTGACGTGTCAATCTATAGGTAATTTTCTACCACATTGACATGTCAGTAGCTCCTCAATATCATTTATCTTTACGCCGTAGTCCAGAGACTACCAATATAATATCTGGAGGAACGACTATGGTGCAAGAGATCCAAAGCAATCTTCAAATCCTCAGACTCGAAGGGGTCAAAACAAGGACACAGCTTTCCCGATCTACCATCTACGATGGTGTTCAGAAGGGCACATTCCCGCGACCGGTGAAGCTGGGGCCACGTGCTGTTGGTTGGCTCGAAAACGAAATAGAGGAATGGCTGGTGGCGTGTGTTGAGAATCGTGACAGCGGTGAGGAGGTAGAAAATGGATAACCTACTTCCCGACCATCTGGCCGATTTGAAAAAATCGAGCCTCTCTGACGAGTTCATAGAAAAGGCCGGTATCTACAGCGTCCCGCCTGGCGACATCCCTAAGATCATGGGCTGGGATGCGCCTATTAATTCAATGCTGGCTTTCCCGTATCCGGAGACTGATTGTACCCGTTACAAACTATTCCCACCTCTTAAACGAAAAGGTGAACCCCGAGCGCAAAAATATTTCCAAGCCAAAGGTTCGGGACTTCATCTTTATCAACTACCAGGCTTTGATTCTGATGCAAATGATATTTACATAACTGAAGGAGAGAAGAAGACACTCAAAGCCTGTCAGGACGGTCTGAACTGCCTTGGCCTATCCGGCCTCTGGAACTGGAAGGTCAAGAGTGAAGACGCGTTGATAGCGGATTTTGACTTGTTCAATTTCAAGGGAAAGAACGTCTACCTTGTACCCGATAACGACTGGCAGGCACCTGATAAAAATCTTGTTCAGGCGGTGTATCGATTGGCGTATCTGCTGCGGGCACGGGGGGCGTTACTTTCTATTCTTCAGCTGCCGGAAGACAGTGGAAAAGTTGGATTGGATGACTACCTTGTAAGTCATACACTGGAAGAATTTCATGCCTTGCCGATTATCCAGGTTAAGAGCTTGAAGGAGCGAGTTGCTGAGGCGACCCCCGAGAACTACCAAAATGTGTTGCCTGAGATTAAGAAAGTCGGAGATGCGATTGAACGTGCCATATTTTGTAGGAGCTTAGCCAAACAGATAAAAGTTCCGGTATCGGTGATTCAGCAAAGCATTGTCCCCTCACAACTTGAAGTATCGAAGGATTCTATCGTTGAAGATGTCGAGGCATGGGAAACGCCTGTGGATGGAGAACGTCTCCTTGATGATGTGTATGATGTTATCAAAAGGCATATTGTTTTGGACTCTCCTGCTATTGCAGCATCTGCGCTGTGGATAGTGCTCACGTATAGTTACGACCATTTTAGAATCCTACCCCTACTGGGAATTACATCACCGGAAAAAAGGTGCGGGAAGACGACCTTTCTTGAGATTTTGGACGGGTTGACCAACAAACCCTTGTTGGCATCAAGCATAACCCCTTCTGCTATCTTCAGGACAATAGAGAAGTGCAGGCCGTGTTTACTTATCGACGAGGCTGATACCTTCTTGAAGGACAATGAGCAATTGAGGGGAATTATTAACAGTGGCCATACCCATAGATCCGCCTTCGTCATCCGGACGAATACCGTGACGTTCGATCCGGAAAGATTCTCAACATGGGGCCCGAAAGCCATTGCATTAATCGGCGGATTGCCGGGCACCATAACCGATCGATCGATCCCAATCAGATTGAAACGTAAGACTACTGCAGAAAAAGTGTCGAAAGTCTCGATTGATTTTGATGATGAACAGATGAACTTACGTCGCAAGATGAAACGTTGGGCGATAGATAACGCCGAAACTCTGAAAACCATAACGCCAGAAATACCTAAAACAGGTAATGACCGGGCAGCGGATAACTGGACATCCCTGTTGAGCATTGCAGAGACTGCCGGTGGCGTATGGTCGGCCAGGGCACGTCAATCAATGCTTGCCCTGGAAAAAGTATCAGATGACGACTCGATCAGGCAAATTCTCCTGAGAGACATAAAAGAAATTATAGGTGAGCGAGAGAGAATCTCTTCAAATGATCTTGTTTCTGAATTAGTTGCGATTGAAGATCATCCCTGGGGTGATTGGCGGAAGGGAAAAGCTATAACCCAAAATGGCCTTGCGCGCCTTTTGAAGCCATTCAACATACTTTCAAAAACAATACGAATAGGTGGCAACACACCTAAAGGCTATACCTTGGAGCAATTTGTTGATGTCTTTGAAAGGTATTTACCGTCTACCCCACCTGTTCAAAGCGCAACAACGCCACAACTCACGTCCACAAAGGATTTGCGGGTATTTCAAAGCGCAACACAATCAAAAAATGTTGCGGTTGAGAATCAGTGGAAACCCACGCCAGTAACAGAATGTGGCGTTGTTGCGGTTGAAAGGGGGGGGGAACAAGAAAGGATGGTGTTAAATGATATCCGCATCTAAAGTTTTAGAGAGCAAAGGTATTAGTCTACGGGTGATTGGCGAAGATTTAAGTCTGTCACCGAAAGAGAAAGTAACGCCCGAAGTAGTGCAATTTGCCAAAGCACATAAAAAGGAGATCATAGAAGAAATACAATCGTCTATTATCTACCAAAACCCATATCCCCCAGGCACGAAGGAAGCACGCACTGAGAGTCTCCTGCAAGTCATGGACGCGATCTACCAGACAAGTCTGAAGAAGGTGCAAAGGGATTATGAATGGTCGGAATTGATACCGGATCAACGGTTGGAAGCAGTGCGGCAGGCCGTCTTGAAAAGTCAAGCAAAGCTCAAAGACTTTCAAACTGCTGCTGATGAGTGGGCTAAGAAGGCTATTTTGAATTAAGGAGAGGAACCATGAAATACGAAAATATTGAAAAACACGGAATTACTGCACAAGGGAAGACCGAATTACTCAAATATCTAGGAGACGGGAAAGTAACCCGGAAAGAAGCGATGCTGGCCAAGTGCTACGAGTGTACGAATGGGTATGCTGATGGAAAGGTAGACTGCGGGATAGAGTCCTGTCCCCTATATGCCCTTTGGCACATGTAAAAATACATGCAGGAGGGAGCTAACTCCTGAGCAAAGGGCGGAAGTAGGGCAGCGATTAAAAAAGGCCAGAATACATATTGTACATGAGGCACAGCATCCAAGCGCTTGAAAATATCACGAGGGGAAATTTATGACCGGCTGAAAATAACTTCACGGCACGTTCAAATATCAAGTTTGGACGTGCCATAGAAGGTTGGTTACATACCGGTAAGGCTGTTCACATAAACTGCTATTATATTAAGTTGTTAGCTTGCTTTGTGCTATAAAATGCTAAAGTTGCCTAATGATTTCGATTAAAACAGTGAGGAGGGTTCAAAATGGGCGGATATGGTTCAGGTAGAAGGTGGGATGCTAAAAGAACAGCCGAGTCACAACACAGGGTTGATATCCGATGGATGAAAAAACAAGGGTATCTCCGGCCAGGAGCGTTTGGTGCTTTGGCATGGAAAAGGCATGGTAGGGAAACAGGTTCTATTCGCTATCGCATGGAACCTCATTACATGGTTCTCAATTACCGGCATCGTCCACATGGTGGAGAATGGGAAGATGCTGAGGAGGTAATCTCCTTTGACTGGACACCTTGTAATTATGGTGGACGAAGAAGATGGTTTTTGTGTCCGCACTGCCACCGGCGCGTGGCCCTTTTATACGGGACCGGCAAATATTTCTTGTGCCGTCAATGCTGCAATCTTACATATGCCAGCCAGCAGATGCAGCCTTACGAACGGCTCATGGAGAAGGCACGGACAATCCGACAGCGTCTTGGCGGTAGTGTTAGCTTGGCAGATTTATTTCCTGAGAAGCCAAAATATATGCACTGGAAAACTTATTTACGATTGCAAGAAAAATCCGAACAGGCAAATTGTTTATCACTCGTATTAGCTACACGATGGTCAGAGTACTGACCGGTTATGACCAATAAGTGAACCTATGTAACGGTAGTCTTTAGAAAGACAGTGTCTATAGTTCCTCAGAAACCTTTCATTATATTTTCACCAATTATCGATTGAAACATTCAATATCCTTCAAACTCCTTGACAAAGCTATTGAAGGGAGTTAATCAATCACCAGTCTTATGTTTTCTTTATCCCCTGCCCTACTCAAACCGATTGTAAGGAAATAGATGTTCAAGCAAACTTTCAAGAATATTGATGATGTGCTCTGGAAAGAAGCAGGCTGCTCTTCAGAACTGGACTATACGGAACAGTCCTCGTGGATGCTGTTCCTGAAGTATCTGAATGACCTGGAGCAGGAACGGGCCATGGAGGCCGAGCTCGTCGGCAAGGCCTACGACTTTCTCCTGGATGAACGCTTTCAGTGGTCGAGTTGGGCCGCGCCGAAGAAGGCCGACGGTTCATTCGATCATGACACCGCCCGTATCGGCGATGATCTGATCGCCTTTGTCGATGGCGAGCTGTTCCCCTACCTCAGGGGATTCAAACAACGCGCCACCAGCCCCGACACTATCGAATACAAGATCGGCGAGATCTTCGGAGAGATCAAGAGCAAATTTCAGAGCGGCTACAGTCTTCGTGACGCCTTGGAGCTTATGGACGCCCTGCGGTTCCGTTCGCAGAAGGAAAAACACGAGCTGTCCCACCTCTACGAGGCCAAGATCAAGAACATGGGGAACGCAGGAAGAAACGGCGGCGAGTATTACACCCCCCGCCCGCTCATCCGCGCCATGATCCGTGTGACCAAGCCCACAATCGGCGAACAAATCTATGACGGCGCATGCGGTTCCGCCGGATTCCTCTGCGAGTCCCACGACTATATGCGCAAGGACAAGCTGACCACCAGTCAATTAGAGACCCTCCAGACCAGGACCTTCTACGGCAAGGAGAAGAAGAGCCTGGCCTACGTCATCGCCATCATGAACATGATCCTGCACGGAATCGATGCGCCCAATATCCTTCACACAAACACGCTGTCCGAGAACATCCTGGACATCCAGGAGAAGGACCGCTTCGACATCATCCTCGCCAATCCACCCTTCGGCGGTAAAGAGCGCAAAGAAGTGCAGCAGAACTTCCCCATCAAGACAGGTGAGACGGCATTTCTCTTTTTGCAGCACTTCATCAGGATGCTGAAGGCAGGCGGCCGTGGGGCGGTGGTCATCAAGAACACATTCCTATCCAATTCCGACAACGCCTCGAAGGCACTGCGTCAGGAACTGCTGGAAAGCTGCAATCTCCACACCGTTCTAGACTGCCCCGGCGGCACCTTCCTTGGCGCCGGAGTGAAGACTGTGGTTCTCTTCTTTGAGAAGGGCGCACCCACCCGCAATATCTGGTACTACCAGCTCGACCCCGGCCGTAACATGGGCAAGACCAATTCACTCAACGACGACGACCTCAAGGAGTTCGTGAAGCTGCAAGGAACTTTTGAGGACTCCGAGAAGTCCTGGACCGTGGACATCGCCGACGTGGATCAGGCCACCTTTGACCTCTCTGTCAAGAACCCCAATACACCGGAGGAAGCACCGCTCCGCGAACCGGAAGAGATCATCAAGGAGATGGCCGCGCTGGATGCCGAAAGCGCCAGGATTCTTGGCGGGATTCGGGGGATGCTATGAACGGTATCCGCAACAAATTTCCTTGGCCAGTCAAAACATTAGATGAACTCATTGATCAAGGCCACATTAATCTCGGTCGAGGGAAAATTATTTCAAGGAAAGACCTGGCTGCTACTCCCGGGCATTACCCTGTTTACTCTTCTGCGAAGGAAAATGAAGGCAAGTTTGGCGAATACGGTCATTACATGTTCGATGAAGAATTGATCACTTGGTCGGTTGATGGCGGCGGGAGATTATTCCATCGACCACGACATAAATTTTCCGTGACAAACGTCGGTGGGACCTTGAGAATCAACAACACGAATATCCTCAACTATCGTTTCCTGTTCTTTTGTCTAACACTACAGCATACGAAGATAAACTTTGACTGGGTTAAGAAAGCGCATCCCAGTGTGATTAGAAAGCTATACACAGACATCCCTCTCCCTCCGCTCCCCGAACAGAAGCGCATTGTCGCCATTCTCGATGAGACCTTTGCCGGTATCGCCACGGCAGTCGCCAATGCCGAGAAAAACCTCGCCAACGCCCGCGAGCTCTTCGAAAGCCACCTGAATGCCGTCTTCACCCTGAAGGGGGATGGGTGGAAAAGCACTAATGTCGGAAATATCTGTGAGGTTATAGCAGGACAATCGCCGCCGGGAAAATACTACAATGAATGTGGAGATGGATTGCCCTTCTACCAGGGGAAGAAGGATTTTGGCGAAAAGTATATACAGCTCGCAAAAAAGTGGACAAGCTATACAACAAAGGAAGCATATGCAGACGATATTCTAATGTCAGTTCGTGCTCCTGTTGGCCCAATTAATTTTGCAACAGAGACTATATGCATTGGAAGAGGATTGGCAGCCATCAGGGCTGGCAATGATATTGAGTGTAAGTTTCTGTTTTACTGTTTGTTATCAAAACAAAATGAGATTAGCGGAAATGAAGGAGCTGTTTTTGCCTCAATCAACAAAAGTCAGATTGCACACATCCAGATAACTCTCCCGCCTCTCATCGAACAGAAGCGCATAATTTCTTCACTGGACGCCCTTTCAGCAGAAACCCAACGCCTCGAATCCGTCTACCAACAAAAGCTCGACTCCCTCGCCGAACTCAAGCAATCCATCCTGCAAAAAGCCTTTTCCGGCGAGCTTACAAAGGCCCCGGATCGGGCCCTGGCGGAGGCAAGCGCATGAAGGAAGCCGAAACACGCGATGAATTCCACGGGCTGGAGAAGTCGAAGAACTCGCTGCCGCACAAAGCCTTCAGCGGGCAACCTTAGGAGTAATATCATGAGCAAAGACGATCACAAGATCGACGCCGATGACCGTAATGTTTTCAATGTGCTGAATGAACGAAAATACACAGTTGACTACTTCCAGCGGGAATACAGCTGGGAGCAAAAGCACATCGACCAACTCGTCACTGACCTAACCTCTACCTTTCTTGATGTTTACACAGAGGGTGATCGCAGACCCGACATTGAGCGTTACACCAATTACTTCCTCGGTCCCTTTGTCGTCATCAGCAAGAACGGCATGAAGAGCATCATCGACGGCCAGCAACGATTGACCTCGCTGACGCTGCTTCTTATTTACCTCAACCACATACAAAAGGAACTCGGTGGAAAGGAATCTATCGAGTCGCTGGTATTCTCCGAGAAATACGGACAGAAGACCTACAACATCCAGATGGAGGAGCGAAAAGCCTGTCTGGAGAAACTCTTTCTTGAAGGGTGCTATGAAGTGCAGCCCGACGACGATGAATCAACCGTCAACATGGTGGAGCGATACGCCAACATCACGGAGGCCTTCCCCGAGGAGATTAAAGGCACGGCCTTTCCCTACTTTCTCGATTGGCTGAAATACAACGTCATCCTCGTGGAGATCACAGCCTACTCGGAGGACAACGCCTACATGATTTTCGAGTCGATGAATGACCGAGGGCTGAATCTGACGTCCACGGAAATGCTTAAGGGATACATCCTGTCCCGATTTGACGAATCGAAGGATCGGGAGAAGGCAAATCGGTTCTGGAGGGAGTCCATCCGGGCTCTTCACAAACAGAGTAAAGAGGAGGACCAGCAATTTTTCCAGGCATGGCTGCGGAGCCAATATGCGGACACGATCCGTCAGAGCAAGGCGGGTTCCTCGAACGAAGACTTTGAAAAGATCGGCACCCGATTCCACAGTTGGTTCCGCGACAACCTGCCGAAAATGGGACTCAAGGCGGACTTGCCGGACGGGTTTCGGGAGCTGTTGCATGAAGAGATGAAGTTTTACCTCCGGGCCTATCTCGACATTCTCAATGCACAGAAGGAAGAGAGACCAGGCTGGGAGCACGTCTTCTACATCAAACACTGGGGAATTGCCCCCTCTCTGGCCTTTTCGCTGATGCTTGCTCCGCTGAAATCGACGGATTCACTGGAGATGGCTCGCCAAAAGATCAACGAAGTTGCCCGGTATATCGAGATCTTTGTTGTCCGGCGCTCGATCAATTTCCGTAAGTTCGGCGCCAGTTCCATCCGCTACACCATGTTTACGCTCGTGAAGGAGCTTCGAGGCAAGGATATTGACTCCTTGCGGACATTCTTGCATGGCAAGCTTGACGAGATGGAGGAATTATGGGGCGGCCTTGCTCAATTTAGGCTGCATGGACAGAACCGCAGGTTTGTGAAGTTCCTTCTGTCCCGAATTACGGGATTCATTGAACAACGATCAGGGCTTTCGATGAACTTTTCGACCTACTTCATCAGCCAAGGGGCAAAGCCATACGAAGTCGAGCATATCTGGGCAGACAAGTTTGGCGAGCACCGGGACGAGTTTCAACAGCAGCATGAATTTGACAACTACCGCAACCGGATCGGTGATTTGCTGTTGCTACCACAAGGCACAAATCAATCCTATGGAGATAAACCCTACGTCGAAAAGATTGGCCATTACCTAAAGGAAAATCTATTGGTAAAGTCGCTGCATCCAAAAACGTATGAAAACAACCCCAATTTCAAAAGGATGACCGGGGAGCTCGGTATTCCCTTCAAAGCGCACACGTCCTTCACCAAAAAAGACATCGACGAACGGCAAGCGCTGGTGGAGAGGATTTGCGAGGTGCTCTGGGGGACTGGAGATAAATCCTAAAAATTATGAACGAAGCCGAAACCCGTGCGGAACTTATAGATCCGGCCCTGAAGGCCGCTGGCTGGGGTGTAGTGGAAGGCAGCCGTGTTCGCCGTGAGGTCATTACCCTTGGCCGCCTCCAGGGAGCAGGTAAACGTGCCAAGCAGGACATCGCCGATTATGTGCTGGTCTATCGCGGTCAGAAGCTGGCCGTCATCGAAGCCAAACGCCTCGACCTGCCTGATACCGAAGGCGTGGGCCAGGCCAAAAAGTATGCCGAGAAGCTACAGACCCGTTTCACCTACTCAACTAATGGCGTGGGTATTTACCGCATAGACATGGAGACCGGGGTCGAAGGGTATGTTACTCGCTACCCATCCCCTGACGAGCTCTGGAATGAGACATTTGCAGAAGAGAACGAATGGCGCAACCGCTTTTCCGATGTCCCCTTTGAGGACAGGGGCGGAACATGGGAGGCTCGTTACTACCAGCACAACGCTGTCAACAAGGCCCTGGAAGCCATTGCTGCGGGTCAGGATCGCATCCTTCTCACCATGGCCACGGGCACCGGTAAGACCTTCATTGCCTTCCAACTCGCCTGGAAACTGTTTCAGAGCCGCTGGACGCTTGCCCGGGACGGTAAGCGCCGACCGCGTGTACTGTTTCTCGCTGATCGCAATATTCTGGCTGATCAGGCCTATAACGCCTTCTCTGCCTTTGCCGAAGATGCACTGGTCCGGATTGCGCCCGATGAGATTCGCAAGAAGGGTCGGGTTCCGAAGAACGGCAGTATCTTTTTCACGATCTTTCAGACATTCATGACCGGAACCGACACAGAAGGGAACTCAAGTCCCTACTTCGGAGATTATCCTCCGGACTTCTTCGACTTCATCGTTATCGACGAATGTCATCGGGGCGGTGCCAATGACGAGGGCAACTGGCGCGGCATTATGGAGTACTTCTCCCCGGCTGTACAATTGGGTCTCACCGCCACGCCCAAACGCGTGACCAACGCCGATACCTATGCCTACTTCGGCGAGCCCGTCTATATCTATTCCCTGAAGGAAGGTATAAACGACGGCTACCTTACGCCTTTTAAAGTGAAGCAGATCGCCACCACACTCGACGATTATGTTTATACATCTGACGATGATGTGATTGAGGGTGAGGTCGAGGCGGGTCGGCGCTATACCGAGGATGACTTTAACCGGGTAATCGAGATAGAAGCCCGGGAGAAATATCGCGTGAAAGTTTTCATGGAGACGATCGACCAAAGCCAGAAGACCCTTGTCTTCTGCGCCACACAGGTCCACGCACTGGCGGTACGCAATTTGATAAACCGAATGAAGACCAGCAATGAGCCCAACTATTGCGTGCGCGTCACGGCGAATGATGGGAAGCTCGGCGAGCAGCACCTGCGTACCTTCCAGGACAATGAAAAGACCATCCCGACAATACTCACCACCTCCCAGAAACTGTCAACAGGTGTGGATGCCCGTAACATCCGCAACATAGTCCTGATGCGCCCCATTAATTCAATGATCGAGTTCAAACAGATCATCGGGCGCGGAACACGACTTTTCGACGGGAAAGACTACTTTACTGTTCATGATTTCGTGAAAGCGTATGAACACTTTAACGATCCCGAGTGGGACGGCCCGCCAGATGATCCGGAGCCTTGCCCCGTCTGCGGGAATGCCCCCTGTACCTGCGAGAAAAGACCGCCGGAACCTTGCCCGGTCTGCGGCATGCTCCCCTGTATCTGTAAGAAAGAACCTCCGGGGGTTTGCCCGATCTGCGGTGAAGATCCCTGCGTCTGTAAGAAACAGACCAAGTTGAAGATCAAACTAGCCGATGGCAAGGAACGCACCATCCAGCACATGATGGCCACAAGCTTCTGGAGCCCGGACGGGAAACCCATGTCCGCAGCTCAGTTTATTGAGCGACTGTTTGGCGACCTTCCCGAACTTTTCAAAAATGAAGACGAACTGCGAAGGCTGTGGAGCAGTCCGGACACCCGCAAAAGGCTTCTTGAAGGTCTTGCAGAAAAGGGCTATGGCGAGGGTCAACTCACAGAGGTCAGATGCATGATCAATGCCGAGAAGAGCGATCTTTACGATGTGCTGGCCTATATCGCTTTTGCCCAGGCCCCTATCAGTCGGGAAGAGCGGGTACAGACCCACCGCCCCCGGATCCTCGCCGACTATTCCGAGAAACAGCAACACTTTCTGGATTTCGTCCTCGAGCAATATGTCAGGGAGGGTGTCGGTGAACTCGACGAAGAGAAACTGCCCCATCTTCTTGATCTGAAATACTACGCCGTCAATGATGCCGTTGAAGAGCTGGGAAGTGTAACCGATATCCGAGAGGTGTTCATCGGTTTTCAAAAGCATTTGTATTAGAAACAGGTAGGGGCATAGCTGAATAGGAGGAGCAATTATGTTATTGGGGAATCGTTTCTTAGCAAAATCTGGACTTATCTTGCTAATTGTATTCACAGTATTGTTCGTTGTAAATTCTTATAAGGGATTTGCAGGAATTATATTAGAGGACCTTGAAATTCTAGTTGCAGAAGATAAAGGGATCAATATTAAAGAGGAAGCGAAAAATGGTGATGCCAAATTTCAACATCTTCTTGGACACATGTATTACTATGGTAAAAACCTGCACCAAGATTACAAAGAAGCTGCCCAATGGTATCGAAAAGCTGCAGAACAAGGGAATGCTGATGATCAGTATAGCTTGGGGTTTATGTATAGAGCGGGTCAAGGTTTTCCTAAAGACTATATTAAAGCTGCCAAATGGTATCGAAAAGCGGCGGAACAGGGGAATGCTAAGGCTCAGCATAATCTTGGGTTTATGTACTTTATTGGTGAAGGTGTTACCAAAGACCAGACTGAGGCTGCCAAATGGCTCGGTAAGGCGGCGGAGCAAGGACATGCTGAGGCTCAAGGAGCCTTTGGGGATATGTATTACCATGGATGGGGTGTTCCCAAAGACTACAAGGAGGCTGCTGAGTGGTACCTTAAAGCGGCGGAACAGGGGAATGCTTTCGCTCAGTATGATCTTGGGTTTATTTACTTTAATGGCGAAGGTGTTCCCAAAGACCAGACTGAGGCTGCCAAATGGCTCGGTAAGGCGGCGGAGCAAGGATATGCTGTGGCTCAAGGAGCTTTTGGGAGTATGTGTTATTATGGATGGGGCGTTCCCAAAGACTACAAGGAGGCTGCTGAGTGGTTCCTTAAAGCTGCAAAACAAGGGGATGTTAAGGCTCAGTTTTTATTGGGGTCTATGTACGAGTGTGGTGAGGGTGTTCCCGAAGACTCCACGAAAGCTACTGAGTGGTATCGAAAGGCGGCAGAGCAGGGAAATGCTGACGCTCGTTCAGAATTAGACAAGTGTTTAGTAAAGACCAACTATCCGGAATGGGAATATTGTTCAAGAAATGATACTAAATATTTTTTTATAAATAAAAACAAGATCCGGCGGCAGGGAAATTTAGTGTGGTTTTGGTCAATGGATGTTCCATACCAGGAATCGCACCTTGGCAAAAAATGCTCAAAGAATTACTATGTTGCTGATTGCGGCAGCGCCATGTCTGGTCTTGTTAGTTATATTGATTATGATTCTAACGACAATATCATAGATTCACATACTTATAAAAAATCAGAGATAGATATGAGTCCGGTGATACCCGGTTCAATAGGTGAAGGTATGCTGGAGTATGCCTGTTCACATGCAAAAGTAGAGGCTCGGAAGAAAGAAGAAGCCGCAAAAGCGGAGCCATGTTCTGGCACTGGCTGGCCGGTAGCTTCTGGCTTTGTTGTTACCAACAATCATGTGGTTGAGGGACATAATCATATTACTCTGATACGACAGGATGGTGTAAAGATTCCCGCAACTGTTGCCGCGCATGATGTATTTAATGATCTTGCATTGCTAAAAGTCAAAGACACCAGGCTTCTTCCCGCGGCCTTACCCCTTTCCTCAAGGCCAGCTGCGCTGGGAGAAAAAATCGTTACTGTCGGATACCCCCATCCAGACCTGTTAGGCGTCAAGCCGAAATTGACCGAAGGTGTTGTAAACTCAACATCCGGTCTCGGAGATGATCCCCGTGCCCTGCAAATCAGCGTGCCGATACAGGCGGGCAATAGCGGCGGGCCTCTGGTGAATATGGAAGGAAAGGTGGTGGGGATTGTTACAAGTAAAGTAAATGCGGTAAAGATGTTTAAGTGGACAGGTGACCTGCCCCAGAATATCAACTACGGCATTAAGATATCCTATCTTCAAGGTCTGCTATCCTCAGTATCCTCCGAGAAGCGGATAAATACTGTACGTCCGAATAGATACGGTTCAGTGGAAGAGCTTGCTAAAAAGATTAAAGGCTCTGTGCTGATAATTGTGGCGGAGTGACAAGGGGAGAGGGTTTTCTACTAGATATTAGGGACACTTTCCTATTAATCGAATATTCAATTACTTTGTTAATTCTACAGACTTTTTGAGCTCACCCAGTAGGCGGAATCACTGTCTTCACCTTGTGTTCTAAAAGTAGATCAGGAGGTATATAAGATATCCTGGGACGCCGGGGTAAAATGGGAGGAGTGAATCTGTGTTTCACCTGATGCCTGAGAGCATGATTTGTAGAGTAGATCCTCTTCCCACTGCTTTGTTCAGTAACTCGTACGGTATCATAAACCTTCTCAGATGAGAATGAGTTTGCACTTGCAAGGTTGATTCGAACG
>Ga0307929_1001730_pt1 | contig 15588 bp, 15 predicted proteins | sample AceLakmetage1330_FD_203160 | JGI IMG/M metagenome (GOLD analysis project Ga0307929, IMG submission 203160) | Saline water microbial communities from Ace Lake, Antarctica - #1330 | ecosystem: Environmental > Aquatic > Non-marine Saline and Alkaline > Saline | place: Antarctica: Ace Lake...
TTCTCGAGCAGGCAGTTGTTGTCGAGCCGATTTCATACGCCCAGATGGTCAAAGGTGTTCGGGGCCGAAAGAAGCAAGGCAAACCACCACATATGGCACCAACTTGAGCGAAGTGCATACCCCCTTTCCCGGCAACCCGGATCCGACAAACTAACTCTTCGCACTCAGAGTAAGGCGATCACGTATGCCGTGCTATTGCACGAGCAGCGCGATCTAGTCGGAACCGAGAAACATCTCTTTGTTGTATTCTTCTCCTTTTCTCCAGACGCCATGCATCACGGAGATAATCTTACGTTGCGTATTGAGCCGGGCCCGCATGGGGTTACCGGTAGTTCGTCTTGAGTTCTCGTAAAACGTACGTACTTCGTTCTCGCGCTGTACTCGCATTGCGCACATATATGCACGGTAGCTCATCGCTTTGAGTTCGCTGTTGCCCTCCCTATCGAGGCGCTTGAATCCCAGAGGCTTCCCGTCACTTGAGCGATCAGTGACACCAAGCTGACAGTAGCGAAATAGCCGAGACTTTGTGGTGAAACGATGCGGCGTTTGAACGTAGGCAAGAAAGGGAAGGGGTCACGTCTAAAGATACGAGATATGGGTCTTGACACGTGGTGAGCCTTTTGATGTACTAGGTTCCATGGTGAGGCCACTTAGAGTGAATGTTGCTGGGGGTTGGTATCATGTGATGCACAGGGGGATCAACCGGCAGAGCATTTTTGATACACCTCGGGACCACGATCACTTTTTGGAGTTGCTCGGGGAGATTGTTGAGCGGTATCGGTTTGTGATTCACGCCTACTGTTTGCTTGGAAACCATTATCACTGCATCATCGAAACCCCTGATGGGAATCTGAGTCAGGGGATGCAGTGGCTGGGGCAGGCATACAGCAGTTGGTTCAATGCTCGGCACCAACGGCTTGGCCCACTGTTTCAGGGACGTTTCCGTAGCGTGCCCGTTGAGGGATCCGAATGGGCCTACGATCTGAGCCTATACATTCATCTCAATCCGGTCCGGACCATGGCCTTTGGCTTAGATAAAAAACGAAGCCATGCTGAAGCAAAGGGCATCGCCGCGATCCCGACGGCTGAGCAAGTCAACTCAAGGTTGAGAGAACTGCGCAAGTTCTCGTGGAGTTCTTACCGGGCATATGCTGGTTACACTCCCGGCCCGAAATGGTTGACAACTGCTGAAATTCTTCGTCGAGCTTCGCGTAGAAAGAATCAGCGTGTTGAACGGTATCGCCAAGACGTCCGCCAACGGCTACAGCATGGTGTGGACCCGATGCGACTTGAGCAGTTTAGAGATGTGGTGGCGGTTGGCAGTGCGCAGTTCGTCGAGCGGATAAAGACATTGGCGGGGGAGGGAGCGCGCGAGACGGAACGGCGGGGGCGATTGCGTGAACGCGCGTCATTCGAAGATATTGTTTGTGCGGTCGAGCGGGCACGTGGAACAGACCGATCAGAGTGGTTGGGTCGGCATGGCGACATGGGCAAATGGGTGGTGCTGCGGCTGGCCCGGCGCTACACAGGGCTCTCGCTTGCCGAACTGGGACGCGAGATTGGTTCGACCAGCAACACGATGCGTGCCATGGACTATGCTGCTGTCAGTGCTGGTCTGCGATGGTTCGAGCAGAGTAAGAAAGCCCGGTCAGCCAAGGCGATTGAGAAAGAGGCATGCGAAATCTTGAATCTTTAGACGTGACCCCTTATCCCCTGTGACCCCTTATCCCCTGATGGTATCTTCTCGGTGAGTGGCAGATCTCGCGGCGAGATGCTTTACCGTATTAATAAGGATGGCTACTATCAGACAGACCGAAAAATTACATTTGGCCGTCATGATGGAGTGGTTGTTCGGGATGGAAAATGGCAACCATGGAATCCTGAAACAGCAGTTGTGCTAAATCGGATTGTCAATCCAATCCCAATGTATGTCAAGGCTGTCGAAACGCATATACCCTCAGATACCGATTCCATCGGTTATGATCTGATAGTTGGTGATTGGGTAGATCCATATGGGATCGGCCAAGAAAGCGATTTCATTTTTCGGATATCAAAGAGAAGAGTGAAGTCATGGTCGAACTTTGATGGTTCGCTTTCAATGACTTTCTCTGCCGCGAAGGATGGGGTGAACTTACGCCGAGATGCTGGCGATGGCGGATCAGACTTCCCTTGGGATCATTGTGCTCCAGAAGGCGAATACAATAGCTTATCGCAGATAGGCATCGGGTATGTGCCTGGCAAGGGACTCTATAAATCAAATGAAAGCGCAGCATGTTATTTTAGAGTCAGATCAGAGACAAATGAGTATGGTGAGTTCACATCAGCCTATTATGGGAAGATTCCCGGTCCAATAAAATTTGATGTTAGAGATACTGAGACTGGTTGGATGAAATTCACCTATTACCTCAATCCGACTCCGAACGACCGAAATATGGAGTTTGATCCGAAGCAGAATCTCTTCAAGAATCTCTCATCGTTGGAAAGAGTGCTGGAACCGTAAATCTCAGGGCGCTTGGGGTCAGGCACGAATGGCACTAGCTTAAGCGTTTCTCCCAAACTTTGTCGGGAGCTTTGTCGTTTCAAATACCTGCAAATATAGATGATTCGACAAAGCTCATTGAGCGTCTGGGGTCAGGCACTGAGAATGGAGTTTACTCCCGAGGGATATGGTCAGATCAATGGAAAAGTGAAGAGATGCCGAACAGCCTAAACCAATAATCATTGTGTTTCACACTGCGTTGCCTTTTCTGTTAAGCTCTTTTACACGATGAACATATTTTCTCTTATAGCGTCTGACATTCGCGCCAAGGCGCAGTGGTTGTATGGGGATTCTTCCCGGAAATCGCTGCTGAAGGCGTGTGTGACGGATGGGACGTTTGCGATGGTGATGTATCGGCTGATGCAGACTTCACAACGTTGTCACCTTGTGCCACTTGCTATGATCTTCAATAAGCTGAATGGCTTTTTCGGGCGTTGCATTATTGGGCGAGGGGCTGAGTTCGGGCCGGGCTTTGTGTTGATTCACAGCTATGGCGTGGTGATCAATAGCTCGGTGAAAGGCGGTCGCGATATTCGACTTGAGCATTTGGTCACGATTGGCGCGGAACGCGATGCGTCGCCTCTGCTTGGTGATGATGTGTTCATCGGTGCGGGCGCCAAGATTGTGGGTGCAGTGACTATTGGTAGTAATGTCAAAATCGGAGCCAATGCGGTCGTGACGAAGGATATCCCGGATAATGTTACAGCCGCTGGGATCCCTGCTCGGATTACCGAGCGTTAGGTGTTCCGGGTTTCGAGTTAGGGGAATATTAGCCTGCGGCGGGTTCTGAGTTGAGACGGGTGGCAGTGTTTTCCGAAAATGGTTTTGGTTTTTTGGTGACGGTTATTTAGCGAGCGTATGTATTAAAATTGATAGGTTTGAAAATATCGAAGGTTGGCAGTTAGCCCTCGAATTGGTGAGGAGGGTTTATATGGCAATTGCATCAAACGCAGGATTCTCCAAATAGATTGAAAATCAAAGGTCGGATCAACTACCTATACATATACCTAGATGCCCTTCCATCAAGAGATGACGCGGAACACTGAACCCCGAACTCGGAACCCTTTATTATATGAAAATTGCAATTGCGAGTTCTGGTTTGGGCCACGTGGCACGTGGGATTGAAACGTGGGCGTTGGATACGGCTAATGCACTTCACCGTAAAGGAGTGGATGTCACACTCTTTGCTGCGGGTGCGGTTGAAAGTGAGGCCCCTTGTGTTGTGGTTCCTTGTGTTCGACGTCGGACGCCATTGAGTGACTTCATCGTCAAGGTCTTGCCGTCTTTTACGTGGCGATGGGGCTTGCAGAGCGGATATGGAATCGAGCAGCTTACCTTCTGGCGGCACCTGCGTCATGAGTTGAATGCTGGGGCATTCGATATTCTACATATCCAGGATCCGATGATGGCGGACCTGTGTCGCAAAGCTCGTGAAAGGGGGACTGTGAAGGCTAAAGAGATTTTGGCCCATGGCACAGAGGAACCTCTGGAATTTCTTTCTCGTTTTGACTATCTCCAGCATCTTGCTCCTTGGCACCTTCAGCAAGCACTGGGGGAGAGTTCGGGGTTAGAGGGAGGAAATTCTGGGTTCCGAGTTCCGAGTTCCGAATTCGTGGGTAATGGAAAAAGTGCGGATGTTTTAACTCCAAACTCGGAACCCGGAACCCTGACCGCTTCACATCCCTTCTGGACTGCGATGCCGAACTTTATTGATACCGACCTGTATCGGCCTGTGCACGATGCAGAGGAGATGCGTGCGCTTCGACGCGAGCTAGGCATTCCTGAGGATGCTTTTGTGCTTGGTACGGCTGCCGCAATCAAGAAACACCACAAACGGATCGACTACCTCATTCGCGAGTTTTCTGAATTTGTTGCTTCAGCTTTCAGCTCTCATCCCTCATCCCTTCTTCAGCCCTATCTTGTCATTGCGGGATCTCGTCAAACGGATACCGAGGAGCTTCAGGCATTGGCCGACAGGCTCTGCCCGGAGCGGATCAAGTTTCTTGTCAATCATCCGCACGAGAAGATGCCGGATCTTTTGAGGTGTTATGATGCCTTTGTGTTGACGTCGGTCTTTGAGATGATGCCAATTGCTCTGCTTGAGGCCATTTCTACAGGGCTCCCTGTCATCACCAATAACCATCCCGTGTTGGAGTGGATGGGTGGTCCGGGAGGGCTTCGTCCGGATATGGGTAAGGAAGGGGCTTTGTCTAAAGCTCTTGCTGCGATTACGCCTGAAGACGTTTTGCGTTTAGGTGCTGCGGCCCGAGAACATGCGCTCGGTAATTTTTCAGAGGGTGCGGTTGTTGCACAGTATCTTGGGTATTATGAAAAGGTTCATAGTTCAGGGTTCAGGGTTGATAGACTCTGCTGGTTTAACAAGGAGGAAGCGAAGGAAACTAAGGGATAAAGTAAATCTGAAATTGGAAATTGAAAAATTGGGAAATGGGACAATGTTTTCGGTGGAGCGTGAGGTCGGAACCCAGAACCCGGAACTCAGAACATGGGACTCGTTTTATGAAGATTTTATTTGTGGGGGGGACGGGGCAGATCTCGTTTGATTGCGTGCATGAGGCTGTGCGCGTTGGGCATGATGTTTGGGTGTTCAATCGTGGCAATAGCAATGCGGGGCTACCTGAGGACGTTTCCACTATCAAAGGCGATTTTGCGGATGATGCCGTTTATGGCCAGATTGCCGAAGCGGGGTTTGATGTTATCTGCCAATTTCGCGTTTTCACCCCAGAGCAAATGCGTCGTGATGTGACGTTGCTAACGGGCCATGTCGGGCAGTATATTTTCATCTCCAGTGCTTCTGCATACCAGAAGCCCATTCCACATTACGTCATCACGGAAGAGCTTCCTTTGCGTAATCCGTTTTCTGCTTATAGCCAAAACAAGGCCGATTGTGAGATGGTGCTGCAATCACAACATGCGATGCCGTATACAATCGTGCGGCCCAGTCATACGAGTCGTACTAAGTTTACGACAGCCATGGGGGAGGGGGCGATTGCTGCGAGTCGGATGCTTCGTGGGAAACCGATCGTGGTTCCAGGGGATGGCACGAGCCTCTGGACGATTACCCGCTCTCTCGATTTTGCCCCCCCATTTGTGAAGCTCTTTGGGAAAGAGGCGGCTCTCAATCAGGCCTTTCATCTGACGAGTGATAATGCTTATGACTGGAACCACATTTATGCCGCGATTGGTCAATCTCTGGGTGTTGAGCCCAACCTTGTACATGTGCCAACGGATACGCTGGTGAAGGTCAACTCCGATTGGGAGGCTGCGCTGCTAGGGGATAAGACCTGTTCGGTAATATTTGATAATAGTAAAATAAAATCTGTTGTCGGCGAATTCTCCTGTAATGCGTCGCTGGATGATTTCATGGCGCCGTTGGCGGCGTGTTTCCTCGCAGCGGGTGGTGCGGACGTGCCCGCTGACAAGGCTCTGGATGCACTTTTTGATAGCATTGCGGCTGAGCAGGAGATGGTGGGGGAAGGGCTGAGGGTTGAAAGCTGAAAGCTGAAATGTGGACTGTTGAGAGTGGACTGTAGGGTGTGGGATTTGTGTGGGCTGATGTAGGGTTGGCCGAGACGGCCAACGCTACAAGAGGTACCTACCCCCTTCCACCAACTCCTGAACTCATAACCCGGAACTCGGAACTTTTCTCCCCGAATTCATAACCTTGACAATGTCAGTGCAGGTGCCGAGGATTCAGTCATGCGAACGCTGGAAATAGATTATCTTGTCATTGGTAGTGGTATTGGAGGCTTGATCTCTGCCTTGCACCTCAGCCGTTTGGGGCGGGTGTTGGTTGTCACCAAGAAGGAGCGCAGCGAGAGCAACACAAATTATGCCCAAGGTGGCGTTGCTTGCGTGATGACTTCAGACGATAGTATGCAGGAACATTTTGATGACACGTTGGTTGCCGGAGCCGGTTTGTGTGACGAGGATGTTGTACGGGATATTGTGAACGATGGGCCTGCTGCTATTGCCGAACTTATTTCGATGGGGCTGAAATTCAGCCAACGCAGAGCCGAAGATGGTGGTGGTTATGATCTAGGTCGAGAGGGAGGGCACTCAAAGCGGCGCATTCTGCATGCCGGAGATATCACAGGACGAGAGATCGAGAGCGTGCTTCTCGCTCGTGTTGCCGCTGAGAGCAATATTACGGTAATGGATTGGTGTATGGTCATTGACCTGATTACAACGGGGTGGCTCGGTTCTCCGGGATCGCAGCGTTGTGTGGGGGCCTATATTCGAATGCATGCAACCGGTGAGATTGCTGCTATTAGAGCTCCCTATGTTGTTCAGGCCACGGGTGGTTGCGGAAAGGTATATCTCTATACCAGCAATCCCGATGTAGCTACGGGAGACGGCTTGGCCATGGCATGGCGGGCCGGTATTCCGATCGCGAATATGGAGTTTATCCAGTTTCACCCCACGTGTCTCTTTCATCCCAACGCAAAGTCGTTTCTGGTAAGCGAGGCGGTTCGTGGAGAGGGGGCTGAGTTGGTCAATGCTGCTGGTGATCCCTTTATGGCGCGCTATGACGACCGCGGTTCATTGGCCCCTCGGGACATCGTGGCTCGGGCCATTGATAGTGAAATGAAGGCTACTGGTCAGAATTGTGTTTATTTGGATATTCGGGACAAGCCGCGCGCTTTTTTGATGGAACGATTTCCCAATATTTTTGCAGCGTGTCAGCAATATGGTGTCGATATGTCGGAGGATCTTATTCCTGTCGTGCCTGCGGCTCATTATTGTTGTGGTGGCGTGAAGGCCGGGGTTGACGGAACAACGGCACTTCCGGGGTTCTATGTTCTTGGAGAGACGGCTTGTAGCGGGCTACATGGAGCCAATCGTTTGGCAAGTAATTCGTTGCTTGAGGCTGTGGTATGTGCTCGTCGCATGGCGGCTCAGCTTGCTGCTCTAAAACCGTCGCACGAGTTTTCGACGGTAAACATTCCTGATTGGGAATATGGTGAGGCCGTCACGAGTGATGAGGCTGTTGTGGTTGAGCATAACTGGAATGAAGTGCGAACCTGTATGTGGGACTATGTCGGCATTGTCCGTACGGATCGTCGATTGGAGCGCGCTTGGAGGCGGATTCGTAACCTGCGTCAGGAAATTCATGAATACTATCTCGATTACCTTGTAACCAGTGACACGCTGGAGTTGCGCAATATTGCCGATGTGGCTGAACTTATTATCCGGTCGGCACAGATGCGTCGCGAGAGTCGGGGATTGCACTACACGCTAGATTGTCCGAGCCCGTTGTCTAAATCAGGCGATACCGTCATTGCAGATCTGGCAGGATCCCACCTTTAGGGGGGTGGGAGAAAAGCTAAAATCTAAAAGGTCGACCCAGCCGAAAGCTTCGCAAGCAAGGCGTGTGAAAAGCTGCGCAGCCGAAGGCAACTGGCCGATTATTATCGGCAACGAAGTGACGAATGGTTAAGCGTCTCGGGATCTGCTGGGGTTTGGCAGAATGATTTTTTGGCAGAATGATTACTTGTGGCTCTGCTGGTTTGAACAAGGAGGGAGCCTTGAAGAGAGACAGGAGAGACCGGGGGGGGGCACACTGTCATACCTCAGGCTCTCACGTTTCACAATCGCGTTGGGACGCCACGATCCCCCTGCGTTGCGAATGAGGACAACTTGGCGAGTGAGATTGTGGGTTGTGAGTGCGCAACACCTTTTCGGATGAGGTGTAATTACAGCAATCAGCTAAACTGTAATCCTAATCTATTCTCCTCGGGATGTAGGGTCCTTTTATTTCCTGTTTGCCTTTTAAGTTGAACTGGGTGGAAAGATTGGCTACTTTCAGCTTCCTGCAAACCAAATCACCGGAGGGATGGCAGAGCGGACGAATGCATCGGTCTTGAAAACCGACGACCCGCAAGGGTCCGGGGGTTCGAATCCCTCTCCCTCCGCCATTCTTCGTGAGCCGTTAGGCGAACGAAGACAGCCCCGTCGTAGCCTGACCGAAGCGAAGAGTGAAGACGCTACATTTGTTGCACTAAAGGTGTAAGGAGTTGCCGTATTCCGCGACTCCCTGATGCGACCACTGGTAGACAGCACAACAACACGGAGGGCTAACCTATGACACCGGGTGAAATACTACGGACGGCACTAGAGAAGGAAATTGAGGCGCGTGACTTCTATGGAGATCTGGCGAACAGGTGTTCTGTGGACTTTCTCAAGGAGATGCTCATCATGCTCCAGAACGAAGAGGGTAAGCATATCGCTATAATCCGCAAGATGTTAGCAAAGCTCAACTCCGGCCAGTCGCCTACGTGAATTCTGCCATATGACGACCGGACGCGCTCCTCTTAGCACCTCTATCCGCATCAGTGGAATTGGGATTCTGGATTTATCTGATCAGGTTCTGTCGATGATCTCCATTGCTTCGAGAAGGGGCGCTCTATGCTGGTCTGCCACTTTCTGCAATCTGCGTTCCGAGGGCGGGCGACCTTCATTATTGCATCAAGCGATGTCTTGCAAAAATGGAGTTGGGGCGCCCTCGCCCCGAATTGCGGTGCCTATGGGTCCAACGCGATCGTTTTAAGTGTCGGTGAAGTCATTTTGCATCCCTCGTCTTGAGCGTAATATTTGCCTTAATTTTGATGCAAGTGTAAGAGAAGAACCTGCCCGCATTGCTACGCAAAGCGTTGCAGGCAGGTCAACAACGCTTACTATAACGTTTAAGGAATGCGGAGGTTATTTTGGTTACGATTACGCGTAGGATTATGATCAGAAACCCTTTGTTTAGGTGTCTAGACATTTCAATTTTCGAAAAAATGGCAGTAACAGTAATCTGAATTACGTTTTGTTAAGCACCTGAACACTTTCCTGTCCTGCACCCGCCGCTAATGTTCGTGAAGTGGATGGCTTGGCAATGGAAGTAGATGGTGCGACACTGCTCTTTGAGATGACTAACAACGAGATAGATATCTTTGTCCCTTCCGCATGGACCCGACTGGAGTTTGAAGATACCCCAGTCTATGTGCGGGATTGTCCACTGGCGTGGTTTGTGCCTAACAGAGCGGGCGATGACATATTGCGGCAACTTATGGATGACGCACCGTCGAGCACCGATCTGGTTGTGGAGCGTTTCCTTCATCGCTTGCCATCTGGCGGGAGTTTGGTTCATCCCGGGCGCGCAACCCTCTTGCGTGAGCCACGGCTGCGTGAATTGTGGCTGCATCTCACCGATCGGTGCAACATGGCCTGCCGTCATTGCCTTTTTTCGGCCTCTCCGGATTCTGGAGTGGAAATGCCGACTGTTGATGTGCTGCGTCTTGCGGAAGAAGCCCGCGCGATGGGCACGCGGGTTTTTGCGCTTACTGGTGGCGAACCCTTTATTCATCCAGGCTTTGGCGAGATCGTGGATGCCCTGTTGGCAGGCCCTGACACGCATGTGGTTGTGTTGACTAATGGAACGCGCTTGCGGAAGTACGGATCAGATATACTTCGCTGGGGTGCTGAGCGTTTTCATTTGCAGGTCAGTGTGGATGGGTTGCCGCCCCGCCACGATGCGGTACGCGGTGTTGGTGCATTCGAGCGTCTTGATGGTCAGCTGGTTTTTTTGCGGGATGCAGGTTTTCCGTTCACAATTTCGATGTGCGTGGATGCTGACAATGTTGAGGACATGCCTCACCTTGTCGAGAAGGCCGTTGCGTTGGGAGCCACCAATGTCCACTTCATGTGGCTCTTCGTGAAGGGGCGGGCTAAGGAAGAACGGTTTGCTGATCAGGACCGCATCTTTGCTTCCTTGCGCAAAGCCGACGCGTGTGCGCAGCGTCTAGGTCTGGCGCTGGACAATTTGGAGGCCTTCAAGACGCAGGTCTTTGCGCCCCAGGGGACTATTCATGATGGGACTACGGCTGGATGGGAGTCGGCTGCGCTCGGTCCGGATGGTCAGTTGTATCCCTCTGCGGCAATGATCGGCGTCTGCGAGTTGGCCACGCCGATCACAGGATCATTGGCCGATGCCTGGGCGGACAGTCTGGTACTGAAGGAGATGCGGGAAGCCTCGGCCAACGTGATGGACAATCCTTTGCGCTACCTGTTGGGTGGCGGCGATTCAGATCATAGCTACACGCACGGCAAGTGTTTCATCGGCGACGACCCTTATCAACCGCTGTATGAAAATATTGCCCTTTGGCTTATGACGCGTGCGGCAAGTGAGGTGGGAGACTCCACTCCTCGTCTACGGCTGAAGATGGGCGATATTCTGGAGAGTTGTGGCGCGCACGGGGCGGTGGCGCTGGTGCACTCGAACTGTCTGTTGTCGACCGCGCAGGAAGATGGCCGGACCGCAGTGAAGTCCTACTACAGCGAGGCTGCCGTCTCGACGAAGGAAGATATTCTCAATCCGGCCTGTTACCCGCCGGAAATGTTGGATCACATTCCTGCTGAACTGCGCTTCAGGGGTTACGGGTGCGGCAGTCCCGTCGTCGATGCGGCTCCGCAACCGGGCGAAACCGTTGTCGACCTGGGCTGTGGACGTGGTGTCGAGTGTTTCTTGGCCGCGCGGGCTGTCGGTGCAGAAGGGCGTGTCATCGGCGTGGACATGCTCGATTCGATGCTGGGTATCGCCCGCTCAGGTGCCGCGCAGGTGGCTGGCAATCTCGGCTACGAGAACATGGAGTTCCGGAAGGGCTATTTGGAATCACTTCCCATGGAGACGGGCTCGGTCGATCTGGTAATCTCCAATTGCGTATTGAATCTTACGGCTGACAAGCGCCTTACATTCGCGGAAATCCGGCGGGTGCTGCGTCCGGGCGGGCGGGTGGTGGTTTCTGACGTGGTGACTGAACACGTTCCAGATGCGGCCATCCTTAATGATGATATACTGCGCGGGGAGTGCATCGCAGGTGCTATGACGCATCGGGATCTAGTTGGTGTTCTGGACGAGAGCGGCTTCGAGAGGTTTCGTCTGATTAAGCGAATTCCTTACCGCGATGTGCAGGGGCACCGGTTCTTTTCAATGACCTATGAGGCCTTTAACCCAGCCGTCTCTCCGGTGATCCGTGCTATTTATCGTGGGCCGATGGTGGCATTACAGAGCTCGAGTGGACGGATTCTTTTCGCGGGTATTCCGGCGGAGTTTCCTCTGGAAGAAGCACGGCAGATGGGCGAGGCCGTGGCCATTCTCGATGATCAGGGTGTGGCCGTGAACCTGAAATGGGAGAACACCTGTTCTTGCGCGACGCCGATCAAATCGACTCCGGCTGTTTCTGGGACACAGGATGATATTCCAGGCCATGATCGGCATATGTCCGATTGCATGGTGTGTGGCACACCGCTGGTTTACCGGTCCGAGGGGAGCATGCAGGCATGCTTCTATTGTGGTCGGGAGGAAAACGCCAATGCCGTATGCGAAGCAGGACATTTTGTTTGTGATACCTGTCACGCCGCTGGTGCAGTAGTCGTGATTGAGCACTTGTGCCGGATTACCGAAGAAACCGATATGCTGGCTCTGATGCAAACAATTCGGAAGCATCCCAGTGTGCCGATGCACGGTCCTGAATACCACGGGTTGGTGCCTGGCGTAATCCTGGCAACCTATCGAAATCTCGGAGGTGTTCTACCGCCCGGCTACTTGGAGACCGGCATCCAGCGTGGCGCTAAAGTGATGGGCGGGAGTTGTGCCTTCACCTGTGGGCGGCGGAATGATAGTCGGCTAAACTGGGCGGTTTGAAAAGCGGTTTTCTTCGGGTTGATCTTCTTCGAGAAATTCATAAATAATATCTTCTTCGTCTTCTTGACCCATCTTCTTCGGGAGGTGGGTCTTCTTTTCTTCTGAGTCGATTTGCGTGAGCATTGCGTGGTTTCCGAAAGGAGCTACCGATGAAACAGAAGCGACGCAACCGCAAGCGCAAATGCCTGCACTGCGGGAAGATGTACATCCCTGATCCGAGGACACGTGATCGACAGAGGCATTGTGCTGCCGAGGAATGCAGACGGGCCAGCAAAGCGTGGCGGCAACTGCGCTGGCTGAACAAGCCGCAGAATTGCGACTATTTTAGCGGGTCGCAGAATGTGGATCGGGTGCAGGCGTGGCGGACTGAACATCCTGGGTACTGGCGACGGGGACCGGAAAGCAAGAATGCGTTACAAGACGACTGCATTTCGCAACCCGTTGTCCGACAGCAGGATAATGGTGAGTTACGCGCAACAGCGCTACAAGACGACTGTCTGCTGCAACCCACTCTGATGGTAGGACTTATCGCCCAGTTAACCGGATCTGCGTTACAAGACGATATCGCTATGGCTGCCCGCCGGATGCACGCTTATGGGCAGAGCATTCTGGGTATAGGGCCCGGAATGGCAAACAAAGGAGGCGGCCATGATCGTCAAACGTCTGTTGTGCCCTGAGCGGGCGCGGCGCATTCCCGAACAGTTCAGTTGGGTAGACCACCGGTTGGTGCGTGAGCACCGCTTCAAGGAATGCGGGCCTGAAGCTATGGCCTTGTATCTGTTGCTCATTACAGTCGGTGATGCAGAGGGATTGAGCTATTACTCCGACACCGCTCTGGCGCGGCTGATGAGGGTCGATGAGGCGGGGGTAAGGAAGGCGCGGCGCGATCTGCTGAGGGCTGATCTGATCGCCTATCGCAAGCCATTGTATCAAGTCTTGAGTCTGGAGCATCCCGTGACCATGGCAGTCACGCCGCAACGCGGAAACTGTTGCGCCTCTATTGGCGAGATCTTGCGCACAGCGACAGGAGGTGAAGCATGATCGACTACGCCACCTACTGCCGCATTCATGCGCTACACAAAGAAGGGCTCAAGAGCAGCCGAATTGCACAAGAGCTGAGCCTGGACGCAGGAACGGTATTACGCTGGCTCAAGCAGCCAAGCTACACAAAGCGTAAGGCGATGAAGCGCTCCAGTCGTCTCGATCCCCACAAAGGCACAATCGTTCGGTTGCTTCATCATCACGATTACAGCGCTATGCAGATCCTCCATCGCATTCGTGAAGCGGGCTATGAGGGTGGCTACACGATATTGAAAGAGTTCGTGCGTCAGGTGCGCCTCCCAAAGAAAAACGCCTATCTTACGCTTTCTTTTGATCCGGGAGACTGTGCGCAGGTTGACTGGGGCTACGCCGGGATGGTCAATGTTGGATCGACTCGCCGCCGTTTAAGCTTCTTCGTCATGGTGCTCTCTTACAGCCGCATGCTCTACGTGGAGTTCACCCTCTCCGAAACACAGGAACAGTTCCTGGCCTGTCATCAGCATGCTTTCGAATACTTCGGCGGGTGCGTCAAGCGTGTGATGGTCGACAACCTGAAGAGTGCCGTGCTTTCGCATCCAGCCGGGCAACCCGCGATCTATCACCCCCGCTATATGGACTTGGCCGGGCACTACGGCTTCGAGATATGCGCCTGCAATGTACGTGCCCCCAACGAAAAGGGCCGTGTGGAGAATGGCGTGCGCTACGTAAAGGGCAGCTTTCTTCGTGGTCTTGCTCTCGATCAGTTCGCTGGCATCAATCCCGCCGCCAGAGACTGGCTTGATACAGTGGCCAACGTGCGTGAGCACGGGGCCACACACAAACGCCCGATTGATCTGTTCGAGGCGAGCGAACGAGCGACGCTTCGAGCACTGACAATCGCCACCTATGACGTGGGCATCAACCGCCAGGTTACTGCCAACTCTCAGTTCCGTGTCACACTTGACACCAACCGCTACTCCGTTCCCTCCGAGTACGCTTCACGGCGATTAACAATGCGGATATATCCAGAGCGGCTTGTTATCTACCACGAGCACAAACTCATTGCCGAGCATCCGCGCCGTTATGATCGCCACCAGGACTACCTTACCCCTGATCACCAGCGCGAACTGCTTCAGCAACGGCGCAAGGCGCGTGCGCAGCAACATCTCATGCACTTGCTGCGGCTGTCTCCGTGCGCGGAGGAGTTCTATCGAGAGCTCGAAAAACGCCGACTGAACCCCTCCGTTCACATCCGCAAGATCGTTGCGCTCAGTGAGATCTACGGCGGCGATGCCGTGGGTCGCGCCATTGCAGACGCCGTGGAGTATCAGGCATTCAGCTCTGAATACATCGCCAATATCCTCGAACAGCGGGCGCGTTGCCTGCCAGAACCTGGTGCGTTGCACTTGACGCGACGCGAGGATCTTCTGGAGTTGGAACTGCCAGAACCGGATCTGTCCATCTACGACACAGAAACGCTCAACACAGAGGAGGACGAGCATGTCTAAGAAGAATCCAACCGATGAACTAACGCAGAACCTTATCTACCTGAAGCTGCCCTGGATCCGAGAGAACTATGAACCGTTGATCACCCAGGCAGCGCAGAAGAGCTGGTCACATGTTGAGTTCCTCTCTCGGCTGATCGAAGGGGAGACGAACTTGCGGACGAACCGGGCCACGGAGCGCCGCATCAAAGCGGCACGCTTGCCGGTACTCAAGACCATGGAGCAGTTCGACTGGACATGGCCGAAGAAGATCAATCGCCCGCAGATCCAGAATCTGCTCCGGTTGCAGTTCATCAAGAAAAAGGGAAACGTGATCCTCTTGGGTGGTGTAGGCTTGGGCAAAACGCACCTGGCTATCGCTCTGGGATATCAAGCCTGCCTCGAAGGCCATCGAACGCTCTTCACATCCGCGGCTGATATCATCAATACGTTGTCGGCCGCCCAGGCCGCGCACCGCCTGAAGGTCGAACTGAAGAAGTATCTTCGCCCCGACCTACTGATCGTTGATGAACTCGGCTTCATGCCTATCGACAAACACGGCGCCGACCTGCTCTTCCAAGTCATCAGCCAGCGCTACGAGCAGGGCTCCATTATCCTGACGACCAATAAAGCATTCAAGACGTGGCCTTCGATCTTCAATAATGACAGCGTCGTAACCTCGGCCATCCTTGACCGCCTGCTCCATCACTCCGAGACGCTCGCCATCCAAGGCAAAAGCTATCGCATGAAGGATCGCATCGAACCGGCATGAAAAACCCGAAAAACAGACAGGACTTTCAAACCGCCAGTTTTAACGGCTTTTCACGCCGCCGCCCACA
>Ga0307929_1001731_pt1 | contig 15584 bp, 19 predicted proteins | sample AceLakmetage1330_FD_203160 | JGI IMG/M metagenome (GOLD analysis project Ga0307929, IMG submission 203160) | Saline water microbial communities from Ace Lake, Antarctica - #1330 | ecosystem: Environmental > Aquatic > Non-marine Saline and Alkaline > Saline | place: Antarctica: Ace Lake...
GCAATCGTGCAGTTGCTAAGCGCCGCATATTCCACGGCCCCCGTGAACGTACTCATGCGCAGAATAGACGGCTCCAGCAGTTGCCCTGCCGCCGTATCCACCACCACGCTGGACACGTACACGCTGTTGACGGCGTTGGTATCGCCCTCGCTGATTACCGTGTAAGGATACGGGCGCATGGACAGGGTGAACCAGTCCGGGTTGTACCAGCCGCCGGAGCACCTCACGGAGGTCAGCGCCGTCGTCTCGACGGAGGAAAGGCGGTCCAGAAATGGATTGGTGAACTGCAACTCTGGATACTCGGTGGAGAGTGCGCTCGGCAGCACGACTAGACTTTGCGCGGCGATGACGCCGCCGGTGACGGAGCAGAAGGCGCGGTATGATCCGGGTGGTAGGCCGCCGGATTGCTCGGGCTCAATGACGTAGTCAATGACTCCGGTGGCGGTGCTGCTGACGGCTCCGGTGATGGTCAGCCAGGTGCCGGTCACGTCCCAATCGTGGATAGTCCAGACGGGGGCGGCGTTGCTTGGCATAGCAATGAGTGCGGCGCCGCGCTTGGCGGTGAGGGTGAGTCCCACGCGCTCGCCCTGGTAGAATGAGATCGGCATGGATTTGCGGTCGGAGGTTTGATTCACATCCCAGGTCTGGGAGAGCACGCGGATGCGCGGAACATCATCAGCGTTGGCAATAAGGGAGAGCGCCGCTAGGAGCGAGGCGATTAGTGCGGTCATTCTCATGGGGTACCCTTTCGTGCGGTGCGGAAGCCGATGGCGGCATTGCGTGAGTCAGGCGGCGCGAGGGCGCGGCGGTCCAGGCTGACGGCGGTGGAGTTGGATAGGTAGTGCCCACCACGCACGACACGTCGCGATCCGGTGGCGGGGCCGGTGGAGTTGGTTGATCCGTCCGGTGGTCCGGCGTGGGTGTAATAATCCCAGCACCATTCGGCTACGTTTCCGGCCATGTCATAGAGGCCGTAGTCATTGGGGGCATAGGGATAGATCAAATAGCTTTGCAAGCGGAACAGCTCATCGGATGGCATCATGCCGCTGAGCAGTTCGGTGTATCGCTCGGGCTCATAGGACCAGCCTTTGACGGGTGTTGCGAGGCGGGCCATGACTTCCGAGAGGTCGCCGGAGTTGCGGTAGTTGGCGCGTGCTGGGGCGATGTCGTTGGTGGTGTCGCCTCCCCAGGGAAAGGTGGCGGCGGTCATGAATCCACGGGCGGCACGCTCCCACTCGGATTCGGTGGGTAGGCGGTAGCCGTTATTTGTCCAGGCACAGGCCGGGGCGTTGGTTCCGGTGCGATAGACGGCACCGGTCACGGTGTAGCAGGGGGCGAGGCTCTCCATTTCGCTGCGGGCGTTGCACCATTTGACGGCGTCATGCCAGCTTACGGCCGCAGCGGGATAGTTGGTGTAATCCATCGCGGGCGAGCTGATGGCGTGGAGGTCAGCATAGCCGTTGGTTACGGCCCAACTGCGCACCGTGCTCCATTGCGCCTCGGTGGCCTCGGTGATGGCCATATAGCAGGCTGAGACGGACACGGTGCGTGATCCGTCGCCGAAGGCATACGACCCTGCGAAGACGTAGGCCATCTCCGCAATTGGATCAGGTACGTTGGTGGAGAGGATGGCAAGACGATAATTCAGTGGCACATGCACGCTCATTTGCAAGCCGGTTGCAGGCATGTTGCAAATGTCCTGCCAACCGCGCACCCAGTCGGTTCCGTTGTGCCAGTCCACGGCGTACCACGCACCAGGCTGCACGTTATCAATGCGCACGTTGGGTCCGTTTCCGGGGATGGGGTAATACGTCTCCTCGGCGGCATTGATTGGCCAGTTGGTTTCGACGGCGAACACATTGCTGGACCAGCCGACGCGATAGCCGCGTGGCAGGTCGGCATAGACGTATTGTGCATCGGTGCCTCCGAAGTGCTGTAGGTTCGACCAGCTCGATTCGAATTCGAGCGGGATCTGCAGGGGCGACCAGCCGATGCGGTAATAGCCGGTGGACACACTGTTCGTCCACACGAGCAACGCGGAATCACCCTCGCGCTGAAACGCGGTGATCCGGATGTCGGCATGGGCACATAATGAGGTGAGAGCCAGCGAGATTAGTAGTAAATAATGTTTATTCGGAATCATGAACAAAGCCTCCCCATAACACGTGTGCTTGCCCAGGAGGCGACACATACACGAACATGCCAGAAGAAATGGTAATCGGTCCATAGGCGCTCGTGAGCATGTCCTGATCGCAGATGTACGTCCTGTTGGTCATTGCATAGCTGCCTACGCGAGTCCCTCCAGCCGAGTTTATGACGACATTATATTTAGGTCCTATCATTTGCGCGGTAGTCCAGCCCTGGCGTGCATATCCATATCGTTGATCTGTTAAATCGAAACGGATGGCCGTGCTTGTGTTCTGTGCGAGTGCAGGCCCGGTTGACGCCGTTTGATTGTAAGCTATCGCCCCTGGCTCATCGTTGCGCATCGTAACGATAGGAGAGCTGGCAGGTACGAACGTCCCGTTAAGGATGCCGTTGCCGTCTGTATCGATCCACGCCCACCACCAAGTGTTTCCGGTGTATTGCCCGTAGCCTGTGTTTCTAATGGTCGTTGACAGTATGTTCGTGGACCAGGCTCCATACATCGCTGGGGTGTATGGCATTGATGTTTTCCAGACCGGGAATCCGGACATCATGCGATTATCATAACCTTCCAAATGCAGCGTGCCGGATGAATACGCTCCAGAATTATTGAACGTGAATAGCAGGTGCTGCTCGGTGTTGACGACGGTTACTGTTTTCGCGCCGGTCTTTCCGCCGGATTGCGCGGTGAGGCCGATAGCATAATTTGTTAGCGTGGAGCCTGCATAGAGTGTGTTGCCGGTCCAGGCTGTGCCGAGGGGATACGCGGTGGAGAATCCCCAGGTGGCCGTGGCCGATACATTGTTACTGACACCCTGATCATAGACGGCAAAGGCGGTGTACATTGCCGGGGTCCGTTCGCCAATGGACGAGGTCCCAGCAATCGCCACGCTCTGAAGCGTTGGCGGGTTGGTATCGTTGACCTGCACCAGCGCCGACCGGCTGAGCGAGGTGCCGTTCCACGAGTATTCGGCATTGACCGTCACGCTGGTATTCCAGGTGATGGAACCGATCACCAGATTGGTGCCGACCATCTGCGCGGTGGCCGGGCCGCTCGCGAGCGAATAGACCGACTCGCCGGAAACATCGCGGCTGCTGCTGTCGGAGTAAGTCGCCGAGAGATAGAAGCGGTTCGTGCTGGTCTCATAGACGAGGTTATTGCCTGTGAGCGTCATTCCGGTCAGGAATACCGTGCTGGTCGGTGCGGCGATATTGGTGATGAGCCCGAGCAGATAGCCCAGACGCGAGTTGATCGCGATGAGGTGGGATTCCACGCTGTTGGTCGCCGGGCTGTATTCGGTGGGCGTAAACGCCACGCGGATATCGGCGGCATTGGTTGATCCGCCAATGACAATCGTGGTGTTGGTGCCATTGGTGGATATTCCGGCGGTCTGTGCAACCAGGTTAGTGAGGAGCATGTCAATGGAGTCGAAACAACTCTGTACATCGTAACCGGCGACGACGGATAGATTCGTACGGTCCACCAGAATATTGTGCGCGTAATCGCCGTCACCGACCGCTTTGAACCGTCCATCGGACTGCGAGCTTGTGTAATAGTCCGAGAGCAATCCGGCGGTGTGCGTTTCTGCGGTGGCCTCGGCGATATCAAGCATCATCTCTTCCGCGCCGGACACCTGCCAAAAATTAGCAGGATAATAGACCGCGCCATTACTATCGCACATGACCGTGGCGGAAAACGCATTTATTGCCCACAGCATCGCCCCTGCAAAAAGGATTCCAATTCTGCATTTTTCATTCTGCATTTTACATTTCTCAATCATGGCAGCTCCACTCCTGGTGCAGGTTCAAAATAGGGTTGGGACGGATCGCCTTTGATTACAAGCGGATGCCACCACCCGGCATGATCCGCATTCTCGATGTACAACTGCCCATCCGTGTGCCAGCGGCTCCGAACGCCAGCGGAAGAGGCCAGCATATAGCGGGCATCACTTTGGATCTGCGTGTAATAGTCCACGGATGGTGTTGGCGGGGTTCCCCCGGTATCATAGCCGTCTTCTTTAATGGTAAAGGTTCCTGCGGCAAGGGTGATCTCACGGGCGGGGGAATTGTTGGTCTGAGCGACGATCACAAGCCAAAAATCTTTTGATGGTTCATCAGTCCCAAGCGTGAGATTCGTTTCCACACCGGTGAATGTGATGAGCGCGTGTTGTTTTGACCCATCCTCCCACGAGTCAGCATCAAGGGTATTGTCCATCGACGCCGTATCAATGGTGTCAGACATCAGCAGATCACCGCCAACGCCATCAGTCACGTTGAGCGTGATAGATGCCAGATCCTCAATCGACATGATTGCACTGCTGTAAAACACCCCAAGCTCGAACTGCACATCATTGCCGCGCCAGAGTTCTGGGTATTTGGAAGTCATCACATCTTTTGGGCCGTCCATGCTGGACGTTTCACAGAGCAGTCTTATTCTTTTTCTAGTTATAATCACTGTGCCAATACCTTCTTGCTGATTCGACCGCCGATGATGGTATATTTAAACAGAGACGTGCTGCCGTTGTAGGAGCCTTCCCCCGAGTCAATGGTTGCACCGTACAGAAACCTGTTTCCTCGGGCATTCATCAGCTTCACCGTGCCTTTGCCGTACAGATCAATCGTGTGCTCCATAACAAATGTAGCAGCCTCTTCCGGATTCTCGTGGAGCCGGTGAGTGCTGAAGGTTACCGTGGTCCTCTTGTTGCCGCGCTCAAAGATTTTTACATCGGGAGCACGGAAAAGTTCTTCAATTTGATCGGCGTTCTGCGTCCGGATGATAAATCCGGACACAGACTTGGCGCGTTCCCCCGCCAGCTCGATCGTATTGAAGAAAACCTTCACGCTTCCAACTCCCTAAGTTAATGCAACGCTAAACAGGTCAGTAAACGTGCTGGAACTCTCCGTACGTTGACCGATGAATCCAATTTCCCCGGCGCGCAGTTCCGACTTGCCCCACTTGAACGGGCCAGAGACCAGGGCCGCATCACGAATGACTACCGTCAAGCCACCTACACCTGTAATGGTCAGGTCGTTGCCGCCGCGCAGGCTCGCACCGATTCCCGCGCCAGCCCCCTGCAACTGCATGGCTCCATAAATCTGTGTTTCGCTCAATCCAAGCGGCACACATTTTGCCATGATGCTCACATCGTCCAGCGTATAGTCAATGGTGCCCAGGTCATCCACCGCCACAGGCGTCATGTTGACCGATGGGGAAATGGTGAAGCCTGCCGACGATCGAAACGACAGCGAATTCCAAGACGCGGTATAGCCCACCGTCTTAATGTTGCTGGTGGCGAAGGTTCCGCCCGACCACTCCGCTGAACTGATCGTATAGAGGCTGTCCGCATCGGTACGTTCAGCACCATTTTTAAGGACCGCAACGATTTCAGCCGTTCCGAACACCGTCTTCTTTGCCGAGAGCAACAGATCAGGCATGTTGGACATGGCCGCGCTATGGTAAACTACTTTCACGCCCGATTTGCTGTGCACCTCACAGGCCACATCAGCCACCCCACACACCGATGCACCGATGTTCGGTGTGGTATATGGATACAATACAGCCAGAATCGGGGCGGTGATCTGCCCGGATGGGGTGAACGATATTTTCCCCGTCACGTCATCGATTCGTTCATCGACCGTGCCGAAATGCGAAACCGCAATTTGATTGCGCTGGATTTCCAAGGCGGCGTCAATGCCTTCCTTGTCATAAAACTGCTGCGTTCCGAGCTTAACGGTTCCCGGTCCACGTACGATTGATTGCCTGGTTACTCCTGCCATGATTACTCTCCTGTTTTATGTGATTGGTTTCTCTCTCATAACCGGGAGTTCCCCGGTGGTTGTAAATTCAATATGCCTTGCAGCGGTGGCCGGTTCCGGCGGGGTGACTGGGTACATGGCCTTTTCGGATAGCGTATACGTATTGTCCGCACCGTCCGGCGTCCACATGTGCAGCGCCTGCATGACGGCTTCACAGACCTTGCCAATCGGCTTCATGCTTCCACCTTCGCCTCGGTTCATCATCACGAACTCAACGACTTCAACGACCACGCCGATTTCATTAAAGAAGATGGGTTCCGCATCCGGACTTTCACAGTTGGCGGATACGGTCAAGACGGTGATCGCAATACCGAGGTTCGCCAGTTGCTGCTCAATCTGTGTATCCACGTCGCCCTTGTCCTCGGTGATGATATCGAGACTTGCAAGGTATGGATGCCTACGCAGTCGGGTTGCGCATTCAAATTGTATTTCGTCGAACATGGTTTCAGTCAGTGGTCAGTGGTTTTTTGAACTCAGGTTTTCCGCCACGGGCGGACCAGCCGGGGCGGGCAGGGCTTCCATTTCAGGGCTGTGCACATCCCCAAGAATCAGGATGTCAGATGGGCATGCTTGGAAAATGCGCACATGCGCTGCGAGCTTGCACTTCACCAATTCAGCCACAGCCGGGTGTTCCTTCTGTCCCGCTTTGAGGATAATAGGCGCAAGGTTAATATCAATGGCTCCATCCTTGGCTCCCGGAACAACCTTCACGGTCTTATAACCGGCTGCTGCAAGTGCCTTGCAAAGCTCTTTTAATTGGTCTTTCATCATTCCTCCACATTCGTTTTTAGATTCCGTCTTGTTGTGCCTTTGAGAATTGCGGCAACCGCCCTTTGATCGAAGGCGAGGGTGTTCCATGCTGTTCGGTGTTGGCTTCTTCCGGCGTTTCGATGGCAAACAATCCGCGTGCGACCTGCTCGAAAAGTTTCACGGCTGCTTCCGCCGCATCCTTGCGTACGCCCTTCGGATCGATGATCACACCGGCCACGCGCTTCTGCACCTTAATCACCAAGCAATCCACCGCCGAACTGATCAGCTTCTCAGGCAACGTTCCATCCGGCCCCAGGGTATTGTTTTTGTTGGCGGCAATATAACCGCGAACCAGATCTGTCGTAGAATCAATGACCGTATCAATGGGATCGGCCTGATCGTCGCGCAACGCGACAGACCGGAACTTCCCGAGTTCCGTACCGCTGAGTCCGGTGAGCAAATCTGTTTCTGTTAATCTTCGCCAGGCCATGACAATCTCCAAATTAGCAGCGCGTCGGGGGAGCCCGTCCCGACGCGCCGCCGGTGGGGCTTAGTGCTTCTGTACCTCGAACTCGATCATGCCGGTTCCCCCGGTGCTGATTGATCCGCTGTACGTCAACACGTCGCCATATTTCATATAGGCTGCCGTGAAGGACGCGCTCGACACATAGGTGCCATTGGTCGCCAGGGTGACTGCGCCTACGCTCTGCGTGTAGGTTCCGTCACTCGTCACGCGATTAAACGTCACCGTCTGTTGATTCGCCGTGGTGCATCCTGTGGTGGTAAACATCCACAGGCGTTTCAGCTCAAGCGCCGTGTACGAATAATCATTCGTCCAGGCACCCGTTCCGGTGGTGGCGCCGAGCGTGATAACCTCACGGTCATACACGGTACCTGCCTGGGCGATCCCGGCGAACAGCGTCACCGTCAATGCAGCCGCACAGACTGCTGTAAGGATTCTCTTCATCATGTTATTTCTCCTTGAATAGGTTGATTCGTTTTGGGTTGATCAGGTCACGCTAATGCGGCGTGCCAGGGCGGCGGCGACCACGCTCACATCCGAGGTCCAGTCATTTTCATACCACTCCGTGTGCGGAGCTTCCGCATACGAATAGACCTCGGTGAAGAGATTCTCGCTCGGCGAGAAGCACTTCATGAAGGACGGGTCATACTGCGTCGCCTGCTCTGAGCTGTAGAACAGCATCACGGAACCGGCCAGCGCACCCTTCTTGGTGTTGGCTGCTTCATCGGTGCGGTTGGCATACATCGCCACATCATTGACCATGATGCGGATGTCCGGCGTGGCCAGCAAGGCCGCGATGCGGCTAGTGCTCACTGTCGCCAGATCGGCACCAGGCATCCGCTTGGCCACATTCGGGTTGTTCTTCAGCTTCAACCAGGCCCCGAAATCGAACACTAGGTTGTTCGGAACCATGCCCGTGGCCATCCAGATCGACTCAATCAGCGCATCCAGCTGAACGATCGGGTCCGAATTGGCTTCCGACCACTTTCCATATCCTGCACTCGCGGAGATTGCGGCAAACGCCACATCAATCACGTTCTTCAGATGGCTGTTCAGACAGCCGATCGTGAGCGTGCGCGTTTTGCCCTTTTGCAGCAGTTCGAACTGCTCTCCGGCGCGGGTCTTTTCATGCTCATCAATCGCAATGCGGAGTCCATAGGGCTTCGCCGCGAAGGTGTCCGTCGTGCTGAGGAACTGAAGAATCTGCGCCTGCCCGCCGATTGCGCGGCGCGCATTGGCATAGGTGCGGAAACTGTTCAGGTCCGAGAAGAGGTTGTATTCCCCATTCGTCACGCCGGTCGGTACGATCGGCGCGAATAGTTTGGCGAGGTTCAACACCTTCGCCGTGTCGTTCATCACGGCCACGGCATAATTGGTCAGTTGCTTTTGCTGAATCACATTGTTCGGCTTGGTCATGTTTTTTTCTCCTGAGAGGCCCAAGGGCCTTAACTTTTTGGTTGTTCGTTACGCGACAGCGTTGTTCGTTCCCTGGAAGAACACCGATGCCCACACCCCGGCCACGCCCGTTTCAAGGGCGAGCGCACACTCCGTGCTGCTCGATGCGGTGTCGATCAGCGTGCCATCCGTGTGCGCCGTCAAATGCTTGCTGGCTGTCACGGCTCCGCCGCAAAGCGCCAGGCATTCGCCGAAGATGCACACCTCGGATTCGGTTGCTCCACCCAGGGTAATGATTCCAATCACCTTGTCGGTGATGGCCGATGCCAGGGCGATGCCGTCGGTATCGTATTTCACGGCATACCCTTCCTTGGCGGTCAGGTCCGTCGCGCTCTTGTTCGCGAAAACTTTCTTGATGCTGCTCATAATAATTTCAACTCCTCATATTCTTGTTTGTTTGTTTACTTCGCTTCCGACTCGTCGGAGAGAATTTCAAAGGCTCTCACATGCGACACACCGGGATGGGTATGCACATATAGTTCCACCTGCCGATTGGTAATGACGTTCTTCTCGTCACCCGTCGCGCTGGCTGGCTGCTTCGTCGCCTTGTTCGGCGCCACTGGAGCTATCGTCTTGACGACGAGCGTCAAGTGCTGCACCAAGTCCGTCGCGGCGGCCTTGTTTTCGAGATAGAGCTTTTTCAGCGAGGCGCGGCCCTCATCCGTATCAGCAATCTTCTCTTTGTTTTCCGCCACGAAGGCGTCAGCGGCCTTTTCGTTATCCGCTTTTTCCAGCTCGGCTATCCGGGCTTCCTTCTGCTTGATTTCTTCTTTGAGTCGCTCGATCTCGCTGATCGCGGAGGCTTCTTCCGCATTTTCGGCGAGGCCAAGCGCTTTATTTACCAACTTCATATTGTCCTCCGGTTGGTTTGGGTTTTTGCTTGCGCCGTCCGCCTTGTTGCTGACAGGTCGCATAAATTGTTTGAGTCTTGGGCGGTTGGTGAATCCAATGGAATCAATGGCAATCGGCACCACGCGGGAGCCCTCGCTAATATCTCCGCCATCCTCCGCTTCGACTTCAAGCACGGGCGACACCCCGCGCAGCGTACCCCCGTCAATCAGCTCCTTGCCGAGCGTCGTCTTGCGTGGCTTGCCCCAGAGGCCATCATCCCGCAATTCAAACTCGCGGAACCAGGCCAGGGCGTCCGTCGCTTTGTCAGCGGTCAGGCTCCAATGCTCCCGGTCGCCCAGGATGCCCGTCCACCCCTCCGCTTTGGCAGCGTCTTTCAAGGCACTTGCGATACTCTCCAGCCCGGCGCGGGTGATCACCTGGACCACGTTCACGCACTTACCATCCACCTCGATGGGGCAAGCCGCTTCGCAGATCGGGCAAAGATGATAAAATCCATCCGCCGCCTCCGAAAATTCACGATTCATAATAATTAAGTGCTTGCTCATGGTGCCTTCCTTTCAAAACCGCTTGCAAACCCACTTGCAAGGCTTGCAAAATGGTTTTCGGGTCTACCAGCGGGTCTTCGGGCGTGGTGCCTCTTTTTTACGCTCACGGCCTTAATTCCCGCTCTTCAGTTGTTCGGTGATGCCGGTCATGTTCAGCACCTGCAGGAGAGTGGCGGCTCGGGTGGCTTCCGGCAGGCCGTCATAAATTTTCATGGCCTTGGCCACCACCTCATCCAGGGGCATCGTTCCGCTCTTGATGCGCTGCGCATCGCCGATCAACTCGATCAGGTCTGCAAGCTCGATCTGGCCATTCGCCAGGCCGGGTGATTTCACCGCCTCCGCCTCGGCGAGCACATTGCTAAACACCGGCTCCACACCGTCCACATTATGCACCCAGATTTCCATCCGCTGCACCGCTGGCGGAGTGGCAACACTCTGCGTCGAGCCTCCGAGCGACAAACACCCAGTCATCGTGAGCGCCGCCACCGAGCAACCAACCATCGTAATCATGCTTTTCATCTCATTCTCCTTCGTATGTTTTTGAGGGGAGTCCCGCACGGAGTGTTCCACTCCTAGTATTTTCTAGTTGTTTCCGTGCGGGGCTGACTCCCCCCAACATCGTGTTTCCAAGTCGTATAGGTAACGTGATCCTCAAAAAGTTCCTGCGGGTTAATCGTCGCCGCCGGGTACCTCAACACCCCATGCCCCGCGAGTTGCGGCACCTTGCCAAGTGCCCAGGCGGCATACTCGCTGCATATCCACGCATCCGGATTATCCAGCAGCCACGCCACGAACGCATCGCTGTAGCCATCGGAAAGCAGCGAAGCCAGCCGACCGAAAAACGAACCAGCCACCGCATGGGCCGCAATCAGATTGCGATCGTAGGCCGCCCCCAGATGCAAATAAACAGCCTTGCAGATCAGACGGGCCGCCACCTCGTCGAGATGCTTGGGCTTGCGAAAGAAGATCAGCACATCGGGATCATTGAAATAGCGGGAGAGCGGCGTTTCCACCACGCCCCGATCCACCAGGGCCTCCACGCACGTATCCGGGCCGGTCACGGTGAGCGCGTGCGTCACCGTGATGTCATGGAGCCGGTCGAAGCGCGTGAAGTAGGCAATGCCCTTTCCGAGCATTCCGGGCGTCACCCGGCAAGTGAACCCCGTATACCCCGCTCCGTAATTCACTCCGAACGCCGGAGTATCCAGCACATACTTCGCCACATGGTTCAGCCGATACGTGTTCACGCCTTCGCCCCTTTCTTGGCATCCGCCTCGATCGCGCCATTGATCAGCGCCGCTGTGATCGTTCCTTCCATTGCCTCGGCGGCCTTCGGGTCGGCCAGCGCCGCCTTGGCCAATCCCGGAAACTCGCCCTCGAAAAACGCTTTTAAATCCGCTTGCAACGTCTCATCCGGTGAATCGTCCAGGATGGCGTTTATCCGCTCCGCGATAGGCTCCATGTCATGCGCCACCGCTTCGGCCAGCGCCTTGCGGGCCGTACCCAGCAGATTCTCCTCAGACTTCACGGCCTCCTTAGATCGGTTCGCAACGCGGGACTTGTTGCGCATCGGATAGGAGTAGGGCTGCGCCGGGTTGTCCTGTGGCGGCATCTCCTCGATCTCATAGCCTGTGCGCTCCTGCAAATCGCCCGTCGCAATGCGGCGACCAGAAGCCGCCAGCTTATTATCGTGATCCAGTACCGCGTCCATATCCTCGCTGTCCGGTTGACCAAAATCGAAATAGGCTAGGCACGGCTGGCCGGGGAATAGGCGCTCCAGGAGGGGCGCATCAATCGCCCGTTGGAAGATGCCGGAGAGTTGCCCGGCCTCCGCCTGGGCCAGCTCATTGAACACCGCCTCATGCAAATTGCTCTGACCCGAGCCCATGCCCGTCGCATCGTTGAGCATCGTGAGCTTGCCGGACGTACCGGCCAGCACGATCTGGCTGTCCTGATAGTTGATGTGATCCGCAAAGGGTGCCGACCCGCGCACATCGCCGCCCACGATTTCGACGGAACTGCCTGCGGGCAACGCCCCCCGCGCATCGCTGATCACCGCCTCTGCCGTCTCCTGATATTCCTTCAGCTTCGCTGGATCATTCCCTACGCCTTCCGGCATGATCAAGAAAATCGCTGGAATTCCAAAAACCTCAATGAACCCATCCCAATCCTTCTGCGACATGTTCTTGCGCAGATAGGCAATCAGCGCGACTTCATTGATCGGGTCTTCTACCTCACGAATGATCCAGTGTTCCGGGGCGATCTCCTCACAGCCCGCAATAGACTCCTTCAACTCCGGATTGATTCGCCAGGGCGCATAAAGCCCATCTCTACAGAAGAACCACTGATCCCAGCATTCGAGGTGCGCAATGCCATCCTCCAGATATTTCCCCGCATACACCTTTGCACAATGCGAGAAGCCCCGAAACTCCGCTTGCGCGAGGTGTGCGAAAGCCTCTTCTAAATTGTCGATCTGGTCATAAGCCGCCCGCAGCGTGTTCTGCTGCTTCTCGGCCTGTGCGAGCGTCCAGCCGCCGGGAAGCTCATCCTCCGAAATGGTCTTGATCGTCCATTCGCAGTTTCCAATCGCCGAAAGGCGTAGCCGCTTGAGCCCGCGAATCGTCGCATCCCTCTTTTCGATGAACCGATAAAGCCAGGTCAAATTAAGATATTCCCCACGCTCGCCCGATTCTAGCATCGAGACAATGCGCTGCATGCACAGACCGCGCAGCGGATTGAAGGTCGTGCGCCACTTGTTCAGGTTGCCCATGTGAGCCGACATGAGTTGCGGAGCCCTATTCATCCTATCAGACTCCTTTCCCGGCGCGACGCCAGGGCGCGGCTATAACGCGCTCCACTGTTCAACTGAATAATGCGCCCAGGATCACCGGAGGCTTTCCCCGCGTGCAGCGCCAGCGCCACCGCCCAAAAGCGGTCGCTGTGCCCATTCTTTCCTCGGTCAGCAGTAAAACGAATATTCCCCGAAGCGGTTGTTTCCTTCTTCACGGCGCGAAGGTCTGCCGTCAGCTTCTCGCAATCTGGGATGCGAATCGTCCGATCCTCGAAAGCGGCTCGAAGAGGGTAGGCCAGTTCTTCCTTCACCGGGCCGGTGAATTGCACGGGCTCTACCTTGTAGGTTCCAAAGCGGGATTGAGCCCGTTCAGCGAACTGCCTGCCGATGCCCGTTGCATCGATGCAGCACCGGCGCACATTCGGACGCTCCAGCACGCCATACAGCTCATGCTCCTGCGCATCAAACGTCTCATTCTGCATTTCAATGCGTAGGCGCGTATAATAGCAATCGCCCAGCTTTTCCAGCACCCAGACCACTGTGAGGTCATGGTCGCGCCCAACATCCACCCCCACATAAAGAGGGCCGGTGCAGTCCGCCAGAGCCTTTTCCCAAACCTCCTCGAACTTATACTTGCATCCCGCGATCAGCTCATACGAGAGAAACGCCGAGCTGTCATCCGAAGGCTGGCACATGTATTCCTGCTGGAACGTATCCTCATCCGGACACCCCGCCCGGATAAAGTCGAAATATTCCGCCTCATCCATTGCCGCCCGCTCATCCTCCGCCGGCAGCTTGGTTTTCAGCCTATCCAGAAACCCCTGATCGAGCGCATCCTGAAGCGTCACCGTGTGCAGGCTGATTCCCTTTGGGTTCCCCTTGTGCTTGATCTCCTGAATCAGTTGGTTGAAGAGGTTCGCGCTTCCCCGGTGCGTGCTGATGATCTCCATGCACCCGCCCCAAGTGATGCCTGGATAAGCAATCGCATAAAGTTTGCGGGGGTCCGGGTGCAGAGCGAACTCATCAAGCACGCGGTCCCCGCGTTTACCTGCCTGGGCATCCGGATTGCTGCTCATGCTGTTGATCCGGCACCCATTGGCGAATTTCAACACATAGGCGCTGTTCTTAGCCTCATCCACCACGCGCTCGCCAAGGTCTTCAGCGGCCACATTCAGAATGCCTGCAAACGCCTTGCAATCCTCCAGAAAGAGCCTTGCCTGAATGTCATCCCGGCTGCTCACCCACGCATCATACTTGCATCCCTTGCGCGACTTCCGGCGATCCAGCGCATACGCCGTGCTCCACGATAACCCAATCTGACGACTCTTCTCCATGAGCTTGAGGCGGGATTCGTCCTTGATCCACTTGACCTGATAAGGCAAAAATAGTTTGTCGGTGGCTTGCGTCATAGCAGGTTCAAAGCCTCCTCGATGCGTTCCATCGTTTCTTCGGTGAGCCCGCCTGCCGACTTCACCGCATTCAGTTTCTCTAGGGTCTCAGACTTGATGCGCTGCTCGGCCTCGAACTTCACCTGCTTCAGCTTCAGTTCCCCCTGCTGCGTCTGACGGCTCAGCAGGCTGTTATACGCGGCGATCGCCGCATTGATCTTGTCCGGCTCCCCCGTCGCCACCGCCTCCAGCACCAGGAAGCCAAGCCCCTTCTTTAGCGACTCCTCCACATCGCCCACTTCATCGCAGGTCTTTTCAATCGACGCCTTAGCCGCGACCGCCCGGCGCAAACGATCTTCATCAATGAGCTGCTTATACCGTTCATAAAAGCGGTAGATGGTGCTTGTCGCCGGAATCGCCACCCCATCGAACTCTTCTTCCTTGAGCATCATCGCACGGGCCTTCGGCCCACCCAGATCGCGCACAAGCTCGAACGCGGCCTGCTTCTGCGGGTCGGTCAACTTGTTTTCCCATGCCTCTGGTCTGGTTTTGCTCATGTATTTCTCAATCTGTGCAAATCGGTGTAATCTGTGGAAAACTCTCTTATTTCATCCGCCCGCGCTGCGCGGACCCCTCATCCGTCATCCACCAAATCTTCTTCCCAAAATCGTTTTCTTTGAATCCCGCCCAGCCACGCGCTTTCATATCCGCGAGCTGCTCGCTGAACTCGGTGCTACTCTGCGGATTGATCAGGCGCTGATTCACATAGCGCTTCAGCGTGGTCTCTTCGCACGGGTTCCCCTGGAGCGCCGTCAGCACATTCAGCGTTTCCTTCACCACCATTTCATCCATCATGATTGCCCTCTCTTTCCGTCCGTGATCGCCTTCGTCATTTCCTTCATCTCCGTAACGGCGTTGACCAAATTCTTGCTCAGCTCCTGAAGCCCCTTATCCCCAGCCGTGCTATTATCCTCGATGCGCCGCATCTCCACCCGCAGATCACGCACAACCTCTTTCATTCCAACATCGAACTTGCCCGAAACCTCACTCAGCCCGGAACGAATCTCATCGCGAACATGCTCAAAAGCCCGATTCCCCGAATCAAGCCGACGATCAAACTCCCGATTCTTCTCCTGCTGCGTGTCCCACCGCTGATCGCCAATCGCACACGGCGTCTTCGGCCTGACCTTTTCGAAGATCGTGATCCCCACCGCCAGCAACCCAAGAAGGACTCCGAGACCACCCGCAACTATAGAAACATCATTCATAAGATCTCCTGGAATAAAGAGCCGACGGCCTCCACCGACGGGAATGACTCC
>Ga0307929_1001732_pt1 | contig 15582 bp, 13 predicted proteins | sample AceLakmetage1330_FD_203160 | JGI IMG/M metagenome (GOLD analysis project Ga0307929, IMG submission 203160) | Saline water microbial communities from Ace Lake, Antarctica - #1330 | ecosystem: Environmental > Aquatic > Non-marine Saline and Alkaline > Saline | place: Antarctica: Ace Lake...
AGGGCCGGCAAGGAACCAGAAAAACACAAAATAAAGAGGAGCGCCACCGCCACTAAGTTAGCGTTGCTTCTGCGAATTTTTTTTGAATGTTTAAACATATAATCTCCTATGATCCCATCAGGATAGTCCGCTTTTCAGCATTGTTCGGTAACGCAGGTTTCCGGAATGAGGTTTTGCTACTCCGGTTTGGCTGTTACATAGACCAGCTTGTTCCCCTGAAACACGGCACGATAAAAATTGCCTCCGCCGTAGTAATACTCCACCCCACCGACCGGTGTGGAGACACAGCCCGGCGGGAGAGCGGAAACAACGGTTCCGATGGGCAACGGTTTGCCATCGGCCACCGGCTGAGCCGGAGGCGCGCCGGCACTTCCCTGATGAGCTGTTGCCGATTGCTGTTGGGCTGTCGCCGACTCTTGTTGTGCGGTTGCCGACTGCTGTTGGGCCGTCGCTGCCTGCTGCTGTGAGACTGCGGCCGATTGGCTTTGTGCACTGTGAGCTGCCGCACTTTCAGCAGAGGCCCCGATAATCGCACCCCTGCGGAAGGCCCGACGTCGGACACCAAAGATCGCCTCAGCGTCCGGCACCAGTTGCACAGGCAGTTGGGGTATATCGGCTATCAACATAAAACCAAGAACAACGGTTACTACTGAAATCCTGAATCCTGTCTTCATTTGCATCCCCCTTTCGCCGTTATCGGCCGGATCTACCTTGAACTTTGAGCGGCATGAAAGAAATCTCTTTGACCCCTTCTGGGGGCACGAAATTGAAAAAAGCATCGTCAACGGCAGGCTGTACATTCCAATCGCTCATGACCGTTGAGATACTGATCAGTGCGGGGGTTCCCGTGTCTGTAACCACATATTTATAAGGAAGCGGCAAACCACTATTGGCCACCCACACTTGAAAGTCGACACCGGGGCGGCTGAAGAGCAGATGATCGCACTTAACCCCTCCGATGACCGCCTTGCCGATCACGGCAGCAATGGTCACATCCTGCATCAACAGTCGAAAAGCGTTGCGATAGACCAGGTCGGCGGCCGGGACCAGGAGTCCCAGAGATGCACGGGCGAAATCTAACATTGCCTCGATGGTTCCAGGCGCGGGCTCCGTGGCATATACCTTGTCGGACGGGTTATAGAGCGTCAAGGTTTTGCCATTGTAATAGAAACTCTGGTCGATCAGTTCACCTTTCCGCTCGGCGTGCAGCTTATTTGGCCTGCTGAGGACCATGCTTGCCGAGATATCGTAATCGACCCTGTGTCCGGAATCAGTCAAGTCCTCGATGGTGTTCTGCGTTTTCACGCTGAATTGTTTTAAACCCCCTAAGTAGTCGGTCATCCGCTGCAAAATCTGCGTGGCGGCCGGATCCACTGCCGGCGCCTGTGCCCCAATCGCTGTTGAGCCGGTGACCCACAGTGCAAGAACCCCGATCGCGAACAGGACCGTGGTCTTCTTCAAATGCAATGTACTCATGTTTTTGCCTCCTTCTCTGGTTCGTTCACATTTTCACTATGTTCAGCGCACTCCGACCCGATTTACGGGTCCGCCTCGGTTCCCGGGAGCAACACCCGCACCCGGTGCTCCCGCCCCAACTCCGCGCGTAGCGCCCACGCCAGGCGCCCCTGCGCCGACTCCGGACTTGGCGCCCACGCCCCGCGTTCCTACTCCCACAGTTGAGCGTCTCGCGACACCGGCGTAACTTACCGGTGTCACTGGCCGACCAAGGCGCGCTTCCACGGTGGCAACGAGATCGCCATCCAGAGTCGGCAGAACTTCACCATTCCAGACCAAGCCGGCGAGAGCCAGGCCAAACATAAGGATGCATTTTATTCCGACGTGTATCATGGTTTTCCCCCTTCCTGTTCACCCTGCGGTAATTCATCAAGTGCGATGAGCGCATCATGGCTGAGCTTTTGGAATCCGGCCGGTGGAACGAAAGTAAAGGCAACCGGCCCCGGGTCAACACCGGTTATCCACTCCTTGACGCGAAGCGTGTATTGGGGTGCATTGTTGACGGTTTTGCTGGTAATAACCAGTTTGCGAGGGATGGGTTTATCGTCCACCTCCACTTCCGCATAGCCGCCCACCCGGTGTGCACGAAGCTTGTCCGGGCGGTTTAACAAGGCATCTCCCGAATTGGTGAACTGGATTTTCTCCAGTTGCGGGGTGATGACTTCAATATCGCTGTCAAATGTCAGCTGTATGGTTTTTTGCCCCGCCACATAGTCCGACATGAATTTGAGGATGGCTTTTGCATCACTTCCGTCGGCTTGGGTTCCGGCCATGGCCACCCCAAGGCTTGCTCCCAAAACCAACGCCAGTAATGCGAATAAAAGGATTCCTTTCTTCATAATAATTTCTCCTCCTTTTCTTACTCGCTCGCCCTGTTGTTGTGCATGGCCGCCTCGAGCTTCTTTATATCTTCCGTTGTGAGCTTCGGCCGGTCGATGGTGAGGGTAAGGCTGTCAAGTTTTCCGGTAAACCGAAACGGCACCTGGTAGTCCCCATCGTCTACCGGAGTGCCTGTGTCAGCCCCCACATCAAAGTTCTCATCCCATTGTAAGGTCAGCGGGAGCGTCTTTTCCATTTTGTGGGTTGCAACGACCTTGCCGTCAACCTTGAGCACGCCGGTGCCGCTGCGACCCAGGCCGCTGGGGGTGCCGAAAGCCAGCGTGGCGGCGCCCAGACCATCGTATTTGAAATCGAATTCGAGCGTGTGCTTGCCCGGCGAGAGAACTTCCGGGCCTTCCCACTTGACCCGTTTGAGGTCGACCAGGTTCCAGAGAAACACCGGCTTGCCTTTCAACAAATAGAAACCGTAGCCGGCAAAACGTCCGCCCTGGGTTACGATCATTCCCTCGGCGCCTCCTTTCGGAACGTCGATTTCCGCCTTGAAATTGTAGGACGTCGCGATAACGCTTGGCGCATCACCGTTTGGTGTGCCCGTCATTTCACCGGAGTAGGTGAACACAGTACGACCGGCCGCGAGACTGGGGCGCGGCTGGACAATGCGGGTGAAGGTGGTGGCATCCAGCGGCAGGACCTGGTTTCTTTCCGCCTCTTTCCAGAACAGCGCTTCCATCTCCTTCACTTTTTCGGGGTATTTTGCCGCCACATCCTCGTACTGTGTCCAGTCCTTACTCATGTCGTAGAGTTCCCACGGCCAGCCCGCGGGATCCGGGAACCCCTTACCACTGTTGTCCCAAGGTATGCGCATAACCTTGCTGCTGAGGATCCAGCCGTCGTGGTAGATCGCGTGGTCCCCGATCATTTCAAAATACTGGGTCTTGTGGGTGGAGGGGGCGTTTACGTTCTTTTTATCAAAAGTGTACACCATGCTCACACCTTCGATGGGTTTCTGTGGAATACCGTCCACCACCTCGGGCTGTTTAAGCTGTGCCGCTTCAAGGATCGTCGGTACAATATCGATAACGTGGTGGAACTGGTAGCGGGTACCCCCCTTGTCCTTGATCCTTTCGGGCCAGGAAATCGCCATGCCCTGCTTGGTGCCGCCGAAATGCGACGCCACCATCTTGGTCCAGGAGAACGGCGTGTCGAAGGCCCACGACCAGCCCACCGACATATGCGGATAGGTCATATCCGAACCCCAGGCTTCGTAAAAGTTTTTAAGCTGTGCTTCCACCGGCAACTGGATGCCCTGGACCGAGGCAATCTCGTTCGGGGTACCGTTCGGCCCGCCTTCGGCGCTGGTGCCGTTATCACCGTTGATGTAAATGATCAGGGTGTTGTCGAGCTTGCCCATATCCTCCACCGCCTGGATCACCCTGCCGATTTCATGGTCCGTATAGGCCACGTAGGCGGCGAACACATCCACCTGGCGGATGAACAGCTTCTTCTCGTCCAGCGTGAGCTGATCCCACTCCTTGATCAGGTCCTTGGGCCACGGTGTCATTTTTGCGTCCGCCGGGATCACTCCCAGTCTCTTCTGGTTCTCGAAGATGGTTTTGCGCATCTTGTTCCAGCCTTCGTCGAACAGGTGCATGTCGCTGATTTTCTTAATCCATTCCTTTGTCGGGTGATGCGGCGCATGTACGCCGCCAGGCGCGTAGTAGACGAACCACGGCTGCTCCGGTGTGAGTGCATTCATCCGCTTTATGTAGCTGATAGCTTCATCCGCCATGGCGGTGGTCAGGTTATAATCCGGGTTATCCAGAAACGGATAAATATAGGTCGTGTTGCGGGCCAGGTTGGCCGGCTGCCACTGGTTGGTATCCCCGCCCATGAAGCCATAAAAATAGTCGAAGCCCATACCAATCGGCCACTGGTGGAAGGGTCCGGCTTGACTGACCTGGAAAGCCGGCGTGTTGTGGTTCTTGCCGAACCATGACGTCAGGTAACCGTTGTCCTTCATGATATTACCGATGGTCGCCTTGTCCCGGGTCATGATGCTGTTGTATCCGGGGTATCCGGTCGCCGTCTCAGATACGGTGCCGAACCCCATCTGGTGGTGGTTGCGCCCTGTAAGGAGTGCCGCTCGCGTCGGAGAGCACACCGCTGTGGAGTGAAAATTGGTATAACGGATGCCTTGGCTGGCGATACGGTCCAGCGCCGGGGTTGGGATTACACCGCCGAAGGTGCTGGGGACGCCGTACCCCGAGTCGTCGGTCATGATCAGCAGCACATTGGGCGCACCCTTGGGTGACACCACGCGGGGCGGCCAGTAGGGCTTGGATTGCAAGACATTTCTTTCGATCTTACCGCCGAATTTCTCGTCCGGCATGGGCGGCAGTTGCTTGCCGTCAATGGTGGTGGTGGCGTTGGGCGATCCCGTTACGCCTGTGGTCTCCAGGGCCATCACCGGTAATGCTGCGAATGCTATGACGATGAGAATAAAAGCGATCGCCGTTGCCATGAATCGAATTTCTTGTTTCATCTTCTACTCCTTTCCTTTCCTCAACATGATTGTTTTCCGAACTATTCCAGCCCGGCAAATAGAGACTTCAAACAGGTGATTTTCTTCAAACCTGTTTTTCACAGCACAGCCGAATGGCATCAAAAAGCTTCTGTTCAAGAAAAGGCTTTTTCAAATAGGCAACTGCACCCGCCTTCTTCGCCATTTTCTGCCATTGCGGATTGTCATGGGCAGTCATGAAAAGAAACGGAACCATTGACCCCTGTGCTGAGAGCTTTTCCTGAAGCTCAAAGCCGGTCATCCCCGGAAGTCGAACATCCAGAACCAGACAGCCTTCGTCCGGGTCGAAGGGACATTCAAGGAATTCTTCCGCGGACTTGAAAGCCAGAGCATGATAACCGACCGACCCCAGGAGGCGCTTGAGGGCCCTCCGAATCGACTCGTCATCATCTACCACATAGACTGTGAATGCTTCTTTTCGCACCGTATTTCCGTGCATCTCATCCAACCCTACTGGAGGTCTTGAACCAGTCGCTTAAATTCCCTGGAATCCCCGAGGATACGCCGGGCGGCATCCCGAAGTTTGTCCACTTCCTCCGACTCGAGGGCGAAGGAGGTGGGGAGCTGCTTCAGGTAGCTCCGTTCGGCCGCATCGTCCAGGGCGTCAAACCGCACTTGAACGAGGTAGAATTCGATATCTCCGCAACCGCCCGGTTCGTCTGTGATCGGCTCTGATCCGCATCGGCCCCTTTGAACCTCCTCTTTCCACCGGGGAAAGCTCTCTCTTAAGAGCGCTACGGTCTCCTCGTTATAGCGTTCGATGGCTATGGAAGAGTAGGATTCGAGCGCGGCCGCAAAGGGCGGGACCTCTTCCACCCGATCCCATTTGTCACTAACTTCAGTCTCCGCATTCACCAGTACAAAGACAATCTTATTGACGTTTTCCATCCCGGCATATTTCAAGGCAACCCATGGACTGCCCATGATGGTAACCCGCTCCAGCGCGGCCCGAAGCCCCAGGTTATCGGCCACCCCCCCGTCCACCAGATGAATGTAAGGCTTTTTCTTGGAATCCAGGAAGGGCATCATGTTGTTGGCGAGGTCAAAGCGGCGGGACCCCACGTCCCTGGGCGGTTTCATGGCCTCCGCCAGTACCTTGGGCAGCTGAAAACCGCACTCGCCCGCATAATTTCGCAAGGTGACGGGAGTCAGCACAATGGGTACCGCCGACGAGGCGGCACAGGCCCGGGCAACGGGAAAGGTGGACAGATCCGAGCAGATCATGTCGAACGTCTCCTGCTGAAAAGAAAAGCGTGTTCCGTGGACCATATCTGTGGCGTTGATGACGATCATCGGCTCTTTCCGGGCGAGGAGGTCGGCATAGGTTTTTCCATCAAAGACATGCTTGTCATAGTAATCCGCCGCCAGATCACTGCGATCGTAATAAGGGGAAAAGAGACGTACCCAGTTGACGGGGTTCAAGAAAATCGCGGCGGCGAGGTCGCCCTCAATGTTCTTTTTCAGAAACCGGGTCTCAAAATCCTCAAAGAGGCGGTCCCGGAAGAGGCCGTAGTAGGCGGCCGTGAAACTTCCGCCCGAAACCCCGGAGATCCAGTCTACCTCATCCAGCATGCGCCGTTTTTTCCCATGGATGCTGAGTGTCGTATCTCTAAAAGTTTCGAGTACGCCGTACGAAAATGCCGCGGCCCGGGTTCCCCCTCCTGAAAAGCTCAGCATAAGCACCAAACGGTCGTCATTTTCCGGATCGACGAGGTTCTTCGCCAGATATCCAGTCTGAAGGTCGGTCTGACTCACAGGCTGGTTAACGGGGTAGTGGGAGCAACCGCCCACCGCAGCAAACAAGAAAATGATTCCCCAAACCCAACGAAGAAATCGTCCTTGCCGCCACAGCGTAGTGTATTTCGACAGATTCACTTCAGAACTTCTGTGCATCTCATACCCTTCCTCATAGAATCATAGAGTTATGCTGTTTAAAATCCCATTTCTGGAATATTGGACCCGGAGCCCTGACACCCGACACCTCGGCGAGGAAAGGATCTCGAAATTCTTCACCGGAAAGCGGCATGAATCTCATTCATTCACGGGTATTGGCGTTAGGTTTGAATTGTCTTTATTTCGGCGTTTTTATTCTTTTGTGCGAAGTCTATAAGAAGTGAAAGGGAAAAGATATTGGACTTTGGTCCAATAGAGGATTCAGACTGCCGATGAACGGATTCCAAGTTTTTCGGCAAACCGGACCAGGTCTGCAAAGGATTCGGCCTTCATTTTCTGCATCACCTGGGCCCGGTGAACCTTGACGGTTTTTTCGGTTATCCCGAGGTCGTAGGCAACCTGCTTGTTGAGCATGCCGCTCGCCACAAGCTTGAAGACCTCGCGTTCCCGCGGGGTCAGAGTCTGCAGTCTGGCGGTGAGGATTTTCATTCGTTTATTCTGTTTCATGAGGATGTGATGCTTCTGAATTCCTTGGGAAACCGCCGCCAGGAGTTCATTCTCTTTGAAAGGTTTTTCCAGAAAATCCGTGGCCCCGGCTTTCAAAGCCCTGACGCTGTCAGGAACCGTACCATAGGCCGTAATAAAAATGATGGGAATGAAAATCTCCTTTTCTGCCAGGCGGTCCTGGAGTTCCAGTCCGGTCAGCTTGGGCATTTTGATATCCGACACAAGGCAGCACGGCACATGAGGAGGGCTGTAATTCATGAATTCCAGCGCCGAGGCAAAGGTCTTGGTTTTATAACCGCCGGATCGCAACAATCGTTCCAGTGCCTTTCGCACGGAAAGATCGTCATCCACCACATAAACAATCGATTTTTTATCTACCATGGGGGACCTCCCTGATGCACCGGAAGGGTGAAGGCAAAAACAGCGCCTCCCTCCGGATAGCTGGATGCACAAATGGTTCCCCCGTGCTCCCTGATGATGGTCTGGCTGATGGCAAGCCCCATGCCCATGCCATGAGATTTTGTTGTGTAAAAGGGTTCAAAGAGGGCTTCGATGTTCTCTTCATCAATACCAGTCCCAAAGTCGGCGACGGACACCTTCACGGCCGATTCCTTTTCGATCCCCGTTTTGATCACCAGTCGCCGCCGGTCGGCGGACACCCGTTTCATGGCGGCAGCCCCATTTAGAATCAGATTGATGACCACCTGCTGCAGTTGCACGCGATCCCCAAGGACCGGGGGAAGTTCCGGCGAAAAGTCCCTGATAATCACCAGTTCCCGCAGAAGGGAATCGGCTCGCAAAAGGGAGAGCACGTCCACAATCTGCTCATTTAAGTCCAGAATCTCAAAAGGGATCGGTTCTTTTTTCAACATGGCACGGATTCTTAAAATGATGCTGTTGGCCCGCCCATTGTCCCTGCTGATGTCCTCAAGGATTTGGCAAACCTCGCTTGTGTCCGGATCATTGGCCGCCATAAACCGCATGGCGGCTTCGGCGTTGCTCTGAATGGCCGTGAGCGGCTGGTTGATCTCGTGGGCCAGGGACGCAGTCAACTCTCCCATGCTCCCCATTCGCGTCACATGGGCGAGATGCTCCCACTGTTTTCGGAATTCCGCCTCTGCTTCCATGCGCTCGGTGATATCAAAGGATACGCCCATCAGGCGAAACGGTCTGGTATCGCCATATCGCTGCCCGTGCGCAACGATCCAACGGATGCTCCCATCAGGATAGAAGATCCGGTATTCACTCACCAGTCTTTCGCCGGATTGAAGTGCCCGGTCAACCGCCTGCCGAACCGCCTCATGATCATCGGGATGAATCACTTTGAAGAAATGTTCATACGATATTTTTTCATTCGGTGGAAAATAAAACAATTCCCTGGTTTTTTCTGAAACCCAGACGTCACCGGTATCCTCATTCATAATCCAAAGCCCAGCCCCGGCGGCATCGGTTGCCAGTTTCAAACGTCTCTCATTTTCCTGCAATTCATAGTCCACGCGTTTTCGAACGATAGCATTGGCAAAGACCTGTGCGAGCAGTTCCAATTGTTTTACCAGCGGTTCCGGCCAAACACGCTCCTCCCGCATGGTGCCAAAGCTTAATGCCCCGAAAAGCAGGGTATCACCCCCAGCCGACAAGGGAAAGGTCAATGAGGACTTAACCCCGTAGTGGCGCCAGGATTCCTGATCGCGAGCCGCCTCCATGGGCGCCGCGTCCGTCGAAATGGCTACGATCTTACCCGATTTCAATTGCCCTAAAACCCATGGATAATTCGATTCGGCCTCCATTTTTTCCGGAAAAGGCGGCCCCCCTGCCGGCCGATGGACGTGGGTCTGATAAAGGTAACGGGGATCTTCAAGGGATAACTGCCAAAGCGCCGAGAAGTCCAGCCCTTGAATTTCACAGACGCGGCGCTGGGTACCCAGAATGACCTCGTCGATCCGCTCAGCGGGGAGGTTGATAAAACCCGCTGAGATTTCGGACAGCAGCCTCTCAAACTCCAGCCGACGTTTCAGCTCCTCCTCGGCAGATTTTCGATGACGTTTTTGGGCCAGCAACCATAAGAGCAGCAAGCTCTGTAAGACAATAAAGGCCAGAACACCGATGGCATAATATCTATAATCCCAGAGACTGAATTCCCTGTTCACAATAAGGCTGCCCGCAGGCAGGACGGAGGCACTCAAATGCCAGTGTTTGAGCTGGCGCCAATCGAACGCATCCAATTGGGGGACCTCCAGCACTCGGGGAACATTCTCCACGGTTCTCTCGCCGGCAAGGATCTCAACCAGCACCTGCCCAGCCTTGATGCCGATCTGCTCCAGACTGATCAGTGAGCCACCCACGATGCCCTCACCGAGCAGGGTGTCCAGAAAACCGAAAACCGGCACTTTTGAAACCCCGGCCAGCATTCGGCATACATCCACGGTGGTCAGGTATTTTCCGTTCAAATCCTGGCCAAAGGCGGTGATGAACAGAATACTGTCGGAAGAAACACCCGCTGCAGTGGCCAGGATTTCCTTGAGCGGCAGGTTGCTCAGGTAGTGAAATGTCAGTCGGTCTTCCCAGGGTTTGAAATCTCGCCGCACCCGTTTTTCCAGCCATTTATCCAAAGGATGGTTTCCCCCCGCCACATAGACGTGCCTTGCATCGGGAACCAGTTTGAGCGCGGTTTCAAGGGTTGGTTTAAAATCCGGGATGACCAGGTGAAGAATAATTTGGCGCCCTGTTTCAGGCATTTTATAGCCCTGGGGCAAATAGAGGGCCAGGACCGGGACATGGGGAAAAAGGGTTTGACACTCGTCCAGGAGAAATTTCAAGGCCTCGGGGTACAGGGTGATAATAAAATCGATCTTACGATGGGCGTAGCGTTGACGCATCAGCTCCAGCAAAAGAGCTCGGCTTTCCGGGTCGGGGTTTCGCACCAGGTCCAAGTGTTCATAAAATTGGTTTCTGATGCCGATGCCGCCTGACGAGAGCGTTTCCGAAAGCCCCCGGTTGGTTTTTTCGAAAGCGGGGATATTGGATTCGAAAGCGTTCAGAATGAGAATATTCTTATTTTCCAGAGAGTTTGAAGACTGGGTCTGAGGATACGCGAGGCCGCAACCCAGACTATAAGAGAGCAACATGCTGAGCAATATGGGATAAAAAGAGGTTGTCCATCTTTTTCGGCGATCAACCGACATCACTGGGCCCGTCCTTCACATTGTACATGCCGCATCAAGGGATTGCCCCATATGTCTCTTGGCATACCAACGGCGTATTGATGAGATGCGTCTTTAGGATTTGGATAGGGATGTTGAATAGGCCTTGTACCTGACAGAGCGGAAAAAATCAAGGCACATAAATAGTGCCTGAACGAAAACCGTGTTCAGGCACGATTGCGGAATGCGGACTTGTCCACCCGCAGTTTGGTGGATTGCGGAATGCGGAATAATGCTCGGACCCACCCCCACTTCCCAGCCATCGGTCTTCTTAAGGTAGCTGACAGAATAAGCGTAAGTAGAGGATGAGATGGATATATTTGCTGAGTTGGCAATATTCCACCCATTGATAGTTATTATAGGGAACTGTCAATCCAGAAATTTCGGCGGCAGGTTGGACTGCCCGTCTATTTGCAGGGACTCAAGTACCATCATGGTTGCGGTCCCGTGGGCCAGAAGCCTTTTAGTTTCCCCGTCCTTAATGACGGCCTTGCTCAAACAGAGACTTTTCCCGGTTTTAATGACTTCCCCTTCCGCGAAGAAAACTCCACTCGATGCAGGGGCAAGATAATTCAGTTTCATCTCTACAGTAGTCAGTCCTTTCGGTTCTTCCACTTCGGTATAACTTGCCCAGAAGCAGGCCGCGTCTATCAAAGATGAATAGACGCCTCCATGGACAATCCCGTAGGGTTGAAGGTGCTTTTCCGACACCTCTACCTTCAGCACAGACCGTCCTAAAGTAAGCGAAACAATGCCCATGGATAGCAATTTAAAATAGGGGCAGCGGTTCGCGCCGTTAGCAACTGCCGATATATGTTTGGGATTCAGCTTTCTCATATTCTCATCTTTCGGATAGTGAAGGGTTTATTCAATAATAAGGCTTGGATGCGAAAAGCCTCATAGTGATGGAAAAACCGCGAGGCCGGAGGTTTTCAGCATGGACGGTGCCACCACAGGCCTGAACACAGGTCTTTACAATGGCGAGTCCAAGACCTACACCCCCGTTTTTGCGGTTTCGCACAGCCTCCGGTCGGTAAAAGGGTTCAAACAGGCGACCAATGGCGCCTTCGGGTACGCCGGGTCCCTGGTCCCTCACCACAATAAGGACTTTGTCTCCTTCCCGTTGAGCCGTGATCTCAATGATTCCCTCACTGCTGGCATATCGGACGGCGTTTCTCAAAATGTTTGAAATGGCCCGGCGAAGCAGGCTGTCGACGGCCCAGACGGAAATATCGTCAGCCACGCGATTCAGGATCTTCACCCCTTTCGCCCCTTCCCGTTCCATGACGGCAAGTATGATGGGCGTCAGCGGAACTATTTCAGCCGCCGCCGTCCTCTCAGAGCCAATTTCGGCCCTCGTGAAAGACAATAATTCGTTGATCAGGTTGGACATATGGCGGACTTCCTCGCCAATGTCTTTCAGGCGATCCAGATCTTCGCCCTTCAGCCGCTGTTCAAAGATGCTGATCCCCAGTTCCATCCTGGCAATGGGCGAGGAAAGTTCATGGGCCATGTCGCCCAGGAATCGCTTCTGCCCCATTATATGGTTTTCCAGCTGGCTCGACATGTGATTGATGGCCACGCCGAGTCTGCCGATTTCATCACTTCTTTTCTCTTTAACAAGAATATTGAAATTGCCCCGGGCGATTTCTTCGGCCACTTGGGTGATGCGGACAATGGGGCGGGTGATGCTTTTGACCAGGGGGATCCATAAAAGAACGGAAGCGGCCAGCACAAGGCCTGCCAGCAACAGCCAGGGCACGGGATTGAAAAAAAGACCGTTCCCGGTGATGGATGGGGAAGCGGCCAACAGGAACAGGTTTATGGGCGGGCTTCGGTGACGTTCCTGAAAAGGAAACGGCACCGAGGCCCAGTAGCGGGTGGGGTCGGAAGTTCGCAGCAGGTAGGTGAAACGAAGTTTTTCGGGCGGCGGCAGGGGATGCAGTGGGAAACGGCCGACGGCCGTATTTTCCCGGGAGGCAAAGGAAGGCGGTGGTCCGTTTCTCAGGGGGGCGCCGTGGATGGATCGTCTGCCGGGCCCGGGCAAGGGAGGTGGCGGCGGTCGGTGTACCGGCGCCAGATTGCTCTCGATCCGGCTAAGGGCATCGGTTACCCGGGTGGGAATCATGCGTTCAGGGCCCGCCAGGATGCGTCCATCCGACCGGCAGAGGAGAAGATCCAGATCATAGGCATTCCCGAACCGTTTAAGGATTGAACCCCACTCATAGTAGTCCGAGTCATAGAGCTCCCGAAGGATTACTCGCCCCAGGGCCTTTCCATGGCCTCCGAGGCCGCTGATCAGCGCGGACTCGGCCCGAAATCGGAAATCCAGATTAAAAATCCCCGCCACGAGCCCGATTAGCAGCACCAGGCTCATGAGGAACCAGAGGAGAATTTTCAGAAAAAGAGAACGTTTGGGGTTCATGATGATCTCTCACCTAAAAACTGCGATTAGCTTTTAGCTATTAGCCTTTAGCCTTTAGCTAAAAGATTGCAAGGGGTTAAATGGCTTTTTCGTAAATTGGGATTTTCACTTTCTGATGCTAATCTATTTTGTTTCAAATAGCTAATATCAAAAAGCTAATAGCTAACGGCCAACCGCTAACTGCATCTTTTAAGTCTCACTCGAAGAGGGTATAAAAAGATACCCAACCCCGCGCACCGTGCGGATAAATCGGGGGTTTTTGGGAGTATCGCCCAGTTTTCCACGCAAAGAAGAGATATGCATATCAATGGACCGGTCAAACACATCGAAATTCCGGTCGGCCACCACATCCAGAAGCTGTTCCCGGCTCAAGACCCTTCCCTTAGCCTTTACCAGGCATCGCAGGAGCTGGTATTCAATGGGCGTCAGATCAAGACGATTTTCGTCTAAAAAGGCTTCATGGGCATCCTCGTTGAGCCTCAGGCTTCCGAAACACAAACCCTCTTCAGCTTTTTTCGGCGCGTCCGGGGTCATTTGGGATCGTCTGATCACCGAACGGAGGCGGGCCAGCAGCTCACGCGTTGAAAAGGTCTTGGGCAGGTAGTCATCGGCCCCCATTTCAAGCCCCACGATCCGGTCGGTTTCGTCTCCCCGGGAGGTGAGCATCAGGACCGGGACAAGGGATTCGGCGCGCAATTGTTTGAGCAACTCGAACCCGTCCATTTCCGGCAGCATCACGTCCAGGATGACCGCATGATACTCTTTTCCAAGGGCCTTTTTAAGGCCCTCCGTTCCGGTATGGGCGCTCTCCACTTCATACCCCATGGCGCCGAGATATTCTTGTACCAGTCGACATAGCTTCTCATCATCATCAATAATCAGTATCCGTTCACCGCTGGTCATGGTTTTCCTCCTGACGTTTTAAAAATCACAATACCTTGAAATATCCTTCATGAGAACTCTTTTTACAAAACATTTACAAAACATTTACAAAACCCTCAAACGGATTTTACCGGCAGTTGATAGATTGAATCTTAAACGGCCGGGCTGCTCCGGATAGCAGCTCTCATTAAATATATAAGGAATAGGAGGATGTTTTCTGATGGGAAAAATAAGATGGATATTGATGGTCATAGGATTGGCTACCATGACAATGAGTTCCGCATTTGCCTTGGAGGAAGCCGGGGGAAATCCTTCGCTGCAAATGATCGAACATCATGACCGGGATGGCGACAATAGGGTATCCATGGAAGAATTTCCCGGTCCGGATGGGCATTTTACCCACATGGATCTGGACGGTAACGGGTTTATTACCCGGGAAGAAGCCCGACAGGCCCCTCAACCTGACGGGCGGAACGGACAGGGCAGCCGTGTGCCGGGTAAATTCACGGAAGACGATGCCGATGGAGACGGGGTTGTTTCCCGCACCGAATTCTCGGGGCCGGCGGATCATTTTGAGAGACTGGATCTGAATAACGACGGCGCCATACAAGAGACCGAGGCGCGGCAGGGTCCTCCCGGCCGGGCACACTTGGACCAAAGAAACCGGTAAAATACAATCATGGGCCAGACAACGGTTCTTTTAATTGCCGGAACTGCCGAAATCTATACGGATTTAACGCATATTTTGAGACAGGACAATATCCTGATTCGTCGGATTGAGCGATGGGAGGGCAGGCAATCCCTTGCCGATGCCGATGGACCCCACCTGATCGTGCTCGATTGCCACGGATCGGAAGTGGAAGGGTTGGCCGTATATCAGGAGATCCGTGCGCGATATTCGGGGCTTCTGGTTCTTGTTTCAAAATACGGAGACGAACGGTTTCATGTCCTCGCATTGGGCCTGGGCGCGGATGCCTCTCTGACGTTTTCGGCAGGTGCACCGCTGGTGGCGGCAAATGTGAAAGCGTTGCTGCGACGGTTTGCGCCCGCCGGACCGTCGCCGGTGCTGACTTTCGGCGAGTTGATTGTTAATAGCAACAAACGGGATGTCTTTGTCGCGGGTCAGGCGGCACGGCTTTCCACCATCGAATTCCAACTTTTCTGGTGCCTTTGCCAAAAACCCGGCCTTGTGGTCACCCGGGATGAAATTTCCCTCGAACTTTATCATGCGGCCTATAACGGATACGATCGCAATATTGATCTGTACGTCTCACGAATTCGGCAGAAAATCGGGGACGATCCCACGTCCCCCCGGTACCTGAAAACCGTCCGCAGCGTCGGGTACCAGTTTGTCGGTGAGTGAGTAAACCCGGCAGACGATCCGTCATTTTCAAAAGCCGTTTCACGGGAAATGAGAACACCCCATGATACAAATTGTTACCTCCCAGTGACAATACTGCTATAAAGCTTCCGTTAAAAACGGACGATATAAAAAGTACAGACCTCAATACTCTGACAGAATCAACAGGATTAACCGGATATGGTAAAAATGTTATAAGTGTCCTGAAAATATTGTAAATCCTGTCAAAAAAACAATTTCAAGGAGGTAAAACATGATTGACGGCATAGGCAGTACGAACAGCACCATGTCCATGATGCACAGTGGTCCCATGGAAAGGCATCAGCCGCCCCGGGGCAAAGATGTCTTCCAGATGACGGACTCTGATCGAGACGGCCTG
>Ga0307929_1001734_pt1 | contig 15572 bp, 14 predicted proteins | sample AceLakmetage1330_FD_203160 | JGI IMG/M metagenome (GOLD analysis project Ga0307929, IMG submission 203160) | Saline water microbial communities from Ace Lake, Antarctica - #1330 | ecosystem: Environmental > Aquatic > Non-marine Saline and Alkaline > Saline | place: Antarctica: Ace Lake...
AAAGCTGGTGTTTCTGGGATCATCCTGCATCTATCCCAAACTCGCCGAGCAGCCGATGCGCGAAGATGCGCTGCTGACCGGGCCGCTTGAACCTAGCAATGAATGGTATGCGCTGGCGAAGATTGCCGGGATCAAGATGTGTCAGGCTTACCGGCGGCAATATGGCTGCGACTTCATTTCCGCCATGCCCACCAACATGTATGGCATCAACGACAATTTTGATCTGCAATCGTCGCATGTTCTCCCGGCGCTGATGGCAAAGCTGCATGCTGCCAAGGTGAATGGTGACAGCAGTATCGAGGTGTGGGGCAGCGGCACACCGTTGCGCGAATTTATGTATGCGGATGATTGCGCAGATGCGCTGGTTTTCCTGCTGCAACACTATTCGGAAGAACCACATGTGAATGTGGGCACCGGAGAAGAGGTTTCGATCCGCGACCTGGCTTTGGCCATCGGGGAGGTTGTTGGCTTTGAGGGTGATCTGGTGTTTGACGCGTCGAAACCCGACGGCACGCCGCGTAAACTGATGGACAGCGGCAGGCTTGCAGGTATGGGCTGGAAGGCCAGAACGACGCTGCGTCACGGGATTGCGCGTACGTATGAGTGGTATCTGCAGAATATCGACAGTGTAAGAGCCTAAAGCGCCCTCGACTTGTCGCACAGGGCAATAGTCATTACCTAGAGTGACAGTTTTCATCGCCGGGGGTCTCATGGGCCGCCGTATTCCCAAGATCGGCTATTTGCCAAAGGACATGCCGTGACGCAACGCGCCGCGTTTATTACCGGGGTTACCGGGCAGGACGGCGGCGAGCTGGCGCGGCTGCTGCTGGGCAAAGGGTATGTGGTGCACGGGCTGGCGCGCGCACCTGAGCGATTTGATTGGGCGCGGGTGGCGGATATTGCGGGCGCCCGGGAATACCTGACCCTGCATAGGGGCGATATGCGGGATGCGGGAAGTCTCGCGCGCGCGCTGCATGCGTCGCAGCCGGATGAAATCTACAACCTTGCGGCGCAGAGCAATGTGGGGTTGAGCTTTGAGCAGCCTGAAGAAACCCACGATGTGAATGCGGCGGGTACGCACCGGCTTTTGCGCGCGGTGCGGCTTTTGGGACTTGAAGACCGCAGCCGGCTCTATCAGGCGTCATCGTCTGAAATTTTTGGGCCGAGCAGCGGCTTGCCGCATACGGAACAATCCAAATTCAATCCGTGTAACCCTTATGCCGAATCCAAGGTGCAGGCGTTTGAAACCGTGCGGCGCTATCGCGACGAATTTGGCGTCTTTGCGTGTAACGGCATTCTGTTCAACCACGAAGGTCCGTTCCGCTGGAAGGGGTTTGTCACCCGCAAGATTTCGATTGCTGTGGCAGCCAAGACCCTGGGCATTGAAGCACCGCTGGCGTTGGGCAATCTGGATGCCTGCCGCGACTGGGGACATGTCGGGGATTATGTGGCGGGCATGTGGGCCATGCTTCAACATGACAAACCCGATGACATGATCCTGGCGACGGGCGAAGCGCGGTCGGTGCGCTCCTTTGTTGAAGCGGCCTTTGCGTCGGTTGGCAGCGATGTTGTCTGGGATGGGCGCGGCCTTGATGAGCAGGGGCGCGACGCGCAGACCGGTGAATTGCTGGTCAGCATCAACCCCAAATTCTACCGCCCGGTTGATCCGCCGATTGCCATTGGCGACGCATCACGGGCACGGCGTGTGCTTGGGTGGCGGCCGCGCGTCACTTTCCAGCAACTTGTTCATGAGATGGTGCAGGCGGATATTGATCGCCTGCGTATTCTGGCGGCTGCCGGTGAGGCTCCCTCGCTGGTGTCGGCGGTTGCGGACTAGGCGCTGTAGCTTGATAGGTTGCGCAAAGAGGCAATGAGAATGACGGTACTGGTAACCGGCGGCGCGGGGTATATCGGCGGCCACACAGTGTTGGCGCTGGCGGATCGTGGCGAGAAAGTCGTGGTGCTCGACAATCTGAGCACCGGGTTTGCCTCGGTCATTCCCGATGGTGTGACGCTGGTTGAGGGCAATGTGGGCGACCGCGCGCTGCTGGACCGGCTGATGGGTTAGCATGGGTTTGATGCGGTCATCCACTTTGCCGGGTCAATCGTCGTTCCGGACTCTGTCGCTGACCCGCTGTCTTATTATCAAAACAACACGGTCAATACGCGCGAGCTGATTGCGGCTTGTGTGGCCCATAATGTGCCGCGGTTCATTTTCTCTTCCACGGCCGCGGTTTACGGCACGCCGGCTTTTGTTCCGGTACCGGAGGATGCGGTGCTGGTACCGATCTCTCCCTACGGGTCGTCCAAGCTGATGACCGAATGGATGCTGCGTGATGTGGCGCATGCGCATGATTTCGACTATGTGGCGCTGCGCTATTTCAATGTTGCAGGGGCCGACCCGAAGGGGCGTGCGGGTCAATCTACCGCGAAGGCAACACATCTGATCAAGGTTGCCGTTGAGGCCGTCACCGGCGCACGCGACCATGTGCAGGTTTTCGGTGATGACTATGACACGCCCGATGGCACCGGCATTCGTGACTATATTCATGTTTCCGACCTGGCAGCAGCGCATCTGGCGGCGCTGGATCATTTGCGCGGTGGCAACACGGGCGGCGCATTCAATTGCGGATATGGGCACGGCGCGTCCGTGCTTGACGTGCTGGAGACCGTGCAGCGGGTGTCTGGCCGCAAGATTGATATCCGGCATGTGCCACGGCGCGAAGGTGACCCTGCGGAGCTTGTGTCTGACCCGTCACGCCTGCGCGAGACGCTCAACTGGACGCCGCAGCTTGATGATCTGGCATTGATTGTTGAGCATGCGCTGCGCTGGGAAGAGCGCCTGCGGCAGCAGCCGACGTCCTGATCGGAGCATATTTCAAACGAATAAAGCCGGGCAGTTACCTGCCCGGCTTTTTTTCGTGTGGACGGTGTCGCTGCCTACTGGGGGTCAGGCATGCTCGACGCCGGGGTGCGGCCTGCGCCGGGGGCCGGTGTCCTTGTAGCCGGTTCGCGGCTGGCCGGTTCACGGGTTGCCTGTGCAGGCTCCGGCGTGGTCGTCGTTGCACGGGCCGGTGTCTGAGCGGGCTGCTGCGAGTTGTAGCCAACCGACGGGGCGGGAACCTGCTGGCCTTGCTGACCATTGTTCTGGATCAGAATGCCGCCGCCATTTGAGCCGCCAAGGCCGACTTTCAGCTTCGGTGTGCAGGTGTGGCTCCAGTCGACACGATCAAACTCGTTGTAGAACGTCGGGTAGCCGTCTTCATTCGCCGCCTTACTAGCAATCTTCAGGACGAACTCGCGATCTTTCTTCTGAAGGGATACGGGGCCATCCCATTCAAGTTCGTAGACGTAGTCTTCCTGAATGTCGTCGCTGTTCTTGTCCACCTCGATCAACGGCGACTGGTAACGCACCTGGCCGTTTTCGAGCACGCGATAGAGCAGGGCGCCTTCGCCATTGGTCTTGATGGTGCTGCGGAAGGAGAGATCCTTCGGGCAGCTGCCGATATAGACGGGGGTGTAGGCCAGAATTTTACCGCTGGTCACGTCGAAGGGTATGTAGGCAGCCTCTAACTGCGGGCTGTTCGGCGTTACGAGCTGAGCGTTCAGCTTGAAGTTCGCGAGATCCTCGTCGCCGTCATAGACAACCTTAACGGAGAGCGGGACATGCTTAGTGGCAATGGCATTGGTGCTGATGCCCGTCCAGCAGGTGGCATGGACCGATACCTTGCGGTCCAGCACGACTTCATGGTCGGTGCGATAGAAGCCCAGATCTGTGCCGCCATTGTTTACATAGGCTTGGCGCATTGCTTCGACTTCGGCAAGCGGATCAACTTGATAGGCAGGCTTCGCCGCGTCTTTCAGGCTGGCAACGGGCACGTGGTAGGCATAGTTGGGGTCCATTGCTTCGCCAAGCCACTGGCCGCCGGTCCACTCGATGCCGGTAATTGGAAAGTCCGTTTTGTGCACGACGAGCGCATCAAAGAATGTGGGGTTGAAGGCGCCGAAGCCGATGCGGGCAGAGTTGAAGTCATTGCCCTTGGAGCATTTGACGCTGCCACCGGCGGGAATGTCGAGATGGGTCGTCTGGAGGGCGAGCGAAAGGTCACCCAGAAAATTGCTCTGGTTTGAGTTATGCACGTGGATTTCGACCTGGTTCACACCAAGGTCGAGATCGATGCTTTCAATACCGTTCTGAATGATCGGGTTCGCCAGTGCAGCAGATGATGCCAGTACCGCAATGGTCGCCGGGAGCATCGAACGAAGTATCTTTTTCATTTTCATATCCTCGAAGTGTTGGAGCCGGCGCTGAGAAGCGCAATTCGGCGATCCGGAACTCCCCGGATCTCGCAGTGTCAGTGGCGGCGAACGCATATCCGGTTCAAAAATTCTGACGTTTTTTACAGAAGGCCGCAAAGCTGCGGGTTTGCCTGGATGAGGCCCGCGCCGAAAACCGGGTCTTTGCCTGTCGAACCAAGGTCAATGGCCGATTCCAGGAGGATCAGGGCGGCGATGCCGGGGGACAGGCGGGGGGCGTTGGCGAGTTGCAGAGCAAGCAGAGCGGAGGCAAAGGGGGCCGCGAATGAGGTCCCGGACGCATAGCGGCCGCCGCCTTCGGGTGTCGGCACATAGATGTCCACCCCGGGGGCTGCCAGATCCACAAAATCACCCTGATTGGCGTCGCGGGCGGCCACCATGCGGGTGTCCAGGGCGGTGATGGCAAGCACGTCGCCATGCTGGGCGGGAAAGGCCGGGCCTTGCGCCGTGCCCGGCGAGGTATTGCCGGCCGCGGCCACAAGCGCGATGCCGTCGCGGGCGAGCGCTGAGAGCAGTGCACTGAGCACGGCATTTTCAGGTCCGGCGAATGAGAAATTGATCACGCGCACCTGTTCGCCCTTGAGCCAGTCCAATCCGGCGGCAACCAGATCGATCTCGGCGCGGGTGCCGTCTGCGTGATCCCGGAAGACGGCGGCGTGGCGGATATGGGTGTGCGGTAGCAGGCCCGGCTCGTCACCGCTTATGCCACCCACCAGAATGCCGGTGACGGCTGTGCCATGGGCGGTGGCAATGGGCTGTGCGGGCCCGGTGCCGAAGGACTTTTCGACAATATCGGCGGACTTTGCCAAAGCGGCGATGGCGACCGGCCCGTCCAATACGCCGATTGTGATGTTCCCTGCCACCGGGCAGGCCCGCATGCGGGGCCAGGCGGTGATGGCTCTGGCATAGACGCGCGGTTTGCCCTGGGTCAGGGAATAGATCGTGCGGTCTGCTGAAACGCTGTTGGCATCAAGGATGGTGAGCGCAGCCGCGATTGTGGGGAGTGAGTTGGCCGGCGCGCGGTAAACCAGCACAACCTGCTCAAAGGTTGAGAGGCTGATTTCCGAGAGGACGATGCCGTCATTGGTGGTGATGACGGCGCGTGCCGCCGCGAGGACATTTGCCGACACAAGGGAGGTCGCCTCGGCGGATGCGATGGTGGGCATGGCGGGTTGAAGCGGCGCTGCGGTCGGCGGCACTGGCGTTGGCGAGGCTGGCGCTGAGGTGGTGGGTGTCGCTGGTGCCACTGGTGCCGCTGGAGCGGCGGTTGTGGGGGGCGTTGTGACCCCGCGCGTGGGTGCGGGGGCCGATATGCCCTGTGCAGGTGCCGGATCCGGTGTGGTTGTGCGTGTGGGGGCACTGGTGGTCGCAGCCGGTGTGCCGGGCGCCGTCTGGGCGATGGCTGCGGTCCCAAGGCTGAGCATGACGGCTGCAATGCCCAGCATGGTTGCCAGACGACGCTGCGGCCATGCGGGGCCTGCGTCAGTCATGGCTCACACTTTCAATGACATTGGGGGATGCCCGCAGCCGCGCCAGCAGCGCGCGCTCATTGGCGTCCGGGTCATTGGCGCGCAGCTCATAAAGACCAAGCCCGGAAGGGCCCGACACGATGCTGAGGTCGAGTTCGGTCAGAAGCGCCCGCATTTCGGATTCCGATACGGTGGGATCAAAAGCGACCTGGAAATGGACGGCATCCATGGCGGTGCCGCTTCCCGCGAGCTCATAGCCCGGCTCGCCGCCGCCGGGGGCACGCAGCACCAAAGCTGCAGCGAGGACGATGGAGGCGGCCATGGCGGCGAAGGTGGCGGCTCGCCAGCGGGGCAGGGATTTGACCTGCGCCGTCGTTGCAGGCGCGGCAGCGCGATTGGCGGCTATGTCGCGGCGCAGGCGCGCCAGCCCGAATTCACCGGGAGAAGGTAGCGCCTCGCGGGCCTGCATGAGGTCGCGCATCTTCCGTGCCGCGGCAAGGTCCTGTGCATAAGATGCGTTGGATGCAGCACGGGCTTCAACGTCGGCGCGTTGCGCATCTGTGGCAGTACCGTTGGCGGCGAAGGGGACCAGCAGGTCCGTCTCATCAAAATTGTTTGTCTCGCTCATTGCCATTCCCCGAATGTACCGGCGTGCTTTTCAAGGCAGCTGCGCAGCAGGCGCTTGGCGTGATGGACACGGGTTTTCACTGTGCCTTCCGGTGCGCCGATGACGAGGGCGATTTCCGGGTAGCTCATGTCTTCCTGGAAAGTGAGTTCGATCACCGAGCGGTGGCTGGGGCTCAGCCCGTCCAGGCACAGATTGATCTGTTGTGCTGCTTCGCCAGCGGCAACAGAGGCTGCCTGGTCGGGGCTGTCGTCCACTTGTTCGGGCATCTCGTCCATCAGGTCCTCGCGGCCGTGTTTGCGGTAGCTGTTCATGACCTTGTTGTTGGCAATGCCGAACAACCAGGTTGAGACCGCAGACCTTCCTTCGAAGTTTCCAGCCTTTTGCCAGACTGTCATCATGGTCTCATGCAGTATGTCTGCCGCAGCGAACTGATCGTTCAATTTGCGGCAGACAAATCTGAACACACGGGTTTCATAGCGCCGGTACAGCTCCTCGAATGCGGGCATGTCCTCCCGCGCAATGCGCGAGAGGAGGTCTGCGTCAGATTGTGCATCGGTGGCTGGTGATGCGTGTGACATGGACATCTATCTGCCCTGGGGGCGCTACCGGCTGCCGGGGGTCTGGCTGCCAATGTCGCCAAGCCCGATCCGGCGGAACGGCGAGATGGCGATGGGCAGGCCGTTGGCGTCAAGTGCTACCACGCGCCATTCAAGACGCGGGTTCTGTTCCAGTGTTTCCAGCGTAAACGGCAGCGCGTTGACGCTGGTGCTGTCGGCCTGCATGTCGATGGCGGCAATCATATCGTCGGTCCGCCGACGCTCACCGGGGGCAGGTGCCGGGGCAAATTCAATGCGATAGGCGGCGGCGCCCGGCTCGGGGGCCCATTGGAAACGGGTATTCGTGCCGACCGGCGCGCCCTCGGGCGGTGCGATGATGCGGATGCGCTCGGGAATCGTGCCTGCAATCACCGTATAGCGCAGCTGTGGTGCGGTGATGCCTGCCGGCTGTTCGACGTTGAACCGCACAATATAGGGGGCCTGCCGGGCAGTGGGCAGCGGCGGGCTGAAGATGGTGATCTTCTGGTTGCCGGTGACAATACGCTGGACGCGTTCAATCGGGCGGAAGCGCGGCGGCAGATCGTCTGACGCGAAACTCAGATCAGCAATCTCCCATGTGCCAAGTAGCGTGCCGCGGCCGGACTGGGCAATGTCGGCGCGGGCGCGCAGGCGCTGGCCTTCGGAGACAGTGGCGTAGCGCGACCCGTCCTCGAAGGAGAGCTCAAGGGCGGAGATGGCAATGGTTTGCACACTCGTTGCGGTGCCACTGTTGCTTGTGCCCGGTGTTGTAGTCGTGGTTGTCGCGGCGATAAGCCCTATCACGCCGGTTGCAGAATTTGCGTTGCCGGAGAACACACGCGAAATCCTGCCGCTGCCGGCATTGGCGATTGCGGTCGCCACACTTGGAGACACCGTGATGGTTTCGTTGAATGTTGGTGTGGTTGTTGTGCCTCCCGGGCCGGTTACCACCTGAAAGAAGGGGGTGGTGACGGTTTGCACTGTGGTGCCGCCGGCACTGATGGTGGCGCCGGTTGACTGTACCACTTCGGTGCCGGGAGGGCCCGCGGCAAAGGTGACGGACACAGTCCATGTGACATTCAATATGGTTGGCGCGGTCTGCGAAACGGTTGCGTTGGCGGGTGCGCCTGTGACGCTGTTGACTGTCGCCAGCGCTGGCGTGGCCATGCCTGCGAGGACCATCAGGGCCAACACGAAGCGTTTTTTGGGAAATGAAAAATGGAACATGCTGTGTGACCTCACCGGCTGAAATCTGTTGTGATGCGGTAAACAAGCCCGCCGAAATATTCGACCCGGCTTCGGCCCGGGGTGAGGATGGCATCCCCGCCTGACGCGCCGCCGCGTATTGCCAGTGAGTGTCCCTCACGGGGTATCCAGTTCAATTCAACGTAATTTTCCCAGCCTTCGTAGCTGCCGGCTTCCGACGAAAAGTTGCCGAGATAGCCCGCCGTGGTGCTGAGTGTGTCCTTGATGACCCATGCGGTCAGGGACGTGGACAGGCTGACATCGTCTGATTGGCCGGTGGTATAGATGCCGTGCTGCCATTGCACGGATGTGTCTGCTGAGAGCCAGTCGTTCGGCGTCCATGATGCAAAAACGAGGCTGGACCAAGTGCGCTGGTCGGCGGTGCCATTGGCATCATCTTCAAAATCGGCAACGGCACCGGTTACGCCCCATGAGAATTTCGGTGTGGCAGCGCTGAGGCCCAGATAGGCCTGGGTGGCCTGCGCTTCCACATCAACATACGCCGCCGGTCGGTCGATGCGGTCGGTCCAGCCGGTATCAATGCCGAAGGAGACGGTGAGCTGGCCCAGCCATTCGGGTGCCTCGCTGGTGGCAAACGGGAAATAGGCGCCCGTGAGCCGCGTGATGATGGCGCGGTCGGTCGGCAGGGCTGCGTTGTCGGCTACATTGCTTTCCTGATGCACGACTTCACCCTGCAAGGTGAAGGAGAGAGCGGAATATTCAAGGCCGGTGCTCATTTCTTCCAGATCGCTGGTCAGGAACGGATTGGCGAAGCTGAAAAAGCTGGTGCCGATGCGCTGATAGCCGGAGGTCCAAACGAGCTTGCCACCTTCGCCGGGTTCTGGCCGGACGATGATGACGTTGAGCTCGCCGCTGACAGCGTTGTCGTTCTGCCGGGTAAGGATGCTTTGCGCACCATCGAGATCGGTGCGGCTATGGGCGAAGCCGACCTCCAGGTTGGCGCGGCCCTTGAAGGCATCGACTGCAATGGCCCCGGCAACGCCGTCGGCTTCACCGGTTGCGGTGCCGCCCAGCGTTGATCCTTCGCCGCGATAGGCTGAGAGACTTGTTTTGATGCTGCCCCAATCAGCCTGTATCGGGGTCGCGTAAACCGCGCCACCAAAAAGCTGTTCGTCCGCATCACCAAGGCCCGAGAAATTGTCTGCAGTGAAACTGTCTTCCGAGCGCAGGCCGAAAGCGGTGGCACCATAGGTCTTTTGCTTTGTATCGATGGATACGGAGACGCCACGACGGTTGAGATTGGAGATCAGCAGCGGGTCGGCATCCATGGTCTGGTGGCCGGCGCGCAGGCCCAGATCACTCGTGTCACCCTCATGGGTCAATGCAGCTGTGTAGTTGCCGATATCGACCGGGGCATCATCGAGCCGGGTGCGATGTTCGCTGGCAGCGAGATAATCAATCTGCGTTTCCGCCAGCCATTTGCCGTTGCGTGCGTCGGCGGCGAGATGCCCGGCACTTGTGCCGGTGCCCCATGACCTGTCGCCGCGTGTATTGAAGGCGGCGGTGTGGGTTGCGTTGATACTGGCGGATTCAAGCGACCAGCCTGCATCCGGTTCAATGCTGAAGCTGTAGATGTCGACCAGTTCATAGCCGCGTTTGTCGCTGGTCAGGCGGTAGAGACGCATTTCGTGCGCGCCGACGCCCAGTGGTTTTGCAGGGCGGACTTCCAGTGTGCCGTCGCCTGAGGGCCGCAACATGCGTGTGACGTCGACTTCATCAAGCTCCACGGCCAGAGTGGCCATGGTCGTGGCGGGAAGCGGCGTACCGAAGGACATGGAAATGCTGTGTATGCCGGGTTGCGGCTGGATGAGGCTGAAGGCTGGATCAAGGTCTGTGTCTGCCGCATATGCAGTTGCAGAGACCGCAAGCGATAGGCCCGCTGCTCCCAGGATTCTTAAAGCCGCAAATTGCGTGAATTCACCCAAAGTCATTGTCCCCCCGAACATGGCCACACCCGCCCACTGGTGTTTCGTCGATATCTAATTAGTCTCTGGACGTAAATTCTAATGACTGTGTCGCAGTATTTGCGCCCATGGTTCAAAAAAACATTCCCGATAGGGCAGGTTTTTCGCCAGGATTCCTTCCACATCAAACTTCTTATGGAAAAAGGTAGGATTTTCGCGGTGTTGAGCGGCCCTGATGGACCGACTGTCGGGCTGTCCGAAATCGCCGATTTCACGCATTTTGGGTTTCGCAGGGCAGGGTAGTCAGGCTATCGAACCTGCATGGATACATTCTCTACAGATGTGGTGGTCGCAGGCGCGGGGGTCGTGGGCCTTGCTGTGGCCCGGGCGCTGGCGCTGGCGGGGCACGAAGTCGTCATTGTCGAGCGTGAGACGCTGATCGGCAGCCATACCAGTTCGCGCAACAGCGAGGTGATCCATGCGGGGATTTATTACCCGCAAGGGTCTCTCAAGGCGCGCATGTGCGTTGAGGGCAAGCACATGCTTTATCAGTACTGTGCGGATCACCATGTGGGGCACAGGCGCTGCGGCAAGCTGATTGTGGCAACGTCGGCGGAGCAGGTTGCAGCGCTTGAAGGTATCAAGGCGAAGGCTGCGGCAAATGGTGTGGATGATTTGGTGTTTCTGGATCGTGCGCAGGTGCTGGCTCTGGAACCTCATCTGGCGTGTGAGGCAGCTCTGCTGTCCCCCTCAACCGGCATCATCGACAGTCACGAATTGATGGTGAGCTATCGTGGTGAAGCGGAGGCGCATGGCGGGGCGATTGCATTTGCCACGTCCGTTGACCGGGTAGAGGTGAAACCGGGCGGCTTCACGATTGCCACCAGTGGCGCGGCAGATGCGCTGATTGACGCGAAAATGTTTGTGAATGCGGCGGGGCTTTTTGCACCGGAGATGGCAGCACGGATTGACGGGCTTGATGCGGCACACGTGCCGACGGCGCATTACTGCAAGGGCAACTATTATTCATTGCAGGGGCGTGCGCCGTTTGAGCGGCTGATCTATCCGGTACCGGAAGCGGCGGGGCTTGGCGTGCATCTGACACTTGATCTGGGCGGACAGGCGCGCTTTGGGCCGGATACGCAATGGGTAGATGGTATCGATTACGTCGTGGATCCAAGGCGGGCGGATGGGTTTTACGAGGCGATCCGCCGCTACTGGCCGGGGCTCAAGGATGCGTCGCTGGTGCCGGCTTATGCGGGTATGCGTCCCAAGCTGTCGCCGGAAGGTATGCCTGCGGATGATTTCAGGATTGATGGTCCCGGGGAACACGGCGTTGCCGGGCTCATCAATCTGCTGGGTATTGAATCGCCGGGACTGACATCATCTCTGGCTATTGCTGACGTGGTCGCTGCCAAGCTCGATGCTTAGTACGCGCCGTCTTTCGCCAGAACGGCGGGCACCGTCTTGAGGATGATTTCCAGATAGGACACGACGCTGCGCTTGGCTGACCATTCAAGGTCAAGTGCAACACGGGTGTCGTAGTCGCAATCGCTGCGGCCGGAGACCTGCCACAGGCCGGTGAGGCCGGGGCGGTGGGCGAGATAGCCGGCGGCGTTCTTGCCATACATTGCCAGTTCGTCCGGCACGATGGGGCGCGGACCGACAAGGCTCATATCGCCCTTCAGCACATTCCAGAGCTGGGGCAGTTCATCAAGGCTGGTCTTGCGGATGAAGTGGCCCAGCTTGGTGATGCGCGGGTCATTTTTCAGCTTGCGGTGTTCGGCCCATTCAGCAGCGGCCTGCGGGTCATTGGCCAGCACGGCTTCAAGGCGTGCTTCGGCATCAGACGCCATGGAGCGCAGCTTGAAGCAGCGGAAGCCCTGACCGTCCTTGCCGACGCGGATCTGGTTGAACAGGGCCGCGCCGCCGTCGCGGGCAATCAGGACAGCGAGGATGGCAAGGGCGGGCGCTGCGATGATCAGGCCGGTAAGGGCGCCTGCAATGTCCAGTGTGCGGATGATGATGTCACGCAGGGGCCGGGTGGTTGCCTGCTCCTCGGCCGCATCCGTTGCCGTAAGGTTGGCGGCAGCGGCGTAAGCCGCCGTGCGCCGTACCATGTGCCGGTCTGCAGCGCGTACCTCAGGGGCACGAGCGGGCGTTTCGGCGGCGGCGTCGAAGTCTGTTTTGAGCAGTGCGGACATGGGGGGAATGCCTCGGGTTGCGTGTTAATCTCTGGGGGTAAGAGATCAAGTGCCGTGCCAAGCCATGTCGTTTTGGGGATATGCCGTGTTTTTGGCTGAATTCTGCCAGTCTGTAAGGCGTGATGGGTTCCGGGAGCAGGTGCGGGACAAAGGGAGGCGATGCCGGGCGTTAAGACATTGGCTGTCCCCGACCTGATTTGGCGCATGATCTGTGCCGCAATGGGACGATCAAAAACAGGCCCGGTTTGTGCTAGAAAGCCTGCAGACACGTCCTGCGCCTGTGCGCTGAGTTGTAAGGGTTTGGCTTCAAATGAGACCTATTCGCCCGGTCATTCTGTCCGGTGGGTCCGGCACGCGTTTGTGGCCGACCTCACGGGCGCATCATCCAAAGCAGTTCATGCCGCTGACATCGGAACGCTCGATGATTCAGGAAACGGCACTCAGAGTTCAGGACCCGGAACGTTTCCTGCCGCCTATCGTGGTGTGCAATGAGGAACACCGGTTTACCGTTGCATCAGAACTTCAGGGCGCAGGCATTGAGCTTGAAGTCGAGATGCTTGAGCCGGTAGGGCGCAACACGGCCCCGGCGATTGCCGCGGCTGCTGCGCTGTGCGCCGTGCAATCACGCGATGAATTGATGCTGGTGCTACCGGCGGATCATCATATCGCGCGGCCGGACCTGTTTCTTGATGTGATTGCGCAGGGCGCGAAGCTCGCGGAAGAAGGCAAGCTTGTGACCTTTGGCATTGTGCCGGATGCGCCGGAGACCGGGTATGGATATATCCGCGCCGGTGATGACGTGGCGCATGGCGGCTTTGCGGTTGATGCCTTTGTTGAAAAGCCTGACGAAGCCACTGCGCAGACCTATCTGGATCACGGCCGGTATTATTGGAACTCCGGCATCTTTCTGTTTCGCGCTGACCGGATGATTGCCGAGCTTGAGGCGCTGGCGCCGGAGATCTGGCGGCAGGCTGCCGATGCGGTCAGCCAGGGCACGCGGGACTTGGATTTTCTGCGCCTGTCGCGCGAGGCATTTGAAAAATGCCCGTCGGACTCAATTGATTATGCCGTTATGGAACATACGCGTGATGCCGTTGTGGTGCCCGCCGATATCGGGTGGAGCGATGTGGGCTCGTGGACGGCGCTGTGGGCTGTGGGCGAAAAGGATGGCCAGGGCAACGTGCTGAGCGGCGATGTTCTGACCCATGACACAAGCAATACGCTGGTGCGGTCTGAATCCCGGCTTGTGACGACGGTCGGTGTTGAAAACCTGATCGTGGTTGAGACCGGTGACGCGGTGCTCGTGGCGCATCGCGACCGGGTTCAGGACGTAAAAGCGATTGTCGGCAAGTTGAAAGCCGAAGGCCGGGCCGAGCATGAGGTGCATGCGCGGGTTTATAGGCCCTGGGGGTTTTACGAAGGGCTTGCCATGGGCGAGCGGCATCAGGTGAAGCATCTGATGGTGAAGCCGGGGGCTGCAATCTCATTGCAGATGCATCATCACCGGGCTGAGCACTGGGTTGTTGTGGGCGGCACTGCGAAGGTGACGCTGGGCGACAAGACGTTGCTGGTTGCCGAGAATGAAAGTGTCTATATCCCCATCGGTGAGACGCACCGGCTGGAGAATCCCGGCAAAATGCCGCTCTCAATCATCGAGGTGCAGTCAGGCAGCTATTTCGGTGAAGATGACATCGTGCGGTTTGACGATGTCTATGGCCGGGCGGGGGATGTGAAGGCTGCCGAGTAAGGCTTAGCCTTCCATCGCTGCCACGGTGGCGCCGCCGCTGCGCATACGGGCGGTTTCGCTCACAAGAAAATCAATCAGTTGTCGTACGTCGCCATTGTGCTGGGCCAGCCATGCGCCGAACTGGTTGCGCTGTTCAACCGCCAGCCAGATGCCGGAGACGCGGACATCAAATAGTTGCAGTCCGTGTTTGGTCGTCAGCACACGAAAAGCGATGTCGGTAATCTCCTGCCCATCGGCAGCGTGAATGGTGCCGCTGATCAGTACGTCGGTGTCGTTGCGGGCGGTGCCATTGATGATCGAGATAGTCTGGCCACCGTATTCGCCAAGGCGGCTTTCATAGCTTGCCGTGGCGTAAGCTTCAAAGCTGTGCACATAGGCTTTCAATACGTCGGGGCTTAAGCCCTTGCGGTAGTGGCCCAGAGCGAAGAGCGCTATGGAGCGGGTATCGATGATATCGTTGACGAAGTCGCGAAAGCGGGCCGCGCGGGCGGGGTCATCGGGTGCGGTTTCATCAAGGATGGCAATCGCACGCTCGACCCCCTGCTGGACGAAATCTTTGGCTTTGGATTCAGGATTTGCCGATTGTGCCGCGGCGGGCAGCACGGCCACCGGCAAAAACAGCAAAATGGTAATCAGACGCTTCAGCATGAGGTCTTCCCTGGCCGCTTTTGGCGGTCCCATATCAAGATGTTCAAACAGAGCATCAATACTAGGTACTAAATGGGGCCAAAATCGTATGCCCTCAATTTAGATGCGCTGGACGCGAACCAAGTGGCGGCGATACTTGCCTAGGCGGTTGCGGGTGCGCGCCCGATCGAGTGATAGGCGAATCCCTGACGCGCAACTTCCTCTGGTAAATAGATATTTCGCAGGTCCACCACAAGCCTGCCGGGCATAACCTGCGCGACCCGGTCCCATTGCAGTGCGCGAAACTCGTTCCATTCCGTCAGGATCAGCAGAATATCTGCACCGGTCATGGCGTCATAGGTGTTCTGCGCCCAGTCGATGCCGGGCATCAGTTCTGCAGCTTCGCGCATGCCGGCGGGATCGAATGCACGGATGTCGGCGCCGGCTTTTTGCAGGATCGGCACGATATCGAGGCTAGGGCTGTCGCGCATGTCGTCGGTGTTGGGTTTGAAGGTCACCCCAAGCACGGCGACCTTCTTGCCTTTGATATCGCCCCCGGCCGCATCAATGACCTTTTGCGCCATGTGTTTCTTGCGATTGTTGTTCGCCTCCACGACCGCCGTAATAATGCTGGTGGGGGCGCCGACATCTTCAGCGGTCTTGACCAGTGCCAGCGTATCCTTCGGGAAGCAGGAGCCGCCATAGCCGGGGCCTGCGTGCAGGAACAGCTTGCCGATACGCCCGTCCAGGCCGATGCCCTTGGCGACATCGAGCACGTTTGCGCCGACTTTCTCGCAGATATCCGCCATCTCGTTGATGAAGGTGATCTTGGTCG
>Ga0307929_1001735_pt1 | contig 15569 bp, 18 predicted proteins | sample AceLakmetage1330_FD_203160 | JGI IMG/M metagenome (GOLD analysis project Ga0307929, IMG submission 203160) | Saline water microbial communities from Ace Lake, Antarctica - #1330 | ecosystem: Environmental > Aquatic > Non-marine Saline and Alkaline > Saline | place: Antarctica: Ace Lake...
GGGTATGCGACATCTTCCGGCAACCAAAGAAAAAAACTAAAAAACACATTGACCTCTTGCAATCATCAGGGAGATGCACTAACATAGCTCCACAGTTGAGGTAAAAAGGTCATAATGAGAATTGCTGTTCATAACGACGTCAAGATAACGACGTTTTTCCTGAGCCCTGTTTCATCCCGGAAACCGATTGTCAAGGAGGTGCCCCCCCTTTGCTGCTTCCAGCTAGACATTGTCATTACGAAACGCTGATGTTGTGACCTTCTCTGCGCCGTAGGCGGCATGCCATCCGTCCGGCAGAGAGGCATGTGATCGCCGTGGAAATGAGAAATAACCACATCGGTAACGTTTGCAAGGTGATTTACGATGGCCCGGCACACCTCTTCTCTGGCGGCAACTTGAATGGGATGCAGAAGCAGGTCGCGACGTTGGTAACCGAGAGCGACACCCGGATCTATCAAGACCCGGCGGTTCGCCGTCTTGACCAGGCAGGAAAGACCACGAACGCCGAGCGATTCAGCTCCAAGTATCTCGATTTCCATTATTTCCATTCACCAAGCAGCGCACGGACGGCCCCTTTGGTCATCCGAGATGAGATGCTTCACTTCTTCAAGCAACAGCTGCTTTTGTTCACTTTCGTCCATATATACGTTCGACAAACAGATAATGCCTCCTCAATACTGGTGGGGAGTGCCTTTGATATGCAGAAGTAGATGTTCCTCGTTGCTGTCGAGATCATCGAGCCAGCCGTAGTTTGCGTCCTTTTTGGAATCGAGATCTTTCAAATAGGGCTTGATGTCCAACAGAGGCGTGCCGTCAAACACGTCCAATCCTGACGTGAAGATCTCCGTCTTAACGATTTTCCTGATGCGAACGATACTGATTCCTATGGGGTTAGGACGCGCAGGTGATCGGCTTGCGAATAACCCTACCTTCGTGCCCGGGGTCCAACTCGGGTTTACCATCATGGAGTCGTGGTGAGTGAGGCGATCGATATAGTATATTACGTAGATGTATCGGAACCTGTTCAGGTCGGACAGTCCCTCTGCGTACTCGGCATCAAGCACGATACGAAATTCGCCTTCGTCGTCGTCTACGGGCTGATAGGGCGCGCGGACCGTATACGGCGTTTGAATGACGCCGATGCTTTTCAATGAGAACGTATCGTGCATGCTTATTTCTTGCCTATCCGTTTTTCCATCGGCCTTGTGGAAGCGTAGATATGCGAACAATGATCAACATCTGAATCGTTTCTAAGATCCTCCACCTGAAGAGCCTTCACGGCGTAGCCCACGAATCGGAGAAACTTGACAATGTCCCCGACAGACTGATTCAGAGCTTCCAAATAGCCCCGATGCACTTCACAGAATATCGACGGCAATTGCCTTTTCAACAGAGTTTGAGTCTTGCGAAGCACCAGCAATTCGCTGCCTTCGCAATCCAGGTTGATGAAGTCCACTCTCGGGATCTGACGGGTTGACATGAAGCCCGGAATCGTGACGGCTCGCACCCGGATCTCTTCTGCATCCTGAGCAGACGTTATACCGCTTCCTTCACCATGCTTATAGAACGTTAGGGAACCGGTTCGGTCGCTTAACGCAAGGTTGTAGGTGCTGATGTTCGCAATACCGTTTCGAGCAATGTTTGACTCAAGGACCTCGAAATACTCCGATACCGGCTCAAAGGCATGCACATGTCCTGTCTTGCCGACGGCCTTGGCAATCGCCACGGCCGTAACCCCGCGATTGGCCCCTCCTTCTATAACGACCATGCCGGGGCGGAGAACGGATTCCAGGAATGTCACTTCCCCGTAATGATGGGCGTTTTCCCGCAGCTCGCGTCGAAACGCTTTGTTGAACACAAACTCGTTCATGTTGACTCCGGCAGCCCGTATTGCTGCACGGAGCCAGTTTTCAGGCGGAACGAAAGGGCACACGTCCGCCTCGCTAAAAGCTGCGGGTTCCATTGTTCGATAGCCATGAGAATACTCCTTGGCATGAGGCGTTCGACGACCCAAACATAGTACACCCTATTGAATACTGGTCAAGAGCCGAGATGTGTCTTGTTGAAGCCGACACACTTGTCGGACGCCCGTGCGCCAAAGAGTATGGTTCCCGGACGAATCATGGTGCTGCCTTCCTCGATGGCTATTTTGTAGGCGTTGGACATGCCCATCGAGAGTGTATCCATTTCGACACCAGGAATATCTATGGAAGCAATACGGTCAAACAATTTCTTTGTTTCCTGGACATAGTTTTCGCCGATATCGGTGGCCCCTGCATTGATCAGAGCCCTCACTTCTTCCGCGGTCCGCGTTTTGGCCGCCGCGACAATGGTAACGTAGTCCGGTACCTCGGTTTTGATTCGCTTATAATTGTCCTGTATCGTCATCGCTGTCCGCCTTTCAAGTAGGGGGCTTTCGAAAATGAAATATTCTTCCTCGAACTAATTTGCCGTCGTGAACGAGCCGACGACGCGATTCACCCTTCAGAATGAACCCCGTTTCGGAAATTTCGCCCAGCAATTTTTCGAACGTTAATCCGTAGAGCTTCAAATGCGTGGGGAAGCACGAAAGAATGCCTCCTGGCTTAATGATTTGGTAAACGTGCTTCAGAACATTGCGGCGATCATGCTTATCCGGCAGATACCCCCGGTGCAACATGTCGTAGAGCAAAGCCACGTCAAACAAGTCGCTCGGTATTCGAGTGACGCTGTTCTTGCCAAGGTCGACTTTGATCACCTTGATATTATGTCGCCCTTCCTTCTTGATAGTCTGCTTCACGCTCGCAAGCACATCCTTGTCCTTATCGATTGCATAAACAATGCCGCAAGAGCCCACGATACGTGCCACCGGCATGGTGAATCGGCCGTTGTGGCAGCCGATGTCCGCAACGTGCAGGCATTCGCGTATGCCGATACTTCGCAGAAATGATTCAGCACGGCAGCGAAACCACATGTCGGCCTTTTTTTCTTCAACTGTTGGCTTCTTGCTCATGTCTTCGGCGAGCGTTTGTTTCCGCTCTTGAACCGCATTCCCGTGTTGCCTAATGCTGTCAGACAGCTCATTGGCTGCCGCTGTTGCGGCAGCCTTTGTCATTTTTCGAGCTGTTCTATGCAGCTGGGTGTTCACGGGATTCTCATCCCTTCTTCAGGGTCAGCGCGTCCTGCGGACATTCGGTGACGCATCGCCCACAACCCGTACACCGTCCAGCATCAATGACGGCGAGGGTATCGATCACGATCGCGCCAACCGGACAGACTCGCACGCAAAGTCCGCAGCCCGTGCATGTTTCAGCATTGACAGCCGAAATCAGGCGCCCCTGCGTAGCGCCACTTTGAATCTGTTCAAGCCGTACATTTATGCCCTGTAGTTGGGCCTCAAGATTCTGCGCTTCGGTCTTCAGAGCATCGATTTCGTTGCCGCCGTTAGGAGGCACAGGGAATCCGGGCGTCAGAGGCACTGCCGTCGGCATCGCACCTATCCCGGCACCCATACCCACCTGTCCTGAGCCTGCCGAACGGATTCCCATTCCACGCCCCATCCCGCGACCGCCACCGCCACCACCGCCACCGCCGCCACCACCACCGCCACCACCACCGCCACCACCACCTATTCCACGTCCCATGGCCATACCTCCTCCCGTACTGGAATCTATGTCTTGTAAACCTTGCCCACCTACATTCGCGCCCATACCGAAGTGGCTCGCAACATTCGAATCTTGCGTTGACGACAACGCTCCCGACTTGAATTGCTCGACGACGTCACGAATCTTGCCCTTGGCACTCACAACAACCTCTATTTCTGCGGCGTTGAGGGTTTGGTAAGCGTTCGGTCCGCAGTTTCCGGTGAGCATGACCTTGACGTCGTGCTCGGACATGAGTTGCGCGGATTGAATCCCCGCACCACCGCCAAGCGCGAGATTAGGATTCTCGATGGCCTCTGCTTTCAACGTTTCGGTGTCGACAACAAGGAAGTACGGACAACGACCGAATCGCGGATCGACCTGATCATCGAACGTTTTTCCTTTGGCTGTTACTGCTATGATCAATTCTCAATCTCCTTTGTTTCTGTTTTTTCTCAAGTCTTTCCGGTACGAAGGCTCCTTTTTCGGCAAAAGGCCAGAAGGCTGACCCACTGTCGCAATTCAACACCTATTCGGGGATTTTATCCGTTGCCACGTATTTGGCCAGCAGATCGTCCGTCTCCAGAAGTATGACTTTCTGGTCTTCCACATTGATCTCGGTGTCGCTGTGTTCCTTGTATATCACGCGGTCGCCGACAGCGACCTCCTCCGTCGCGTCCTCGGCTATGGCAATGACCTCGCCCTCGCAGGGCCTCTCCTTAGCCGTATCGGGAATGACGATTCCCCTCTTTGTCTCCTCAGAAGCCTCTACCGGTCGAACAAGAACGCGTCCGTTCATAGGGTGTATCTTCATGTTTCCGTCCCTTCCTTTTCGTGCTTGATTCCCAAAAGAGTTGCCAGTTTACCTTGATCGAAACCCACCACGATGCGCCCGTTGATGTCGATCTGCGGGACCGCTCTCTGCCCGCTCCGCCTGACGATATCGCGAGCCGCCCGTTCGTCTCGCGAAATGTCGACGCTCCTAAACGAAATACCGTTATCCCGCAGATACGTTTTGACAAGTCCGCAGGGCGGGCAGCCGGGGCTGGTATACACCGTCACTCTTAGCGTTTTCTTCTTTGCCGGTCCTGCTACATGGCTTGGCGCCATGCCGAGAAGTTGCGTCGCGTAGAACGCCGCGCTCTCGACGCCCCCGAACCTGTCCGCCTCGCGACCGTTCTTTATTACCAGCACAGTCGGCACGTCGTCGACGCCGTATTCCTTGTGAACGCCCTTTACTTTCTGCACGTCCACAATGTAGAGGGGAACGTTTTTGTACTCCTGCGCAAATTCAGTCAACTCGGCAAGCGCCCGCTGTGCCGCGTCCGAAAAACTTCCCCAGAAGACAAGGATGAAATAATCTGAATGTTCGGCGGCGGTTGTCCGCAACTGCTCCCGATCTCTTATCCAAATGATCATAACTTTGCGTTCTCCATCATGTTTTGGAAGCGTTCAAACGTATGACCGCAACTTCCACATTCATATTCTCGCTGAGCACCCGCAGCTCCACACCCGCAAAACAAGGCGCCATCCGCTCATGACTAGTTGCCAATGCTACTTTCATTGACTTGCTTTGTTAGCATGAGCTGTGCCAGAACCAGTATGGTATGTGTAACCACCTGTTCGGTAGTCACATACGATCTACATGGCGGTCTGATGCGGGATGGGGGGGGTATGTCAATTCGCAAGAGTTGGGCTGAAATGTATGGCAGTCTGCGAGGGGTGTTGATTCAGCCGCGCCATGCTTTGTTCGGCGACCTTGCGTTCCTCGACACATGCACAGCATGCTATACAATCGTCCGTGTTTATCCAAGGAATCTGGCCCTCCTTTTTTTAGTTATTGTCTATTGACAGTGTTCGTCTACTAGACTATTGTTCATCGGCATGAACAAGAAGGGCTTTATTTGTGTGTGAAGATAGGTCGAATAATCCTTTGGCTGAACAGAGGCTCCGCAAAAGATCCTGTCGTAGGAAGGGAGGTCTATATCGGTAACACATACAGAGACTGAGGGCAAAATAGTGAGCAATGACATAATTCATGCGACAATAACGAAAAGGTGTTGCAGATGAAGCGTTTGGCGTTGACGAATTTCAGTATACGGTATGCGTGGTTGGTGTTGGCCGCTGTGCTCGGAGTGACCGTTTTCTTCGGTAGCCAGTTTCCTAAGGTTCATTTTGACAATGATCCGGAAAACATGCTCTCAAAGGATGAGTTTGTCCGGATCTTTCATCACGAAACTAAAGAGCGGTACGGGCTGTACGATTTTGTGATTGTAGGCGTCGTCAACGAGACGGATCCGGACGGAATCTTCAATGTTGGGACGTTGTGCCATGTCGACACGCTGACACGCCAGCTGCTCAGTCTGCGTCAGGGCTCGGATGGATTGCCTCAAATCGCGGAGGATGACGCGGGAACCCCGTACAGGACCGTGAATCTAGCGCCGAAAAGTGCATTCAAACGCGCCATGGGTGTGGTGTTCAGTCATGATCCCAATCATCTGTTCGATAAAGACGGCAACAGCGCAATCATCAGCGATGAACTGATGGCTCCCAGTGTGGTCGACAACATCAAGCAAGCCGACATGGGATCCCTGAAGCTCGAGTATTTGATGGAACGTGTGCCCGAGACGCGTGAGGAGGCGCTGGTCATTCGCGACGACGCCATGGGCAACCCTCTCTATAAGGGCACGCTTGTTTCCGAAGATGCCAAGGCTGTCTGCCTCTATATCCCGATTATTGAGAAGCCCTACAGCTACAATGTTGCCAGTCTGGTGAAGGAATTGACTAAGGACTGGCAGGGCAATGACCATATCTATATCGCGGGACTGCCGGTGGCCGAAGATACCTTTGGTGTGGAAATGCTGGTGCAGATGGCTATCTCGGCACCGCTGGCCATGCTGATTCTTTTTCTCCTGATGTACGTCTTCTTCAGGCGTGTGTCCCTGATTCTGGCACCGCTGCTGTTGGCGATTGTGACGGTGATATGGACGATGGGCCTCTTGATCGGTCTGGGGTTCGATGTCCACATCATGAGTTCCATGATTCCCATCTTCATCATGCCGATTACGGTGTGTAACTCCATCCATGTGCTCAGTGAGTTTTTTGATTCGTATCGGCGCTATCAGGATAAGGCCAAAACGCTGCAACACGTGGTACGCGAGCTGTTCATGCCCATGCTGTATGCGACCATCACGACGATTGCCGGTTTTGCATCTCTGGCGACAACCCCTATTCCTCCCGTACGTGTGTTTGGGCTGCATGTTGCCTTTGGCGTGGCGATTGGCTGGCTGTTGACGATGACGTTTGTACCAGCGTTTATCTCCCTCTTCATCTCCGAGAAATCCCTGCAGCGGCTCTGTGCGGTTTCGGATGAACCCGATCAATGCGAAGTGGACAAAGGCGTGTTGGGACGATTCTTGCATTGGGTGGGTGTCTTTACGTATCGCCGCGCCTGGGTGGTGGTAACACTCGCTACTGCCGTTCTGGCGTTCTCGATCTATGGCGTCAGCCTGATTCGCGTGAACGACAACCCTGTGAAGTGGTTTACGAAAAATCATGAGTTGCGCGTGGCCGATCATGTTCTGAATACGCATTTTGGCGGAACCTATATGGCCTATCTCACTCTGACGGTGGATGCCAAACAGATGTTGACCTGCCGCGACGAGGCCCAACGGATGTGTGAGGCGGCTGTGACCCGCTTCGGCAAAGCCAAGCCGGAAGCCACGAAGACGTTTCTGGCCGAGATGGACAAGGTGAAGGTCCGTCTTTGCAACGTCAATTCTTGCGACCCTGTGCGTTGTTTCGCGGCTCTGACCGAGGCCGCCGGCAAGATTGACGATCAAGCGGGACGATCATGGAATGCGTTGGCCGATGCCGTCAATTACATGGATCCCGCCGCTCTGACTTACGATGCCATGGCGCAGCAGGTACAGACGGTTGAGGCGGCCACCTCTGCCGACAAGGCAATCTTGCTGGAACGTCTGAAGCCAGATGTCGCATTGACCGGCGATGCCTTGATGGATAAGGCACTGACAGTCTGCGATTCATTCACCGAACTCTCGTTTCGTGAATTTGTTCTCGATATGAAGACCGAATTAAACGCTCCGGCGTTCAAGCGCCCGGATGTGCTGCACTATGTCGAGGGGCTACAGAATCATTTGCTGACCATGGAGAAAGTCGGAAAGACCTCCTGCTGCGCGGATGCACTGAAGAAGGCAGCCTACGAGCTGCAATACATAGAACCTGATGTATCGTTGAACAAAGCCGATCTGGCTGGTGCAGAAGCGCGCAATCAAGCGAACTTCGCGATTCCTAATACCGCGGCGGCGGCAGGACAGGTATACATTCAGCTGGAAGGAATGAAGAAGAAAGACACCTTGTTCCACATGGTGACGCGTGATTACCAGGGCGCGAACATTTGGGTGCAGTTGACCAGTGGCGACAACCAGGACATGACAATGGTCGTCGCGGACGTGAAACAGTATGTTGCCGACCATCAACCGCCGATTCCTCTGGATGTCCAGTGGGCGGGCTTAACCTATCTCAACGTGGTTTGGCAGGAGAAAATGGTCGTCGGGATGCTCTCGTCGCTGGCTAGCAGCTTCGTCGTCGTGTTGATCATGATGCTGGTTCTCTTCCGCTCTGGACTGTTTGGCGTTTTGGCCATGCTTCCGCTGACGGTGACCATTACGTTTATCTACGGTCTGATTGGGTGGGTGGGCAAAGACTACGATATGCCTGTGGCGATTCTCTCTGCGATGACGTTGGGCTTGAGCGTGGATTTCGCGATTCACTTTCTGGAACGCGGTCGAGAGATGTACAAAGAGACCGGCAACTGGAAGGATGCCAACGCTCGCATGTTCGCCGAGCCAGCGAAGGCAATCAGCCGTAATGCCATTGTCATTGCCCTCGGGTTTATGCCGCTCTTGCTGGCTCCGTTGGTGCCCTATCGTACGGTCGGACTCTTCCTGGCGATGATTATGCTGATATCCTGGCTGGCTACGCTGTTCATCCTGCCTGCGCTGGCCCGTATCTTGGAACGACGGTTATTCAGGAATGTGAAGCTGGAAGCCAAAAGCCTTCAGTCGGATGACACATCGGTTTGAAGGGAAAACAGAGAAAAGGAAGGTGCATAATGAGAAGAAGCGTAATGACGGCGGTAATGATGGCGGTGAGTGTGGTGGCAGCTGCGCAGGCGGCGGAGCTGATGGCGGATGAGATCGTCGCGAAAGCGAACGACGCATCCTACTATGCCGGCGACGATGGACGTGCGACGGTGAGTATGTCCCTGTCTGACGGACGATCGCGTGATTTCGTGATCCTCAGAAAGGACGTTCCCGGGGGGCTCGACCAGAAGTTCTACGTGTACTTTAAGGCGCCTGCTGACGTGCGCAAGATGTCCTACCTCGTGCATAAGCGTCCGGGAAAAGACGACGACCGCTGGCTCTTTTTGCCGGCGCTAAATCTCGTGAAGCGGATTGCGCCGGGAGATAAGCGAACCAGTTTTGTCGGGTCCGATTTCCTCTACGAGGATGTTTCTGGTCGCGGGCTCAACGAAGACACGCATGAGTTGGTGGAAACCACGGAGACGCAGTATGTCGTTAACAACGTGCCGAAAGATCCGGGATCGGTCGAGTTCGCTTCCTACACGGTTTGGATCGACAAGGATACCTTCCTGCCGCGCAAGGCTGAATATCTCGACAAGAACGGCAAATTGTATCGCCGGGTCTCCTCTGAGAAGATCCAGACCCTTCAGGGCTATCCCACGCCAACCGAACAGAAGGTAGAGGATGTGGCGAGGGGAACCAGCACGACGATCACGTTCAGTGAGATCAAGTATGATATCGGCCTGAATGATCGTATCTTCACGGAGCGTTTCCTTCGTCGGCCGCCGCGTGAAGTCACACAATAAACCAAAGACGAGGAGAATCTTATGAGACACTCACGCTGGATTTCTATACTCACGGCCCTAGGATGCCTGATCGCGTATCCTGTATTGGCGGATGTTTCGTCGGCGCTAAGCGATGCCGGCATCGAGGTGCATGGCTTTGCCGAGTATCGCTATGGGATGCGGACTCAAACCGATTCCCTGGAAGATGACATATCGCTCAACGAAGCTCGACTACAGCTTGATGCCTTATGCTATCACGACCTGTTCACCGCAGAACTGAAGGGCGACCTACTGTATGACGACACGGTCGACAACTTGGAGGATATCCATCTGGAGACAGGCAAAGGGTTTTTCGATCTGCGCCAGGCCAACGTCCTCTTTTCTCCACTCGACTGGATGGACGTTAAGCTGGGGCGGCAAGTCCTCACATGGGGCACCGGCGATTTGGTCTTTATCAACGACCTGTTTCCTAAAGATTGGCAGTCGTTTTTTCTGGGGCGTGACGATGAATACCTGAAAGCGCCGTCGGATGCCTTGTTCGTGAGTCTCTTCCCGGCCTTTGCGGGTATCGACATCGCCTACACGCCCCGGTTCGATGCGGACCGGCATATCAGCGGGGAGCACATTTCCTATTGGAACGGCCAGCAGCTGGCGGGAGAGGACTCTGTTCTGAACACCGAGCCTCCCGACGACTGGTTTACAGATGATGAGCTTGCCGTGCGCGTCTATCGCAATGTGGGCGCTTATGAAATGGCTCTGTATGGATACTACGGATTTTGGAAAAGCCCGGGAGGCATGAATCCCATGACCGGAAAATGGCTCTTTCCCGAACTGGCCGTCTATGGTGCCAGCGCGCGCGGTCCACTGGGAGGTGGCATCGCTAACGTGGAGGCGGGTTATTACGACTCCGGCGATGACCGTGATGGTGACGATCCGTTCATCAACAACAGCGAGTCTCGTTTGCTGGTCGGTTATGAACAGGAAATGGCCAAGGATTTGACGGTGGGCGTCCAGTATTACGTTGAGCACATGATGGAGTACGATGCCTATATCGACGCCCTCGACGCTATGTCCATGCCCACGAACAGCGCACGCGATGAAGATCGCCATACCGTGACGCTGCGTGTCACCTGGATGCTTATGAACCAGAACCTGATTTTAAGCTGCTTCACGCGCTATTCGCCTTCGGATGAAGACGTCTACGTTAAGCCGGTAGCAACCTACAAGGTGTCTGATCACTGGCAGGCTTCACTGGGGGCCGATCTCTTTGCCGGTTCGGAGGACTACACCTTTCTGGGACAGTTCGAAAACAACAGCAACATTCATGCATCCCTGCGATGCAGCTATTAAGGAGAATAAATCATGAAACCAGAGATACAGCGAATACTATGTCCAACGGATTTCTCCGCATCTGCCGACTACGCGTTTCAGTATGCCCTTGCCATTGCGGAGCGGCACGGGGCTACGGTAGAGGTTCTGCATGTTGCTGAGAGTTCTGCCTATGCTGAGGATTCGGTCAATGACCGCGGTCAGACATACGACGACACGATTCAAGAGCGCTTGCAGGCGATGGTTGAGAGCAAAGGCGATACGGATATCGCCGTGACCGTCAATGTTGTTGACGGCATTGACTATGTCGAAATTGTGAACAGGGCGACGGTCTGGCCGGCCGACTTGATCGTAATAGGTACGCACGGACTTACGGGTCTGAGGCATCTCTTGATCGGCAGCGTGTCCGAGCGCGTCGTCCGCACCGCTTCCTGCCCGGTCTGTACCATTCGCCATCCGGATTATGTGGTTCCGGTTGAGCTCTGAGGAAAAGATTAAACATACAGAAGTGCTGGCGCAACAAGCGGGTTGCGGTTGTAGAGATCAACGTAATAAAACAAGAGGAAGGAATGTATAGCATGACGGTATTTATTCTTGGGATTGTCTGTGGGGTTGTGGGCGTCGGTGTGCTTATGGTGGCGTTCATGCCGAAAATGGGGCGGCTGTTTTTCGTGGCAGATCAAAGCCGGTTGCCGTTTGAAGAAACGATCAACCAGATCCGCGAACGCTGCAAGACCAGTGAACATTGGGTCCTACAGGCGGAGAAGGATTACAATGCGGCCTACATCAAGAGTGGGCGTGGAGAGATGTCCCACAGGCTTGTGGAATTCAAGCTCGGTAATCCGGATCATTCATACCGAGTGAATCGTGTCAACCCGGAGGTTTCCACCTTTATGCCGGCTGCGCTTGCCATTGTGGAATATACCCCGGAGAAGGTGCTGATTTACCGCAAAAACACCGGCATAATGGGCAAGATGTTTAATGAACCCATGCGGACGATCATGGGGGTCGAGGTTCCGCAGCAGCTTGATGAACTTCTGAAAGGCATTATCGTCAAGTCGTAGCTGTATTTCTCACTGATGGAATGTGTATGGTAAACAACGCCCCCATTGAACGCAAACAGTTTGTTTTCAGCGACTTGTAGCAGTGCTCTTATGTGAACAGGAGTGACAATATGAGCCAACTTTTCGAGACTATACATCACGTTTTCCATCATAAACGTTTGCGGAAATTCGTGGTTTCGTACCGCGTGCCATTGCTTGTTGCGGGGTTTGTTATTGTCCTGCTCTTTGCGCAGCCAGCATGGTTCTTGTCGGCTCTCGTGGTTGCTTTGGTTGGAGAATTCATTCAACTGTGGTGTTTCGCGTCACTGGATAAGAAGAGTATCCTGGCTTACAACGGGTTGTATAAACATGTCCGAAACCCCATGTATCTGGGACGATTCTTCCTCGTGATGGGTTATGTGCTGTTGCTGGGGAATTGGTATGTCGTCCTTTTTGTAGCCGTGATCTACTACCTCTACATGTGGCATCGCGTGCAACGAGAAGAAGGGACGCTGAAAGGCCTCTTTGCCCACTTCTACGAAGACTATTGCACTCAAGTGAACCGGTTTGTCCCATCGGTCAGAGGAATGCCGGGTGGCAATCTCTGGTTTTGGAGTTGGCGACTTTTCACCCAGAACCATGGTTGGAGCAATCTGGGAACGGTTGTGTTGTCGTTTGCGATTCTGTACATGTGGTTCATGATTCACAAATAGAAGTTTTTTTATGAGCATCTGTTCCCAGAGTAAACTTATGCTTGGGAGTGATCCAAGCGCGGTCTTATTACCCTACACGTCTAGGCGGTGGGGTAACGCCCATGTCTTCAAGACTCAGGACGAACTAGGTCGGGAGTGGGTCGTGAAGGATTTTAGTTCGTGTAATCCATTCGTTCGGTACACGACTGCACATTTCTTGCTTTGGCGGGAAATGCGTGCATTGCGGCATCTTCGGAATCTCGACAGCATTCCAGGGCCAATCAAGCTCTGGGGAAAATGGGCACTTGCATATCCATATATTCCTGGGGTCACTCTCAGTGAAGCTACCCGGAGAAAAGTGCAGATTGGGGAGCTCTATTTCAAGGCCCTCGAAGATCTGGTAACAAGGATGCACGAAAAGGGGGTTGCGCATCTCGACTTGCGTAACAAAAGGAACATCTTGATTACCTCGGACGGTAGTCCGGCTGTAATCGACTTTCAGACGGCCGTATTTACAAAAGGCCTTCCCCCGCGTCTTCGTGGCCTCCTATTTGCAGTCGATTTCTCGGGGGTTTATAAGTGTTGGGACAAGTTCAGTCCTGAGACGTTGACGACCGAACGCAGGGAAGCGGCACGACACATGGCATCACTGCGCCGGTTCTGGGTGCTGAGAGGATACCCGTTGAGCAGACTTTTCCGCCGCTTGCTGTCTCGTAAACGGGATCCCGGTAGACGTGACGAACAGACATGGTAAATCGATTGAAAGAGAAGATCGCGCATGTCTATGTCAAAGGCACCAAGGAGATGGAGACAGGAATGAAAGATATTACGGTTAGCTTTCCTGGCGGCAAACGCGTCGATGCACACTATAACGGACGGACGGTACAAACTGATCAATCCATAGGGAATGGCGGTGAGGGATTCGCACCTGAACCCTTTGATCTCTTCTTCGTATCTATGGCTACATGCGTTGGCATCTATGTGCTGGAGTTCTGCAATGCACGCATGTTGAACACCGCAGGACTGGGTGTTTGTCTTCAAGCGGAGCGCGATCCAGAGAAAAAGCTGTTTTCCCCTATTCGAATTGAAGTCACGCTTCCTATGGATTTTCCCGATAAATACAGGAATGCGATTCTGAAAACGGCCAACCTCTGCTCCGTCAAAAAACACATCGTCACCGCTCCGGAGTTTGACGTTGTTCTCAAAAATAATGACTTTGTCGGGGTGGAACAGCGTGTGGCCCATCGTACGCACACCTTGGCTCGTAAAGAGGAGAACACCATCGTACGCACACCTTGGCTCGTAAAGAGGAGAACACCATGACACGACAACCGTTGGATGAAGGCTTGGGGCACTACACGATTGTGGCTCTGGCTGCTACCGGCAACGCGCAGACCCTAACGACATCACACTTTGGTTCGGCAGAGACGTATGTTCTGTACCGGTGTAATTCGCAAGGCTGTGAGAAAATCCGCGTTGTGCGGAATACGACTCAGGAGGAGCGCCACGACGGTGATCCTGCGAAGGCGGCATCGGTCCGTGAGTTGCTCGGTCAATACCATGTCGATGTCTTGGTAGCCCGCCGATTTGGCCCCAACATCAGTCGAATTCGCCGCGACTTCGTGCCTGCTATCACGCGCGCCACTTCGGTAGACGAGTCCATCGCGGATCTGCTCCGGTCGTGGCTAGAGATTGCTCGTCAGGTCGAAGCCGTCCCGGAGCGACGAAATCATGTTCTGTTATTGCAGGCTGACAGTAAACAAGAAGATAAAGGGAATGTTATGATTGCAAAAGTGGATGAACAGAAATGCAAAGGATGCGCTCGGTGCGTCGATGTGTGTCCTGTTGATGCGATTGAGATGAAGAATCGTGTTGCCGTGATCGATGAGGGAACATGCGTAAGCTGCGGGGCATGTGTTGCCGAATGCCCTGTTGAGGCAATAATGTTGGCGGGGTAATCGAGGCATGTTTGTGTTTCTCTTGATAGGAGCGGTGGTCGGCTTAGTCATGGGTACGGTCGGCGTTGGTGGCGGTGCGCTAATCATCTTCGCAAGACATGCTACTCGCCCTTCCCGCCGATCTGTTTGAGGTTCTGCAAAAAACGATTTGCGTATTCAGTATACCGGCTGTCGGGGTATTCCTTGATAAGCTTCTCGAAAGCTTTGCGAGCGGCGTCTTCATGTCCGGTCTCGACGTGGCACCTGCCGAGGTATATGAACGCCTGCGGACGCAGTTCGCTTTTGTGAAATCTGGCCAGAAACTCTTGCAGACTTGCAACCGCAGAGGGAAAGTCGCCTTCATTCGCAGCTAGGACTGCCAACTCCAGGGCATTGTCGTCCGCGTAATCCGTTTTGCCTTGCGGATCAAGTTTGGTTACCTCGTGGAATCTTTTCTTCGCAGTCTTCGTGTCATGGTTCTCAAGGGCGATCGTGCCAAGCAGGTAAAGGGCATCAACTCTTTTTCCGTTGGAATTGTCCTCGTCGAACTTGCAGACTTTCTCGAGAAGCCGGGACGCGTCAGCCTTGCGCTGCAACTGAATGTAGGCCTTGGCAAGATCAAGCGTATGCGTGATGTTTTCGGCGTCGATCCTGACCTTTTTCTGAAGCTCCTCTAGAGAGGCGACCGCTTTCAGAAATTCGAGGAATTCTTCAGGTGGGGAAAAGCCGACCTTTTGGGCGATGACATTCTTCTTCGTATCTATGACCAGCGTGGTGGGTATGCCCTGTATCACGAATTCGTTGCCCAGGCTCCTTTCCTTTGAACGGCCGGTATGTATCATGAGGGGAACGAAATTCGTTTCCACAAACGCGGCAACCTTGCGATCTGGCCAGGTTTGCTCTTCCATCATGCGGCAGGGCGGACAGCGCTCGGGGTTGGTGAAAAGGAGCAGGATGTTTTTCGAGCTTTTGTCTGCGGTTCTCGTCGCTTCGTCCCAGGATGTTTTCCAGGAAATGGTCTCTTCGGCACTCTCCGCCGCGGCGGTCGAGAATAGAAT
>Ga0307929_1001737_pt1 | contig 15519 bp, 14 predicted proteins | sample AceLakmetage1330_FD_203160 | JGI IMG/M metagenome (GOLD analysis project Ga0307929, IMG submission 203160) | Saline water microbial communities from Ace Lake, Antarctica - #1330 | ecosystem: Environmental > Aquatic > Non-marine Saline and Alkaline > Saline | place: Antarctica: Ace Lake...
TTGGGATCGTACAGCGTGGTCCCCGGACGGATTGAGCGCGGATCTATGCTCGCCGAATAATGATCCTGCGCCTGCCCGCGCTTTTCTTCCGGGTGATACCGGTACATGGCGGTGGATACATAGTTGGAGACGCGGCGCAAGACCCCCGGCCCATCCATAGGCACCTGCCCCGGCCAATTGATGACCGCCGTCTTCTCGACCACCCGATTGCCCGACGCCACATACCGGATATCGCGGGTATAGCTGTTGGGCGCCATAGCCGACGCAAAGGCGAAGGGCAGCCCATTCATCCAGGCAAAATAGCCGCGCAACACGTATGGCAGGTCGGCGCAATCGGCAAAGTAACTGACACCCAAAGGATTGCGGCCCCGATAGACATTCGCCGCATGCTTCAGACACTGGTCCGTGGTGCGGCAATTGCTGTCGCCGATGGCAGTGATGAAGTCCTCATAGGCCTGCTCGTCGCTCTGCGTCCAGCGGTCCCGCAGGAGGCGCCAGTGGCGCGGAGATGCGGGAGCAGCCACAGCCGCCGAAATCAAACTATCCGCTTCGGCATTGCCTGACGGATGCGAGCTTGCAACCAAAACGTGTAATTGGGTGTGCCCGCCTTGCGGCTGAGCGCTTGCCTGTTCACCGACCACCGGCCCCATTAAGCAAGCCAGGATCGCACCAGCCACCCAGGCACGCCCCCCAAACCACAATCGCATCAGTCAGCCCGCCACGTTGTTAACAGAACCCGGCAAGACCTTAACGAATTCCGACAAATTTGTCCGCCCGAACCGCGAAATCCGCGCACCCCACAACTTTAAATTACGAGGTGCAACCCACGCGTTCACACAGTTTTAACGCGAGTGTCCTACTCTGACCCGGGATTTGCCTTAGAAGTTGAACATTTAAGCAACGAGATGCCCCGAGGGGGGCCTGAAACATGAAACTGCCAAGTATTTCAAACCTGAAACTATCTCAAAAATTGCCCACATTCATGATTGGCATGGCGGTTGCTGCAACGCTCCTGACCAGTACCATCGGCTATTTCGGTGCCAGCACTGAAATTGACAAGGTTGTGCACGATAAACTTGAGGTTATCGCCCAAGATCGCGCGCACAGCTTCGAGGATTATCTTGCATCCATTGATCAGGAAGTCAGGCTTCTGGCTGACAATGACATGGTCGCGGAAGCTTTCATGTCTTTTCAGGACGGCTGGAATGCCTTTGGCAATGGCTCGAAAAAAGCCCTGCAGACAGCTTACATCACCAACAATCCGCACCCGGCTGGTGAAAAAGAAAAGCTCGATGTCGCAGGTGGCAACTCGCTCTACGATTCCGCCCATTCCTTCTATCACCCGTGGTTCCGAGACCTGCAGCAGGCGCGCGAATATTACGACGTATTCCTGATCAACCCGAATGGCGAAATTATCTATTCGGTCTACAAGGAAAGCGACTTCGCAACCAATCTGTTGACCGGTGAATGGGCAGACTCTGCTCTCGCAGACGCTTTCCGTGGTGCCAAAGCTGCGAAAGCCGGCCATTCGTTTTTAGTCGATTTCAAGCGCTACGGCCCCTCCAACGGCGCGCCTGCCAGCTTCATCGGTTCACCGATCACCGACAGGTCCGGAACTCTTCTGGGGGTTCTCGTCTTCCAGATGCCGACGGCCCGTATCGCAAAAATATTTGCGGACACCACCGGTCTTGGTGAAACAGGTGAAACCTATTTCGTCGGCAGCGATAATCTGATGCGCACGGATTCAAAGTTTGTCGATACGCCGACCATGCTGGTCCGCGAAGTCAAAACGTCGGCCGTGACAGCTGCTCTGGCTGGCGAACATGGGATCATCAAGTCCCACAACTTCACCGGCGCCGAAAGCTTTATGTCCTACGCTCACGTAGAGTTCGACGGCACTCACTACGCAGTGATCGCCGAACAGGAAGTTTCTGAATCCGACGCCGGCGTATTCGTCCTGATGATGGAATTGATGGCAGCGGCTCTTGTCGTTGCCGCCATAAGCTCCATCCTCGGTATCTTGCTGGCACGCAGCATTACCCGGCCCATCTCTTCCATGACCACAAGCATGAATAAGCTTGCGGGCAAGGACTGGAATACGGAAGTTCCGGGCCGCGACCGTAGCGACGAGATCGGCGAAATGGCCGCTGCTGTCCAGGTGTTCAAGGACAACGGTCAGGAAGTCGAACGCCTGCAGGCCGAACAGGTTGAAAATGAGAAGCGTGCGGCGGAAGAAAAACGCAAGGCCATGAACGACCTCGCAGACGGGTTCGAAGCCTCCGTCGGTGAGATCGTCGAAGGTGTTGCTGCGACCGCAAGCGACCTCAAGGAAACTGCGCAGGGTGTGTCGGCCATCGCCGAAGAGACCACTGCCCAGTCGGCAACCGTGGCTGCCGCGGCGGAGGAATCCTCCGTCAACGTGCAGACCGTGTCCTCAGCTACCGAGGAAATGTCTGCCTCGATCGCTGAAATGCGCCAGCAGGTCATGCGGTCACGCGATGTCTCCGAACAGGCCGCACAAAGCGTTGAAAGCGCTGCCGGTCAGATCGGCGGACTTTCTGACGCCGCAAACCAGATCGGCGACGTCCTGGCCCTTATCCAGGACATTGCCGAACAGACCAACCTCCTCGCCCTCAATGCCACCATCGAGGCGGCACGTGCAGGTGAAGCAGGTAAGGGCTTTGCAGTTGTGGCCAGCGAAGTGAAAACGCTTGCCACGCAGACCCAGAAGGCCACTGAGCAGATCCGCGCTCAGATCGAAGGTGTCCAGACCGAAAGCAAGACCGCCGTCGCTGCCGTTAGCGGCATCCGCGACGTGATTGCCCAGGTGACGGAGATCAGCCAGGCGATTGCCTCCTCCATTGAAGAGCAGTCGGAAGCAACCACGGAAATTGCCCGCAATGCTCAGGAAGCAGCCGTCGGCACCCGTGACGTTTCCTCGAGTGTCCAGGGCGTCAGCGATGCGTCGCAGCAGGCATCTGCTGCCTCAACGGAGCTGTTGGCCTCCTCGGAAGAACTGGCAAAGCAGGGCGACACCCTGCGCGAGCGGATGACCGCCTTCATCGAACAGGTGCGTGCAGCCTAAACGGCTCACCCACACGACAAACAAAGGGCGGCACCGAAATCCGGTGCCGCCCTTTTCTGTTTGGCCAGGTGATGAAAGCAGCAGCTACTCAGCCGCCACCGCCGCACCCGAGCGTAACTTGTCCTGTGGTGACAGGGCTTCTTCCGCCAAGAGCCGGGCGGCTTCCTCAAGTGGCAGAATGGTCTGATCCTTGGAGCCCAGCCTGCGGATGGCGACAGTCTTTTCTTCCGCCTCCCGCTTGCCCACCACCAGCAGCGCCGGCACCTTGGCCAGCGAATGCTCGCGCACCTTGTAGTTGATCTTCTCGTTGCGCAGATCAGTTTCGACACTCAACCCGTGGCGCTTGAGCACCTCGGCAACTTCCGTCGCATAGCCATCCCCATCCGACGTGATGGTCGCGACCACGCATTGCAGCGGTGCCAGCCAGAGCGGAAAGCGGCCCGCATGATGCTCAATGAGAATGCCCAGAAACCGTTCGAGCGACCCGAACAGCGCCCGGTGGATCATCACCGGCACATGCTTCTCGCCATCTTCACCGATATAGAACGAGCCGAGCCGCCCGGGCAGGTTGAAATCAACCTGTACCGTGCCGCACTGCCAGTCACGGCCGATCGCATCACGCAACACGAACTCGATCTTGGGGCCGTAAAACGCCCCCTCGCCCGGGTTCAGCTCATATTCAAGGCCGGTGGCCTCGATTGCCGTCTTGAGAGAGGCCTCTGCCCGATCCCAGATCGCATCCGAGCCAACGCGCTTTTCAGGCCGGTCGGAGAATTTGAGCCGCACATCTTCAAAGCCGAAGTCACGATAGATCGACAGGATGAGATTGGTCACCGTGACGCATTCATCCGTGATCTGATCTTCCGTGCAGAAGATATGCGCATCATCCTGCGTGAAGTGCCGCACCCGCATCATGCCGTGCAATGCGCCTGACGGCTCATAGCGGTGCACCTTGCCAAACTCGGCAAGCTTCATCGGCAGTTCGCGGTAGCTCTTGAGCCCGTGCTTGAACACCTGCACATGGCCCGGGCAATTCATCGGCTTCAAACAGAACGTGCGGTCGTCGGGTGTCACCGACGTGTACATGTTTTCGCCGAACTTTTCCCAGTGGCCGGATTTTTCCCACAAGGATTTGTCCATCACGTCAGGCGTGTTGATTTCCTTGTAGCCGGCCTTGTCCTGCTGCACGCGCATATAATCGATGAGCGTCTGGAACAGCGTCCAGCCATGCGGATGCCAGAAAATGGAGCCCGGCCCCTCTTCCTGGAAATGAAACAGGTTCATCTCGCGGCCAAGCTTGCGGTGGTCGCGCTTCTCAGCTTCTTCCAGCATCTGCAAATGATGCTTGAGGTCTTTGTCGTTCGACCATGCGGTGCCGTAAATGCGCTGCAACTGCGCATTGTTGCTGTCGCCACGCCAATAGGCCCCCGCAAGCTTGGTCAGCTTGAAGGCTTTGCCGACACGCCCCGTTGAGGGCAGATGCGGGCCACGGCACAGATCTTTCCACTCGCCCTGACGATAGACCGTAATCTCCTCGTTTTCGGGCAGATCTGAAATGATCTCGGCTTTGTACTGCTCGCCGATGGATTTGAAGTGCGCGATCGCCTCGTTGCGGTCCCACACTTCGCGGGTGATCGGCTCATCGCGATCAACGATCTCGGCCATCTTCTTTTCGATCTTCTCGAAATCATCCGTCGAGAAAGGTTCCTCGCGGGCGAAGTCATAGAAGAAGCCGTTTTCGATGTTCGGCCCAATGGTGACCTGCGTGCCCGGAAACAGTTCCTGCACGGCTTCGGCCAGCACATGCGCCGTATCATGGCGGATGACCTCGACACCTTCAGGTTCATCGCGCGTGACAAGGCGCACGGTGGCGTCATGTTCAATCGGCCGCGTCAAATCCCAAAGGTCGCCGTCCACATCAATAAGGACGACCTTCTTGGCAAGTGATTTTGAAATGTCTTCCGCAAGCGCCAAGCCCGTTACGGCGGCGGGGAATTCACGAATAGATTTATCGGGGAGCGTCAGCTTGACCATCCCTCTCCTCCTCATTCTCTGCACACAATGCAGGTAAGCCCGAGAGCGTTTAATTGGTGTGGGACAATCGGAGTCCCTATGAGCCCGCAGGATGCGTTGCACCCCAAACGGGAAGTCGACCTATTTCTCCGGGAAGTGCTCCCGAATATGAGCGCCGGTCCAGCGCCCGTATTTCCAGGGGGTGAAAAGGCTCTGCGCCTCAACAACCTCCGGTACCGGATCAAGCCCCTGTGTACCCCACGGATGGCACCTCAGAATGCGCGATACGGCCAACCAGCCCCCCCGCCAGACCCCGTGCCGCGTAATCGCCTCCTGCGCATAGTCAGAACAGGTAGGCAAATGACGGCAACGCGGCCCCAACAGGGGCGACACGGCGTTTCTATAAACCCAGATAAGGCCCAGGGCCAGATACTTAAAGGGATTAGGCATCACCGTATCTCAATTAGATCCAAGCTAGGCGTTGATGGTTACCGAGGTGTTAACGTCTGGAGGCCTGCCGTCAATAGGCAAACCGTACCCCGGCGACAAACGCCGTCGCATCGGTGTCTTCGCCGCCGGCCCTCGCGAAGTCTGCGGTTTCGCCTAGCCGGGTTTCGTAATTGACGCCCACATAGGGCGCGAAGCCGCCGGTGACCGCGTAGTGAATGCGCAGGCCGAGTTCCAGCTTGGAGAAACCGACGCCAATCTCACGGGCAGCATTTTCACTGGCATTTATGTCCAGTTCCACCAGCGGCTGGGCGAAGATGCGGCGGGTGAGGAATATCTCAGTCTCCGCCTCCATCCGCAACGACGCGTCACCATCGTCCGAGAGATAGGCATTGGCCTCAAACTCGACCCATTGCGGCAACAGACCCTTGATGCCAAGTGCCAGATGCGTGGTTTCAGGGTCCGGCGACAGATCATGGCGGATGCCCGCCTGCACATCCATGAAATCCGTGATCGGCCGCCGATAGAGCAGATGCACCTGGGCGGACTCAAACTTGTTGTCATCCAGTTTGCGTTCCGCCTCAACGCCAACAACCATCTTGTGATCGTCATTGCCGATCACAAGATCGCCCTCGACAAACCCCACATCGGACCCGTCCTGCACCCGGTATTCCATCCGCTCGACGGACACCAGCGCCATGATCATGTCGTCCATCTCCGCAGCTTTCGCCGGAGAAATGATTGCCGCTGCCACCAGCGACACTGCCATGAGCTGACGCATCAGTGATGCTCCCCGGAGAGCGCGTCCGCCTGCGCAAGGCCCCAAAGCTTCTCAAGCTCTGGATCAATCACCGAGACGTCCTCCGGACCACCTTCGACAATGACCTTGCGGAACATGCCTGCCGCCATGTGGTACATCAGGTGGCAATGGAAGGCCCACTGGCCCGGCGCATCCACTTCCACGTCAGCCGAGATGGTGGTGTTCGGGGGCACTGTCAGCACGTGCTTGAGCGGGTTCCATTTGCCCGCCCCCACATCGACAATCTTCCACATGCCGTGCAGGTGCATGGGATGCGCCATCATGGTCTTGTTGATGAAGGTGAAGCGCACCCGCTCACCATATTTGAGACGCAGCGGTTCGGCCTCCGACAGCTTCTTGTCGTTGATCGACCAGATGTAGCGCTCCATGTTGCCGGTGAGTTCAAGCCTGATCTCGCGGGTATAGGGCCGTTCTGCATAAAGCGGTTCCTGCGCCCGCAAATCTCCCAGCGACAGGAACTTGCCGCCATTGGCAGCGTCCGGCTCAAGGCCTGATCCCGGCGCATAGAAACGGTCATCGTCCTCGCCCATGGTCATCGCGCTCATATCATGACCCATCGCCGCATGGTCCACCGTCGCCAGGTCCATATCGGCCATGTTCCCCATTGCACCGTGATCCATGTCGGCCATGGTGAGGCGCGGCGGGTCACGCAGATCGGGCACCTCGGCGGACATGCCCTCGCGCGGGGCCAGCGTGCCGCGCGCAAAGCCGTCACGCGCCATCGTCTCGGCAAAAATCGTGAACGCCTTGTCCGCGCGCGGCCGCACAATCACGTCATAGGTTTCAGCCACCGCAATGCGGAATTCGTCCACCACTACCGGCTGCACATTATTGGCATCCGCCTGCACGACAGTCATTTTGAGTCCGGGAATGCGAACATCAAAAAACGTCATGGCGGATGCATTGATGAAGCGCAGCCGCACCCGCTCGCCCGGCTTGAACAGCCCGGTCCAGTTCTGATCCACGTTGTCGCCGTTCATCAGATAGGTGTAGCCCTGCACGTCCTGAATGTCGGACGGCATCATCCGCATCTCGCCCCAGTCAAGCCGGTTGCTGATCGTGGCACCCAGCCCGTCCGCATCCGCATCACGGAAAAACTCGCCCGCCGTGCGCTGAATATGGTTGTAGTGATCCGGCGACCGCTTGAGATTGCGGAACACCTGCATCGGGCTGTCCTCATGCCAGTCCGACAACACCACCACATAGTCCCGATCATAGCGGAACGGCTCGCGGCCATCAGGTTCGATGATGATCGGCCCATACATGCCAGCGCCTTCCTGCAGGCCGGAATGCGAGTGATACCAGTAGGTGCCGGCTTTCGGCGCCTTGAAGCGATAGGTAAACGTCTCGCCCGGCTTGATGCCGTCAAAGCTCATGCCCGGCACCCCGTCCTGCTCAAACGGCAGCACAAAGCCATGCCAGTGAATGGACGTGTCCACCTTCAGTGTGTTGGTAACATTGATGGTGAGGTCTTCGCCTTCCTTGAACCGCAGCAGTGGTGCTGGCACCTGACCATTGATTGCAAAGCCGTCCACATCACGGCCCGACACGTCAAGCGTAATGGGGCCGACACTGAGATCGTAGGTGGCAGCCGTGGCGGGCGGAACGCCCGCCACAATCGCCAGTATCATCAGAATACGGAATTTCATGTCCGGCTACTCCACATCGACCGTGCCGACCATGCCCGCCGCATAGTGGCCCGGCACGTTGCAGGCAAATTCAATGTCGCCGCCTGACGTGAACGTCCAAACGATCTCCCCCGACTGGCCCGGCTCCAACAGCACACTGTTGGGATGGTCGTGGGTCATCATGTGCCCGTCCTCACCCATCGGCATGTTCATCATTTCATGATTGATGTGGTCACCCATCAACACGCCATGCTGCTGCATCATCATCATCTCGCTTTGATGGTGCGCGTGATAATCCGGCGTGCCGAGATTGAACTCATGCACCAGTGTGCCGGTGTTGGTGACTTTGAAGCGGATGGTTTCGCCGGTCTTGACGGTGAGTGTCTCAGGCTCAAAGAAATTGTCCTGCATAACGATCTCAACCGTGCGGTCGGCCTTGGCAGCATCCCCCGGCTTGCCAAAGGACATCGGGCCGCTGGTGGGGGCAGTACCCTGCATCATCTGGCCACCCTCCATCATGTGCTCCCCTTTGGGCATATGAGGGTGATCACCAGATCCCGCGGCAAATGCCGGGGACAGGATCGAGAGGGCCAGAGCACCGGCCAGAAGTGCAGTGGCGTGAGACAGATGAAACCTGCGCATAAATACGCTCCGATTGAATGGCATGGGCAGCGCAGCATGGTGACGGATCACCATGCGCGGCATGCGTATGCAGATAGATTGATGAAGGAAGAAGGTGACCGGTCAGCCGTGTCGGGGCGGCGGCGGATCAAGCGTGCGCAGCAGCGCTGACACAGCGCGCTCGCCGGCGGGCTTCACTTGCGCCAGCACGCCATGCGCCAGACGAACGACGGTAAGGTCGTCGCCGACAAGTCCCGGCAGGCAGGACGCCGACAAAGGACATATCCGCATTTTGTCGGTCATGCCGTTACCTGCATGATCGCGATGCTCGCCCTGAGCCATGTCGTCTGAATATGTCGCTGCAAGATGCGTATCGCAGCCAAGTGCATGCATCGCTGCGGCCCCGGCATCTGCAAAAGCAGGTGCAGCTGACGAGCAGAGCATGATAACGGCCAGAAAACGGGCGATAGCGACTCTCATGTCGAAACCATGCCCCTTCCAGTGGGGGGAAGGTCAAGCGGCCTATCTCAAGCCTTGCGAGCCTCGATCTGGCCGATGGCGTCGAGCACGGCTTCAAATGTGAGCATGATCGACTGGTGCCGGTTCTTGAAATCGCGGGCCGGGAGCAGGACTTCGAGATCGGCCCATTTGCCCGTCGGGGGAGGTCCCTCATCCTTCAGCATGGCGCGCATCTGGTCGCGCACCTGCTCAAGTTCGGCCCGGTCGGCGCCGATCACATGGCGGGCCATCACCGATGACGACGCCTGACCCAGTGCGCAGGCATGCACCTGATGCGAGAAGTCGCGTACCCTGCCATCAGTCATTTTGAGGTGAACGGTCACTTTCGAGCCGCACAACTTGCTGATGGCACTGGCCGAAGCGTCCGCATCCGGCAGCACGCCGATATGCGGAATATCCGCCGCCAGCTCCAAAATCCGGCGGTTATAGACCTCATTCAGGCCATTATCGGTGGTAGCATCGCTCATAGGGCCAATTTGTGGGCAAAAGCGCCCAATTCCAAGCCCCCTTGTCATCCATATTGCGAATGCGCACGTATGCAATGTGGCGTGAGGGGGTGTATGGCCTTCGCCGGTTACTACAATAGTGCAATACTCCATGCACAGTTTAAGCAATGTGGAGCAGCGTTCGCTGTGCCATATATCCTGTAGCGGCGCGCGTGCATTTTCTGATTTTCAGGCAGGCTTCGCGCACCGCCTACTCCAAACGAAGCGCCTCGCTGCGCCTCATGCCCGGTTGACGACACGACCACAGCCGGGACGGGGGGCCGCGCGTGCCAAAAAGGAAGACACACGATGGACGCCATGATTGAAAATGTGGATGCCACCAAGCTTGTCGATGATGCGACCACTGACAAGCGCCCCAGCCGCTCTGAAGCTGAAGCCGCCGTGCGGACGCTCATTTCCTGGACCGGTGACGACCCGGACCGCGAAGGCCTGGTCGATACACCTGCACGCGTCGTGCGCGCCTACGAGGAATTCTTCGAAGGCTATGACGAAGACCCCGCCGAAGTGCTGGGCCGCACCTTTGAGGAGGTTGAGGGCTACAACGATATCGTCATGCTGCGCGACATCTCCCTTGAGAGCCATTGTGAGCACCACATGGTGCCGATCCTCGGCAAGGCGCACATCGCCTATATGCCGATCAATTCGGTTGTCGGTATCTCCAAGCTGGCCCGCGTGATCGAGATTTACGCCAAGCGGCTGCAGACCCAGGAAACCATGACGGCGCAGATCGCCGAGACGATTTCCACGGCGCTGAAGCCTGCCGGTGTGGCGGTGATGATCGAGGCCAAGCACCAGTGCATGACCACCCGCGGCATCAAGAAGCCGGACGTGGCAACGATCACCACCCAGTTCACCGGCGTCTTCAGGGACGACCCGCGCATGGAAGACCGTTTCTTCCGCCTTGTGCGCGGCGACCGCAGCTACTAAAACGCTGCCCATCAGACATGACGTCAGCGGCCCTGCATATTATGTATGTAGGGCCGTTGTTTTTACTGCGCATCCAGCGCTGGAGCCTGACCCATGACCACGAAACCAGAATTTGCCCCCCGCCTCACCGTTGAGCAGGTGGAAGAAGGCCATGACCTCGCACCCAAATTCGACGCCAACGGCCTGATGCCGGTGGTGACGACGGATGTGCATACGGGCGACGTGCTGATGATCGGCTACATGAATGACGAGGCGTTCGCCAAATCAATCGAGACCGGCGAAGCCCACTACTTCTCCCGCTCGCGGCAGGCCGTCTGGCACAAGGGCGCGACCTCCGGCCTGGTGCAGAAGATCATCGAACTGCGCATCGACGACGATCAGGATTCCGTTTGGATGAAGGTGGACGTGGCCGGCTCCGGCGCGTCCTGCCATGTGGGCTATATGTCGTGCTTCTATCGTGAGGTGCCGACCGGCGTATCCGACTTCAAGTCGATCAACCTTACCTACAAGGAAAACGCCAAGACCTTCGATCCCCTCGAGGTCTATGGCGATGTGCCGAACCCGACGAAGCTTTAGACGGCTTTTCATCTGCTTCGCGGATCCCCCGGTCAAGCCGGAGGATGGCGGCTTATGGGGCACTCTTAAAGAGTCATGCCAGTGTCCGGTTTAACCGGACACTCCATACAAGCGGACCACACAGGCTCAGCCAGTCCCGGATTCCCACTGCGCGCGCGTCATCTTGCAGAACACATGCGGCAGGCCAACGCGTTCGCCGTCATGGCTGTACTGAAAGCCAGCCCCCTGCATTACCTTTTGCGAGGCAGTATTACGCGTGAGCGTGAAGCACCACGCTTCTGTCAGCGCCATGCGTTCAAACACGTCATCGACGCACGGCCGGGCGAACTCATGTCCCCTGCCCTGACGCCAGAAGTCGGGCACCACCGCATAGGCCAGCTCAACAATCGGCGCACCGTCCAGCAGTACCAAGCGCATGCCGGCATAGGCGCAAAAGGCGCCTGTCGCATCATCGCTGATGTGCCAAAAGCCAAAGCCATGCACCTTCCAGTGCGCAGCCCACATCTCAGCCGCCGTGCGTGACACCTCTTCGGGAAACGGATCACCGTCCACCGACAGTGTGTCGATCGCCCGCGCATCTCCCTGGATCGCGCGCAGATCGCGCCAATCTTCCGGCTCGAAGGGACGGAATGTCATACGTGGCGTTTTCAATTTCATTAACCATACCTGTTATGATCGGTCGCAGGATTGAGCCGGTGCCGCCCATGCGGGCTGCGGAACATAGGAATTTACGAGCAATGACGCGACCCCGAATTGGTCTGGCACTGGGCGGCGGCGTTGCCCGTGGCTGGGCACATATCGGCATCATGCGGGTGTTGATGGAAGAAGGCATCGAGCCGGACATTATCTCCGGCACCTCCATCGGTGCCGTCGTCGGCGGCTGCTACGCGGCAGGCAAACTGGATTCGCTTGAGGAATGGGCACGCAGCCTGACTCCACGCCGGGTGCTGGGCCTGCTCGACATGAACTTTGGCGGCTCCGGACTGTTGTCCGGCATGAAGCTCGCAAAGCTGCTGGAAGAGCGTCTCGGCGACATTGAAATAGAAGATCTGGGCACCCGCTTCGTGGCGGTGGCAACTGAGCTTGCAACGGGCCATGAGATATGGCTGCGCGACGGCAAACTGGTACCGGCTTTGCGCGCGTCCTACGCGCTGCCCGCAGTCTTTAGCCCTGTGAATATTGACGAGCGCTGGCTGGTGGATGGTGCCTTGGTGAACCCGGTGCCCGCATCCGTATGCCGCGCTTTTGGAGCACGGCTGGTGATTGCGGTATCTCTGTCCTCGGACACTTACGGTCTGGGCATGGTAACCGAGGGCGACAAGATCGATGGCCTCAATTTTGGTGAAGAAGATCCCAAGTCCGCAAGCATGCCGTCCATTGCCCGCGCCATGGTATCGAGCGCCACACGGCCCGACCGTGCGATCATGCGGCAGCTTTTTGGCTGGAACAGCAAAACCCCCGGCATCACCACGGTGATGATGGGTGCCCTCAACATTATTCAGGATCGGCTCGCCCGTATGCGGCTTGCCGGTGATCCGCCGGATGTGATGGTAGCCCCGCGCATCGGCCACATCTCCCTGAGTGATTTCCACAAGGCGGACGAAGCCATAAAGCTTGGCGAGGACGCAGCGCGAAAGGCCATGCCGGTTATTCGCGAAGCCATGGAATTCCTCAGCGGCAAGCCGGATATGCCCGGCGAACCTGTGACCGAATAAGCGCTAGGCCCTAACCGCTCGCGATATAGGCCTTGAGGGATTCCGCTTCCAGCTCCGCGTCGGCAATCCGCCGCTTCACCACGTCGCCAATGGAAATGATGCCCGACAGCTTACCGTCACTCACCACCGGCAGGTGACGCATACGCCCGGACGTCATCATCTCCATCAAACGTTCGGTTGAATAATCCACATCACAGGTGACCACATCGCGCGTCATATGCGCTGAAACCGGTTCACTCAGTGCGTTGCCGCCGCTGCGGCCCGCCGCCCGCACAATGTCGCGTTCAGACAGAATGCCGACGACCTGCCCCGCTTGATCCGTCACCACGATGGCGCCGATGCGGCGTGCTGCCAGCATATTGACCGCGTCCTGCAACGTGGCCTCCGGCGTTATGGTCGCGACGTCCCGGCCTTTATCCTTGAGGATGCTAGATACAGTCATCACACGCTCTCCCTATACAGCGTTGATGCAACCCGCGTGGAAAACCCATTTTTGGCGGAATAACCAGCCTCTTCGGTGTCTGTCCGGCAAAAATGCGTAGCTAAACTCAAAGCTTTTCCCACGCATACGAAGTTAAAGTATGGGCGCGGCATTCCGCCGCTACAAGCCAAGAACATGAACAAGGTCAAGCATTTAGGTCAGCTCCACTGACGTATTACACGCGCCGTTTGCACCGAATCCCCGGCTATGCTGGCCCCAATTCAGACGCAAACACTGGCTATCCCGCGTCAGGTAATAATGAGGGGAAACCGCGATGATCTGGCGCCAGCACTATTTGAAGCGCCTGTCCGGCGATCTCGACAGGTGGTCCCAGCGCGGACTGGTGGACCCGGCAAAGATCCCGGCAATCCTCAAGGACGCACAAGGCACCGGCAGCCCCAACCGGCTGACGACGGTGCTGGCCATTCTCGGCGTCGTGCTGCTCGGCTTTGCCGCCATGAGCTTCGTTGCCGCCAATTGGGCGGACATGGCGAAGCTCACCAAACTCATCGTATTAGGCGGCGGCATGTGGGCGGCCATCGGCATCGCCATCTGGAACAATCGCCGCGGCGAGGATCGAATTGATCTTTATACGGAAGCAGCCGTTCTCCTGGCGGTGATCCTGTTTGGCGTCGCCGTGATGCTGATCGGTCAGATGTATCATATTGGCGGCGAATACTCGGACGGGTTGATGCTGTGGCTGGCCGGCGCGCTGGTGACTGCGTGGCTTGCCCCGTCGCGCGCAGCCCTCATCCTCGCGATCATTCTTGCCCCCATGTGGAGCCTGGCAGCGTTGGTGGAAGACCCCTCGATGCTGCACTGGCAGTTCGTCATCCCCATCTCATTGGCGGGCCTTCTGGCGACGGGCATGGGTTGGCGCCCGGCCGCGCATCTCATCATCGTCGCCTGGGCCGTATGGTTCACCATCACCGGCATGTGGCTAATGGGCGAATATGACTGGCCCTCCGCCGGCGTGACCGCACTGGGCGCAATGGTGGCGCTGGTGGTGTTCGCCAAGGGACACCTTCCCCTGCGCGTCGTCGCGCCCTTTGAGGACGCCATGATCCATTGGGGCTTGTTCGCGGCCATGGGCCTTGCCTACTGGTTGCCGCTGCTCGGCGGTGAATTCGAGCCACAACCGCCTGCCCTTTGGGTGGCAATCGCACTGGCCCTGGCCATCATTGCCACTGTGGGATTGGCGCTGTCGCAACGCCGGCTGGCCATGGCAGATGCGGCAATGATCATCACCGCAAGCACTGTCCTATTCGCCTTCCCTTATGCCCGCGTGGAATTTGGCGAGATCATCAGCTGGGCATTCGTCGTGGCCTATTTCGGCGCGTCCGTGTGGTGCGTCGGCTACGGCACGCGCAGCCATGACCGCTTCAGCGTCAATCTGGGCTTCGCCGCTTTCGGGTTGATGGCGGTCTATGTCTATTTCGAAACCATCGGCACACTCCTGGGCACCGCTACCTTCTTCGCCGTCGGCGGCATATTGCTGATTGCCCTCAGCCTTGGGCTTGAGCGCATAAGACGTCGCGTGCTGGCGCACCAGACACCAGATGAGGAGACACAGGCATGATCGCCCTTCTGGAACGCATCACCCGCGCCCCCTTCCGCACCTGGGGCATCGTCCTTGCCGGGCTCATCATGAGTTTCCTGCTCTGGCAAATCGTCGCCGAGCGCATCGCTATCCTGCGGGACGGCACAGAAGTGCGGTTGGCAACAGCCCCGGTGGACCCGCGCGACATCTTCCGCGGTGACTATGTTGTGTTGACCTATGACATCTCGAGCATCGTGCTTGAGCGTCTGACCGGCGAAGATCTGGATTCATATGCCGAGGGCGACAAGGTCTATGTGGCGCTCGAACCTGACGAAAGCGGCATCTGGCGGGCCAGCGGTATTGCCCGGCGGGCAGATGCGTTTGAAGGCCAGGTCTTCATTGCCGGCCACATCAGATGGATGACGATAACGCAGCCGGTGACCGGCGATACCAGCGAGACCCCGATCCCGCAGGTGGATGGCGAACCCTGCACCCCGTGCAGCAACGCACGCATCACCTATGGCATTGAAAACTACTTCGTGCCGGAGGGCGAAGGCAGAGCGCTTGAAGATATGCGCAATGACGGCGATGTCACGATCATCGCCTCTGTGGCCAAAAACGGCACCGCCGCCATCAAGGGA
>Ga0307929_1001744_pt1 | contig 15490 bp, 11 predicted proteins | sample AceLakmetage1330_FD_203160 | JGI IMG/M metagenome (GOLD analysis project Ga0307929, IMG submission 203160) | Saline water microbial communities from Ace Lake, Antarctica - #1330 | ecosystem: Environmental > Aquatic > Non-marine Saline and Alkaline > Saline | place: Antarctica: Ace Lake...
AGTATTATATCCTTAAAGTTGACCCAAAGAAAACCATGCTCTTCAACCCCGAAGAATCCATCGACTTTAACGGAAATACCGGTCCATTTATTCAATACACCCATGCCAGGATTCGCTCGCTTTACAGGAAAGCCGAAGAAAAGGGAATAGAAATAATTGCAAACCCTACCCTACCCGATTTACTTCCCAAGGAAAAAGATTTGATAAAACTATTGTTTGACTTCCCTGTAATCGTAAAAGAGGCCGCGGATAATTATAGTCCGGCAGTTGTTGCCAATTATTGCTACGACCTGGCAAAGGAATTCAACCAGTTTTACCAGGAGGTGCCTATTTTAAAAGAAGACAAGCTCAACACCATTTCCTTCCGTTTGCAACTTTCCGAATTTGTTGGCAAGGTGATAAAAACCGGGATGGACCTGCTGGGGATTGCTGTACCGGATAGAATGTAAAGGACGTTGCGGGTTGCGGGTTGCGGGATGTGGTATTGTAGCAATAAAAATGATGATACGAAAAACCAACCCGGTACGGGTTGAACTATATTCTTAAAAACAACAAGCAATTATTCCCTTTGACGTTTCCAGGTCCTACGGACGCTGGAAAGTCGTCAGCATAAAACTTTCGACTGCTGGCACTAATTAACAATTAGCTTCTTTTGCCCGAATTGCTCTGCATTCTCTCCAGTGATCGAAACGAAATAAAGACCCTTATCAAAGGCCCTCAAATCGATACCCTTCAAATTCATCCCCTGGTTAAGCTCCCAACTTTCGTAATACAAGTTCCTACCCAAAATATCCAATATCTGCAAAACTGTATTTACTTTTACAATTGAATTAAACTCAATAGAAACACTTCCGGTGGCCGGATTTGGAAATACTTTTAAATCGCCTTCCGAAAACTCAAAATCATCAATACCCGTCACCATATCGCAGGGTGCGCCATACGAAGGATAATACACGACCCCATCAAGGGCGAAGCACATGAGTTCAGCCGGGTACCAATCCGGAACGTAATCAAGAAAACCCTGGTTAAAGCCAACCCCTTCAATCAATTGTAGTGGCATCATAAAGTTGGGGGCATCAAAATCGAAAATTTTCCGATATGAATCTCCGATCAAGATGCTGTCGATACCAGTAACCACAACATCATCTTCCGGGTAGTAAAAATATGATGCAGGCAGTGTATCCCCAACTGCCAAATCAAAATCATATAGCAGGTATTCGTTATCACCATCATGGATATACATCTGAAGGCCATCCTGCCGGACAAGCGCAATTAAATAATCGTACCAATAAGAACCCGTGCAAGTGGTGTCAGGTGGTGGCCAACCTCCCTGCCATGAGAACTCTTTTTCTCCTCGTGTAAACACTTTTTTATACGTGAAATCGCCAACAACAGAATCGCCATCCAAATAATAAACATAGTTGTAAATTTCGAGACAAGGCATTGCCCCGCCAAACCACCAATCCTGTCGCCATTGTGGGTTGTTATCAAAGTAATCGGGTACCTGTGCAATTGAAGTAAAAGCTAAAGAGAAAAGCGCGATTGTAAGTAATTTTTTCATAGTTGTAAAGTTTTTTGAGTTTGAAAAATGAAATAAAAACTAAATATAGTTTCTTTTTAGATATGATACATATTTGTTCAATTTTTTTGTTGGTATCAAGATAATTTGCAATTAGCAGTATCTTCCAGGTTTTTTCTAATAAAGCTTCATTGTTGTAATATCCTGCCATTTTCCTAAATGAGAAACCTGGAAGATACTATTTATTCATTTACATATAAACACCTTACAATTAGTTGTTAATAGAAACATAACAAAGTGAGGCGAAGAATTTATTCCACCAGTTTTCCTATTGCCATTTTGCAAGCATCGCTGCTTTCCGTTCGAAGTTGTCCGAGGTTCAAAAATTTCTTTATCTAAGAAAGAAAACTGAGGGCATTGAAACAACTTGTTCAAAAACTTCGAACTCCCTTATTACCCCTATAAACCCTATTACCCCTATAAACCATTCCCTTCTACCTTGTCGCAGTACTTGTTGAAACTAAAGTTGTTGTAATTATAGCAGCCATAATCGCCGCTTCAACTGAAGCTACGGTTTCGTTCACTATGGAAGCAACTTTATTTTCTTTCATCAAAATTTTGATTTTTTTGCGGGCCTGCCTTCTGTCCTTCTTTTCGAAAAACCTGCCGGTCATTCGTGTTGTACCAATAAAAACAGCAAGCAAGGTCACATCCTTGTCACCTTCCCTATTCCTCAACACAAGGTTTTGCAGCGACTTGATGAGTTCGTTCCTTGTACGCGATTCCCTTGCTGGATATTTTTTATATTTGAAAATCAATAAGGCCCTGGCATCTTGTTCAAACAAAATCCTTTTGTGCATCAGCTGTTCCAAAATCAGCAATCGTATTTTCCGTTTGATCCCATACTCCGAAAACTTCCTGATCCAATATGCCGTCTTTTTATCCCTTCTGGCTTTTGCCATGATTTCAATCATTAAATCGAGTGCGTGGTCGCCGGTAACTTTGCTATCGACTAATTTTAAAAACTTTCCTTCTGTTTCAATTTTGCCCAATGCGGCAAGTTCCAGCAGTGCTGAACCTATGTAGCCAAAATAATAATATGTTGCCGGATAGGGTTTTCCACTTTCAGGCTGATAGCAAAGCAAGAGGAATTTCTCCTTAAGTGTGAGTTCTTTTTCCATGTTGATGAAATACTATATATTATTGTGTGAGGCTTATTGTTTCCAAAATTACGAAAATCATAGAATTGGTAAAAAAGGTTTAGTAGATAATAATATCCGTCATACTTACCATCTTTTTACGTCGCTGCTATCCGTTCGAAGTTGTAACTACTTCGTTGATACTTCTTACTAAAATGAAAGGTTAAAGCACTTTACAAGTTAACTATAAAACTTCGAACTCGCCAATGTCTCAACATCTTTCCTTTCACCGATTACCAATTACCAACTACCGATTACTTATCCAGGGTTTCCATCCCATTCCTGCGGTCAGGGCTTTAAACCCTTTCTTATCCGACTAACAACACCCAACTTCCGTCATCAGTCATCCGGCACCTTTCCATCTTTCCGTCATTCCCGCATTCAATCATTCTATCATTCTATCATTGCCACTTGTCCAAATGCGTACAGTAAGGATGTAAAAAACGTACACTTTATACATTTTACAGAGAAGACAGATCACTAAAGCACTGATAAGTAAATTCTTAAATTATTTGGCATAGTAAATGAATTAGCTGTTACAACACAACAAGAATTCATGATTTCCCAAACACCGAGAATTATCCTTGCAAACCATGAGCAAACTCCTCCATCTTCCAAATATCAGCCGGGAGCTCGAAGCAAAGCTACTTGCTGTGGGAATTGACTCGCCTGAATTGCTCAGGGAAAAGGGAAGCCGGAATTTGTTTGTAAAAATCAAAACCATCGACTCGAGTGCGTGTTACCTTATGTTGTTGTCTCTCGAAGGTGCAATTCAAGGTCTGCTCTCTGATGACCTGGATGAGGAGGTAGTAAACGAACTTATGGAATTCATGGAGATTTTTAACCAATAAGCAATCGAAGTAACTATTTTTACAAAATAACGTCTAAACAGCTAAACAATTTAAACAAATAGATTATGATCAAGACCATTGACTTAACCAAAGTTTTTCGCACCGATGAAGTAGAAACCACAGCTTTAAACAACGTTTCATTTGAAGTAAAAGAGGGTGAATTTGTTGGTGTTATGGGCCCGTCAGGATGTGGAAAATCCACGCTACTGAATATTCTTGGCCTCCTCGATAACCCCACCGGCGGAGAGTACTTTTTCCTTGGCAACGAAGTAGCCGGCAACTCCGAAAAACAACGTGCAGGACTCCGTAAGCACAACATTGGTTTTGTGTTCCAGAATTTTAATTTGATTGATGAACTCAATGTTTACGAAAACGTTGAACTCCCATTGATTTACCTGGGCTATAAATCCAGCGAAAGGAAACAAAAAGTGGAAGCCGCGCTGGAACAAATGCAAATTATCCACCGCAAGAAGCACTTCCCCCTGCAACTTTCGGGCGGTCAACAACAAAGAGTTGCCGTTGCACGTGCCGTAGTAGCCAATCCAAAACTGATCCTTGCCGATGAGCCTACAGGGAACCTGGATTCGGCACATGGTGAAGAAGTGATGAACCTGCTTGACCAATTGAACAAAAATGGCACAACCATCATCATGGTAACACACTCGCAAAGAGATGCTGAATACAGCCACCGTATCGTGCGCTTATTCGACGGACAGATCGTTACCGAGAATATTAAAGAGCAATTTGCGCTGTAACCCCATTTCCTTTTCCTTACTTTTAATTAATGACTGTCTTTAAACTAATTTTTTTATTTCAACGTGAGGACGAAATCCAAAATCCCAAGCTCTAAACTCAAAATAATATCAAATATTCAAAAGTTAAATAATTAAAACATTAACACTTGATAAACAACTATATCATAGCTATTCAAGGGATGCAATGGATGGTATGAATATGTATTTTGAAATTCGGATTTTATTATTTGAATTTGTTTTGGATTTTGATTTTAGAAATTTGAGCTTCAATCACGAAAGATATCGACGTTATGGACAGACACTCTTAATCAGTATTTTCTGAATACAATTTATTATCAACACCCATTTGATATGATCAAAAATTACTTAACCAGTGCCCTGCGAAATATTACAAAGAATAAATTTTATTCCTTCCTGAATATTTTGGGGCTTGCTATTGGTATCGCAGCTTTTATTTTCATCTTTCTTTATGTTCAGGATGAATTGTCGTACGACAAATACCACGAAAACGGTTCGCGTATTTATCGGGTGGAATCGAATTTTAACATCTCGGGCAAGCACGAAACTTTTGCCATTGTTCCAACACCAATGGGGCCTGCCTTAAAGCTGGAATACCCTGAAGTGGAAGAGATGTGCCGGTTTACGGATATTGGGAATGTGCTTTTTAAATATGGCGATAAAGAGTTTTACGAGGAAAGGTTCTACTTTACAGATTCCACGGCCTTCGGGATTTTCACCCACAATTTGCTAATGGGCAATCCAAACACCTGCCTTGTGGAGCCTAATTCCATCGTTATCGACCAATCGACAGCCAGGAGGTATTTTGATGAAGCCAATCCCATGGGCGAAATCCTGGAATCGGGCAGCGGACGGAAATACAAGGTTACCGGTGTTATGGAAGATTTGCCAACATCATCGCATTTGCGTTACGAGGCATTGCTATCGTTAACAACATTGTCGGCATTACGTGGTGAAGAAAATTTCAATAGCATGGAACCCGGTCAGTTCTGGAATATCGGGGTTTATACCTACCTGCTCCTCAACGAAAATACGACCATGCAGAGTATCCATGAAAAGTTCCCGGGTTTTTATGAGAAGTATATGAAGTCGGTAGGTGACCAGATCAATGCAAGTTTCGACTTGATGTCAACTCCTTTGACTGAAACACATTTTTCAGGAAATATCGGATCAGATCAGCCAAAAGGGAATATGGCCTACATCTATATTTTTGCTGCCATTGCGTTGTTTATCCTGATAATTGCATCGATAAATTATATGAACATGGCCACCGCCCGTTCGGTTAAACGTGCACGCGAAGTTGGCATCCGAAAAGTTGCCGGTGCATACCGAAATCAGCTTATTGGCCAATTCCTCAGTGAATCAGTACTAATGGCCTTTATCGGGCTTGTTATCGCCCTGCTGTTGGTTTATATGCTGCTCCCCGATTTTAATACTTTTTCAGGTAAACAAATCATTTTTAACCCGCTGTTACAGCCGGGATTATTCCTTGTCATTTTGCTGGTTACTATCATTATAGGATTGGCATCCGGTAGCTATCCTGCGTTTTTCCTGTCTTCGTTCAGGCCGGTTTCTGTTATAAAAGGAAGCAGCACAGGCAAGGGTAAATCAGGCGGAACACTGAGGCGTGTACTTGTTGTTATTCAGTTTGCCATTGCCATTGCCATGATTATTGGAACAGTGGTGGTTTCGGGCCAGCTTCGCTTTTTGCGCGATAAAGACCTCGGGTTTATCAAAGACAACATCGTAATCCTACAACTTCAGGATTCTGCTTTCAGAAGTAAAGTTGAACCATTTAAGGAGGAATTGCTCAACCATACCAACATTTTAGCAGCAGCAAATTCCACAGGAATACCGGGAGACAACAGTTGGATACAAGTTGTGAAAGTTGAGAAAGATACTGCGATGGTGGACGACTCGATGATCCTCGCGCTGGTTGACCACGACTTTATTGACACTTATGGCATGGAGCTGATTACAGGCAGAAATTTTGACAAAGAGATGGGAACTGATGCTGAAGAGGCAGTGATTGTGAACGAAACCACAGTAAAAGCCTATGGCTGGGAGGATAACCCAATCGGGAAAAAAATCCATTGGGGCTTTGATTTAGATGGCTCCGGGGGCAGGATACTGAAGGTAATTGGTGTGGTAAAAGATTTTCATTTCAATTCACTGCACAACAAAGTGGTGCCATTCATGATGTTTCTTTCTGAGTACGACAAAAGGTACCTTTCGCTGCGGATAAGCCCTGAGAACTTTGGTGAAACCAGGCAATACATCGAAGATAAGTGGAATGCATTTGGCGCAAGCCGGCCTTTCGATTACGCGATGCTCACCGAAACCTGGGACGAAATGTACCAGTCGGAAGCAAAGATCGGGGCCATATTTACCATTGCCACATTACTGACGATTTTCATCGCATTGCTGGGCTTGCTGGGATTATCGTCGTTTGTTGCCGAACAAAAAACCAAAGAAATCGGCATAAGAAAAGTAATGGGTGCCAGGCTTTATAATATTCTTGGGCTGTTATACAGGGAATTTGTACTCTTGATAATTATCGCGTTTGTAATTGCTATCCCGGTAGCATGGTGGCAGCTCGACAATTGGTTATCGTCCAATTTTGTTTACCACATTTCAATTTCCCTCGGCTCGATTTTACTGGCTGGCTTGCTGGCATTGGCCATCAGCATTATCACCATCAGTTTCCACTCGCTTAAAGTGGCAATGGCTAACCCGGTGGACGCAATTAAATATGAATAGGGGCTTGTAATGACCTAGTTGTAGGGCATTAAAAAATCCAGAATTATGAATAAAACGTTTCGAAATATTTTAGCAATTAGCATTGCTATTTTACCAGTCAATATTATAATGATTTGGTATAGACTGACACAAACTGAAAATTTCTCGACAACTGATATGACAGTTTATCCATTGATTGTTGGCGGTGGTATAAGCATCCTGATTTTGGCACTTAACAAATACTTGATAAAGGACACATTTAAAGAAACCTTTAATTCTGGTAAAGGAACCTGGTATTGGGATGCCTTAATTGGTTTAGGTTTAACTGTTATATATTTTGCAATGTTCTTTTTAGAAAGGGCAACTCTTTATCAATGGATTCCAAATCATAACCCGCCAAATACTGAATTGATTGATACAATGATAGATTTGGCAAATAGTCCCTTGCTAATGATTATTTGGTTTGGACCTGTTTTATGGATTGGTATTGCACTTTTCGAAGAATTGTCAAGAGTGTTTTTATTGAAATGCTTATGGAATGTAAATGACAACAAGAATTGGCATATTGCCGTAATCTTTTTAGCTTCTACCTTAATCGGGGCAGCACATTTATATCAAGGGACTGCCGGAATAATTTCCATTGGGCTTAAAAGTGTAATTATGAGTTTTTACTTTTATAAATATCGCAGGTTATTACCGTTAATCATTTCTCACGGACTTTATGACGGGATACAGTTTGCTTTTTTTGTATTGCAATTTCAAAATTAGGAAATGAAACAATTGACTGACTTACCGAATATTGGAAAAACGCTCGCCAACAAATTAGAAATGATTGGAATAAGAAATGAGCAAGAATTAAAACAAATTGGAAGTGAGAATGCAATAATCAAAATTTCAACAATAGATAACAGTGGTGCCTGTATTAATATGCTTTATGCGCTTGAAGGAGCTATACAAGGCATAAGATGGCACGGACTTGCTAACGACCGAAAGCAAGAATTGAAAGAATTTTATAGCATATTGAACAAGTAAAAAAAAACTACAACACTAAATCGTCACAATTTAAACTTAATCATTAATAAAATAGCATTATGAAAAAAGTAACAGTAATTGTTTTAGCACTTGTTTTTGCCTCATTTAACATGATGGCACAAGTATCAGAAAAAGGTGGAGGCGATGAAGATGCCATTAAAAAAGTAATCCAAAGTGCTTATGTTGACGGGCTTCAAAACAACGCCGACCAAAAGGCTATTGCCGTGGGCTTTCACGAAGGTTTCAACCTACTGGGCATTGGCAAGGGAAACAGCATGTGGAGTTACCCCATTTACAATTGGGCCGAAGATGCCAGGCTTGGAAAACTCGAAGGAAAATATCCTAAAAAAGGTGACGATGTAGTTACGGTAGAATTCCTTGATGTTGATATAACAGGAACCGCAGCTGTAGTAAAGCTTGAGTTTTTTGTTGGCAAAGAAAAAAAGTACATCGACTATTTATCCTTACTAAAGTTTGAAGATGGCTGGAAAATAGTGAGCAAGATCTTCTACAAATTCCCTGAAAAGGATAAGTAAGCTCCAGCTTAATAGCGATCAAAGAAAATATTGTAACTATTTAGTGTTTGTCTTTTTAGTAAGGTTATTGAATTATCAATAGCCCTGTCCTTTTGCCATTGGCATCCCCATGGGAAGGGCAGGGGTTGAATTAAAGGTATGAAAAGGAGGGGGAGGCTCTGTTAAATTCATTAATCCCCCTACGGGGGCTATTGAAAAGCATCGACTTTATGGACAGGCACTATTTAGGTGGATGTATTATTTACCAAATCTTTATGACCCCATCCCCGCCCCTTCCCCTTCCTGTCCGCCACTTCGTTTTGGCAGGCGGAGAGGGGAAGGGAGACCAGCCGCACAAGCGACTGCAGTAGCCAGTGCGGTAGCATTCTTCCCCTTGATAGAGGGAACCAGCCTTGCCGGATAGGCAGGTTAGTGGGGGCCTATAGCCGAAATCATTTGATTTGATTTAATTAATAAGTAGCAAATAATTAGGTGTTTACAATCTCGACTAAAACAAAACTCACAAATCAACAGTATTTAATTCGGCCATTATTATCGACAAAACCACATACATCAATTGGTAATTTGTAATTAATTATTTTGTCTATTTGCAAAATCAGATCACTAGCCTGTAAGTCAATATAATGATAATGCTTATTTTCGCAAGCTTTTAATGTCAAAATCAAACTTAGATATTTTATTCAAAAACCATTCAATAAAATGAAATACCGGAAATTATTAACCTGGGTTTTTATCATTCTTATCCTGGCGTTTGCACTGTTGGCGGCCTGGCAATTTTTCATGATGAAGCCTGAAAATACATTCGCGCCCGAAAGCAAAATAATAAGACAAGTAGCCACAGAATTGGTCAGCTATGATAAAATCAATTCATCCATTGAAGTCCCCGGACGACTTGTGGCCAGCCAGACAGTTGAAGTTATTTCGGAAGCTTCCGGTAAAATCCTGCCCGGCAATATTGCTTTAAAAAAAGGACAAGGATTTAAAAAGGGTGACCTGATTTGCAAAATTTATGACGAAGAACAGGTGCTGAGTTTAAAAGCCAGTAAAAGCCGTTTACTGAACAGCATGGCCAACGCCCTCCCTGATATTAAATTTGATTATCCTGATCAATACGAAAATGTACTTGGTTTTTTCGAATCCATCCAAATAGAAAAACCCCTGCCCGATCTGCCGGACATTGAGGATAAATCACTAAAGATTTTCCTGGCCAGCCGCGATATCCTTAACCAATATTACACCATCGAAGTTGCTGAAGAAAGGCTGAGAAAGCATTCCATTTATGCACCTTTTGGTGGGGCAATAATGGATGTTTACCTTCAGGTTGGTGGCATTGCAAATATCGGAACACGGATTGCCAAAATCATCGATACCGATGTACTCGAACTTGAAGTACCCATTGATTTGCAGGAATTGCCCTGGATTTCGATTGGGGATAAAGTGGATGTTTTAAACGAAACCCGCACACATACCTGGCAGGGTAAGGTTGCCAGGATCAGTAAATTTATTGATCCAAGCACACAAGCGGCCAGTGTTTTTGTACAGGTCAACAATTCGGGCGGAAACCCGGTATATGCCGGCATGTACCTTATTGCACGGTTTAACACAAGGGCTATTACCAGCGCAATGGAAATCCCCAGGCAGGCAGTCTTTAACCAGGACGAAGTTTTTATTGTTGTTGACAGCACATTGAGGAAACATCAAATCAATATCCAAAAGGTAAACCAGACTACCCTTATCTTTAATGGAATTTCGGAAGGTACAGAAATCGTTGTTGAGCCTTTGATCAATGTGAGAGAAGGAACTTTGGTGGAAACCCGGGGGCAAGGGGACAATGATTAAATGATAAAATGAGTAAATGTGGCAATGATAAAATGAATAAATGAGGCAGTGATGAAAACACATTCAGAAATTCAAAGATTTAAGCATTCAAAGATTCAATGATTCAATAATTCAAAGATTCTAGCATTCAAACATTCTATCATTCAAATATTCACACATTCAAGCATTCATGCATTCATGCATTAATAATAGAAAATGAGAAAACTTGTCGGTACATTTATAAAGTTCCCTTTTTACGCCAATATGATCATAGCCCTCTTGATTGTTGGAGGCTTAGTGTCTGTTTTTTCGCTAAAGATGTCTTTCTTCCCCGAATCGTCCGAGCGGTTTATCAGTGTAAGCGTATTTTATCCCGGGGCATCACCCATCGAAATGGAGGAAGGAGTTACCTCGAGGGTTGAAGAGGCCATTAGAAGCCTCGTGGGCATCAAACGAATTACATCCACCTCTTCCGAAAACTTCTCGAGCGTTACCATCGAAACCACTGGTGATTATGATATTGATGAAACACTTGCCGAAGTAAAAAATGCCGTGGATGGCATTAGTGCATTCCCGGTTGCCGCCGAACGGCCAATTGTGGCCAAGCGGCGATCGGTATCAATGGCAGCATTTATGGGACTTAAGGGAGACGTTGACCTGCTGACCCTTAAAAACTATGCCCAGGAAATTGAAGACGACCTCTTAACATCCGGGGTCATATCCCAACTCGGAATTGGCGGTTACCCACAAATCGAAATTTCCGTTGAAGTAACGGAGGAAAACCTGCTCAGGTATAAGCTCACATTCGATCAAATAGCCAGGGCCATTAGCGCCAACAATCAGGATATTTCTGCAGGTATGATCAGATCCAACACCGAAGAAATCCTTATCCGCTCCCGGTCGAGAACCACTGACCCCGCCAAATTGGGTGAGATCATCATCCGCGGAAACAGCGATGGCAGCAAGCTTTACCTCCGCGAAATTGCAGATATAAAGCTGAAGTTTTCGGAGACACCCTCACTAAGCACCATGAACGGGCAGCAGTCTGTTTCTTTTAATATTCAAAAACTGCCCGAAGAAGACCTGCAAGCCATCGTGCATTACCTCGAAGACTACGTTGAGGTTTTTAACAACACACACGATAACGCCGAATTGATAATCACCTACAATTTCCTCCAAATGCTCAACAGCCGCCTGATGTTGCTTCTTAAAAACGGGGGCATTGGATTACTTTTGGTATTGATAGCACTTGGGATGTTCCTCAGCCTGAGGCTTTCTTTTTGGGTGGCATTTGGCATTCCGGCTTCTTTTGCAGGGATGTTTATCATTGGCTATCTTTCGGGCCTCACCATCAACATGATCTCCCTTTTTGGGATGATACTGGTGATTGGTATTTTAGTGGATGACGGAATTGTGATTGCCGAAAATATTTATGCCCATTTCGAAAAGGGGAAAAGCCCGAAACGGGCTGCCCTGGATGGGACAATGGAAGTGCTGCCGGCCGTGGCAACTTCTGTAACAACAACCATGATTGCATTTTCACCATTAATGTTCCTCAGTGGAAATATGGAATTTAGCTATGATGTGGGTTTTGTGGTGATTGTAAGTCTTGCAGTTTCATTGATCGAGGCATTTTTTGTACTGCCCGCCCACCTGGGCAGCAAGCATGTATTGAAAGTAAAACACCGCGAAGGCCGCTCCCATGCAGTAAGGCAAAAGCTCGACAAAGCCATCTTCTTCCTTCGCGATAAGTTATATGGCCGCATCATGCGCTTTGTCATCCGATGGAAATACGTTATGTTAATTACGCCTATCGCCTTAATCATCATTACCTTTGGCTTATTTGGTGGAAACCTTATCAAAGCTACATTTTTTCCATCCATTCCTTTCGATCAGTTCACTGTTAACCTTGCATTTACTCCCGGTACCGGAGAAGCCAAAACCCTGGAATACCTCGAACGGTTCGATGATGCCATCTGGGAGGTCAATGCCGAATTAATGGAGGAATATGATGACTCCCTAAACTATGTCGATTATACTTTTTTGGGCCTTGGAAATGCCTTTGATGGAAGGGAAATTGGTGCACATGCCGGTGGCATATTTGTTTTACTTAGAAACATGGAAGGAGCCCCGATTTCGAGTTTTGTGATTTTAGACAAGATTAGAGAAAAGATTGGCCCCGTAAGTGAAGCTGAAAAATTTGTTGTAAGTGGCCGAAATACATTTGGTGACCCTGTCTCGATTAGCTTATTGGGCAGGAACCTTGTTGAACTTGAAGAAGCAAAAACTGCCCTTATTGACGGGATGAACGAGTTTCCGCAGTTGCGTGATATTGTTGACAACAATGCCATTGGTAAACGAGAAGTGCAGTTGGAGATGAAACCCACGGCATATTTCCTGGGCTTGACACGGGCTGACATTGCAAACCAGGTGCGCCAGGGATTCTTCGGTGGCCAGGCACAACGCTTGCAGGTTGGAAAAGATGAAGTCAGGGTTTGGGTTCGCTACCCAAAACAAGACCGCATCAGCCTGGGCCAACTCGAACAAATGAAAATAAAAACCATGGCTGGTGAATATCCCCTGAATGAAATTGCCAGTTATAAAATTGAAAGGGGCCCGGTAAACATCAACAGGTACAATGGTAAAAGAGAAATCAAAATCACTGCCCAACTTGTTGACCCTTACGAACCAGTCCCTCCTATTCTCGAACGCGTCGAAAAAGATATTGCACCCGTCCTGAAAGCAAATTACCCGGGCGTAACAGTAGATTACCAGGGACAAAGCCGCGATAGTACTGAATCGATGAACGACCTGATGAGTGCATATATCATTGCATTTATCCTGATTACTTTCATCCTTATGATGCACTTTAAATCTGTTTTGCAAGCATTTATTATTTTAATGATGATCCCCATGGCATGGCTTGGTGCTACCTGGGGGCACGGCATCGAAGGCATTCCGGTTTCGATGCTCAGTGCCTGGGGAATGGTAGCCTTATCCGGTATTATAATTAACGATGCCATTGTTTTCCTGGCAAAGTATAATTCACTTTTGCAGGAAGGCCTCTCTGTTACCAATGCGGCATACAAGGCAGGGATTGCCCGTTTCAGGCCTATCCTGCTAACATCACTTACCACAGTTTTGGGATTGTACCCTATTATTCTTGAAGGCAGTTTCCAGGCTCAGTTTCTAAGGCCCATGGCGGTTACCATGGCTTATGGTGTTTTATTCGGAACAACCTTTATCCTTTTCTTCTTCCCGGTACTAATTATAATTGTAAATGATTTGAGATTTGCTTTTGGGAAGTCATGGCAAGGTTTCCTTAAGTGGTACAATGGTGGCTCACAATGGGAGGCAAAAGTAATTACAAGGGAAGATGTAGAGCCCGCGATTAAGCATATGAAAAAAACTTTAGATTAGTAATTTTAGCTTAGGGATAAAATGAAAATAATACTATACAAGCAGCTAACATTGAAGACTTGGATGAAGACCTTGGCTATAACAATACTTGCCCTGACTTTTAGCTTCAATGCGAAAGCGCAAGATTCAGATACACTTTTTCTGAGCCTGTCGGATGCCATCAGCATTGGCCTCGAAAACAATTACCAGGTAAGGATTAGTGAAGAAAACCTGAAAATTGCACAAAACAACAATACACCGGGAGCTGCCGGAAGATATCCATCCATCGACTTTACGGCAGTTCAGGGAAATAGTTTCGATAATTCACAAAGCCTGGTTAATCCTGATGAAAGAAGTAAATTAAACGCCAATTTTATTTCTCCTGCGGTGAATCTCAATTTTACGATTTTTGACGGTTTCAGGGTGAAGATTACCAGGGAAAACCTTCGGTCCCTCGAAGAACTTTCCGAAGGCCTGTCAACGGTTGTTATCGAAAATACCGTTCAAAGCATTATACTGTCCTACTACAACATTTTACTGCAGCAGGAAAAGCTAAATGTTTTTACAGAAGTAAAAAAACTATCGGGCGACCGCATGGAGTACATGGAGGTGAAGCAGCAATTTGGTAGTGCCGTAACTTACGATGTATTGCAAGCTAAAGATGCCTTTTTAAGTGATTCAGTAAATTACTTATCGCAGGAACTGAATTTACAAAATGCAACGCTCTTATTGAAACTTCTTTTGGCTGTGGATCAAACGGTTCAATTTAAACTTACTGACGAATTCACTGTTGATATTAACGATTATACACTGGATGATTTGATGAGTAAAATGTTGGGGAACAACAAGAATTTGCAGAATCAGTATGTTAATCAGAAGATTTTGGAAAACTCAACAGACCTTGCCAAAAGCGGTTACTACCCGGGAATTTACCTTGGTGCCGGTGCCGACTATGCCAACAGCCGTTTTAAATATGCAGGCGAAGATCCCAGCACCAGGTATTCGTTTGGATATTATGCAAATTTCACTTTAAGCTTCAATCTGTTTAATGGCGGTGCAACACGCCGGGCCGTACAAAATGCATTGATCAGCGAAGACATCGGCATGATCACAGTTTCGGAAATGACCAAAGCACTGAGCAACCAAATGGTAACCCAATATGATTTATTTGATATCCGCAAGCAATTGCTGATGGTGGCCGAAGCATCACAGGAAAGCACCGGGTTGAACCTCCAGATTTCTGAAGATAAATTCAAATCCGGCGCCATCAATTCCTTCAACTTCCGTGATATTCAGTTGCGTTACCTCAACGCCTCCATCCGCCGCCTCGAAGCTATCTTCAACCTCATCGACACCGAAACAGAATTATTAAGGTTGACCGGTGGGATTGTTTCGGAGGGGTAATTTGTGTTCGTCAATAAAGTCCAACTTCTGCGTTGTTGCTCAAAATCCAAAATTCAAAAACCAAAATCCAAATAAATCACAATATCAAAATCCCAATCTTCAATATCGTTTCAGACTATTAAAACTTGTGTATTGGTTCTTTAATTTCAGAGATCGGTGACTTTATGGACAGACTCTAAATAAACCTCCAGCAGAATTAAGGAAATGATTATTTTAGTAA
>Ga0307929_1001746_pt1 | contig 15478 bp, 14 predicted proteins | sample AceLakmetage1330_FD_203160 | JGI IMG/M metagenome (GOLD analysis project Ga0307929, IMG submission 203160) | Saline water microbial communities from Ace Lake, Antarctica - #1330 | ecosystem: Environmental > Aquatic > Non-marine Saline and Alkaline > Saline | place: Antarctica: Ace Lake...
AATCGCACTGGTCACTGCGGCCACAAGGGGACTGGGACGAGGTTGTGCAGAACAACTGGCAGCAGAGGGCTGTAGGATCGCCATCTGTTCCAGAGATGAAGTCGAAGCTAAAAAAGCAGCACAGGAAATATCAAAAACAACTTGTGCAAAAGTGTCAGGGTTTAGGGCAGACATGAGCAAGCCGGAGGATATCGCAAACTTAATCAAAGCAGTCCAAAGAGATCTGGGTGACCCGGATATCCTGGTGGCCAATGCGGGCGGGCCAGCTCCGGGGACCTTTGCCACAACCCCCCTGGAAGAATACGAAAAAAGCATTAATCTGAACCTGATGAGTGCCGTACGCCTAATTCACGGCCTTGTGCCGGCAATGAAACAAAAACAATGGGGCAGGATTATTGCCATTACTTCCATATCTGTCAAACAGCCCATCGCTAACCTGCTGCTCTCCAATACAGCACGGGCTGGACTCACCGGATTTTTAAAAACCGTTTCCACGGAACTGGCCCCGGACGGTATTACAGTGAATGCTATTTTGCCGGGCATCCACAAAACAGGCCGTGTTGATCAACTGGCCCGTCATCGGGCAGAGCAGGAAAACAAGACGCCTGAACAGATCCTCCAGGAGATGACGAACAATATTCCCAGCAAAACCATGGGAGACCCGTCTGATTTTGGTGCCATGGCCGCCTTTCTGGCCAGTGATCAGGCCAAGTATATCACGGGGCAGAACATCCTGCTTGACGGCGGCAATTTTTCAGGACTTTTGTAGACACTCCCGAACGTTGTTTAAAAGATACTGTTGGGATTATGAAAACATTATGGGGACCACCAATCTTCATGAAGATTATACCCAGATCATAAATAAGTTTACCCACTGTCTCTTCAGGTTTTACCTTGAAGATCCCATAGAAAGAATGGCTTGCTAAGATAACTTTCAGTTTTGAATCAGGTTATGCCCTTCGATCTGTCTAATTTAATCTACTCTTCAAAATATTTCTTGTATATCTGAGCATACTTGTCAGTCTTTTTGAATTCTTTCAGAGCGTTCGAAAAACTTTTGACATATTTAGAGCTGACTGTTTTTTTGCTGAATATGATGTAAACGTTGTTTTCTCTGATAGGTTTTGAAAGCAAAGGAACAACTTTCCCGAAAAGCCCTAATTTTTTTATCAGAAACATTCCGTTGCCGTGCTCTGCAACAATAAAGTCCTGTCTTCCTTCTGCCAGCATCAGAAAGTTTTGGTCATTTTTTGCAACTTCTTCATACGTGCTGTTGTTTTTCAGAAATTCCATAAATTCATCTGGATAAGAAGCTCCGCTTAACAGCCCTATTTTTTTTGACCTCAAATCATCATAAGAATCAAACTTTAGTTTATCCACATCCCTGCTTCTTATAAACAGAACATATTTTGCGGTTATCAGAGGCTCATCAGGGAAATAACAGTTCCGCGATCTTTCCTCATCAAGAAATGCACTGAAAAGAGCATCCGTATTTCCGCTGTAAACATAATTCAGAGCTCTTTTCCACGGATATTCCGCTATAGACGCTTTTGTGCCCATTTCTTCCAATACAAGTCTGATGATTTCCGTACTAAAACCCGGTGCATCCCTGTCTTGGATATTTTCAAAAGGAATCCAGTTGTCCGTACCTATTTTTAATGTTTGTGCGGGAACCGTGACCGGAAACAGAATCAGAAGACGGCCATTTGGCCGGCAGCCGAATTCTTGTTGTGGATGATGATGTTCGCAGCCTTTATGCAATCAGAAGCGTACTTGAAGATGAAGGTGCGCATGTCATCATTGCTGAAAATGGTAAGCATTGCTTGAAAGCATTGCTGGCACATGAGGTTGATTTGCTCATTCTTGATCTTATGATGCCGGGCATGCATGGATATGAAGTAATGGAGTACATCCGGAAACGTCCTCAGCATAAATCACTTCCCATTATTGTCCTCACTGCCAAAGCACTGGAGGGAGACCGTGAAAAATGTATCCAGGCCGGGGCCACGGCCTACATCAGTAAGCCCGTGGACAATAAGCATCTTCTTGATGTTATTCAGCAGCATTTACCATAGGAGGCTATTGTAGCACAGTGCTACAAAGTACATCAACAGACATGGTGACGTTGTTGCCGGGATTCTTGTAGGGACGAAACACAAGCAATGCAGAAAATCGATTGATACAATAAAATTATCTGTAAGTTCTAACAGTACATTTTGAGGTGAAAAATGGTAGACACTAATTCAGACAGCGCGGTATTAATACGTGAAGCCTTGACTAAGGCAGGTTTCAACACGGGCATGGATGTCACGGAGGTTGATGATCTCATTGGGATTGCCGAAGAACGTGAATTTTCTAATGGGATTAGTATCATCAGGGAAGATTCAAAAACCAGAGACCTTTACATCATATTAAAAGGCAGAGCTACGGTTACATTGTCTATTCCATTGGGTAAACTGAAAGAAGAGGTTGTCTATACAATGCATGCCGGACAAATCTTCGGAGGACTTGCACTGGTTGATGGCTCTCCAAGATCCGCATCGGTGTTAGCTCAAAACAAAGTAAAAACATGTCGTATCGATTATGATGTTCTAAATGAGCTACTTGAAGCTAAACCGAGGATTGGATATTTGTTGATGAAAAATATTGCTGCTGTAATTTCAGCACGTATTAGAAATACGAATATGCTCTGGAGGAATTCTCTTATCTGGTAGCGGTAGGACGGGAAATCCGGGACCTTGAGATCTTTGTTACTCGCGATGAAGTAGAAGCCTTGCGTACTGAAGCAACGATTATCCCCACCACCATAGAAATAATAAAACACATGCCGGACGATGAAATAGTTATTCTTGCTGATTCAACCCAGATCAATCGGATAATGATGAACCTGTGTATCAATGCTTCCCAGGCCATAGAGGAAACAGGGGGAACTCTTAAGATCAACAAAAACAGAAGATTAATATCCTTCGGGCACTGAAACAACTCTTTTTGTTGATGATAAAAAAGCAAAACGATTTGGGATTGCCGGTTATGTTATGAAGCCTGCATCAATGTCCACAATTGCAAAAGCTATACGAAACGTTTTGGCAGATTTAAAAATCATTTCCCGGAGTATGAACCAAAATTAAATGAATCTCCAATTAGTTTCATCGCAATTTTTTGGAATTCGGATTAAGGTTATCCCATATATTGTAATTCCAAATCTGAAATTGAAAAATTTATCCATATCACATCTTGTATCATGGCAAATCTTAAAAAGCCCGGCCTGGTGAAAGAAGCGCACGGTAATTCCTCAATTAAGTTGAGTATATCCACTTCAAATATGCACCCGATATTTTTCTGAAAACCTGAATTTAAATAAGGCTCGCTTTTTTCAATTGCAAATTAGGACCAGAACTCAAGCCTGTTGCCTTCAGGGTCGTAAAGGTAAAAGACCATGGAACCCCACAGGGATCGAATTGATGTGGGATTCAGCCTTTTTTTTGAAAAAGCAGTATGTCTTGCCAGGATATCATTGACCTTCATGCTGATGGTCACACCCCTGCCGTTACAGCTTTTGATCGAGGTCCGAGCGGCATGGGCAATGCTCAGCCGTGCCGAATCTGTCAATCGGAATTCCACAAACCATTCCCGCTTCAAGAGGACGGGCAGATTCAAGCTGGTGGAGTAGAATTCAATGGTTTCTTTCCATTTATCACAATATAAAATAATATTTACAGCGTTGATTTCCATCAGGTGGGGTCCTCAATCCTTTTGTTCGTGATTTAAGGCTTTGATCATTTCAATCTTTCTTTTCAGTCTCTCTGTATTGAATTTTTTAATTATGGTTTATTTTTTAGGAACCACATATAATAAACCAAATGAGATCATTGATCAATATCCATTTTTTCCACAAGGCCAAGATCCCCCAGGGTCATGTACATGCAGGGAATAACCAGCAGCACCATGACCGTGCTGGCCATCAACCCGAAGGTGGTGCTGACCACAAGAGGAATAGCCCTTGTTGCAGGGAGGCTCTGGCGTGTTGTGACACAGGTATTGGTGTCAATCGAAGCGCACATCACATCCTGGAACATATTAAATTCCTCCAGAGCGTGACGGTTGACCTTGAAAAGCCCTGGATAGGATGCCCGGAGTTCCAATTTCCCCTCTCTGGGTGATCCGGAAAAAATGACGCCCGGTCCAGACAGTGCGGATGCAAGTTCGAGCACTGCATCATCTTCATGAATCTTATTATCCGTCAGATCAAGGATCTCTTGTCTTTACTTATCTGAAATAATAGCTTTTTTTGGGGGGCGTATGAAATGGCCTGCATATAATAAGCCTATTTTTTTACTGAATTGCCATTTTTTAGGTCTTTATTTGGCAAAATTGTAAAGTACTTTTAGGGTAAAATATTTTTTATGCTAATTGTAATTTATATAAAAGTGTAAAGTACTTTTGAAGGTATGTGGGTGTTGACATCTGCTTGATTACCATTGAATAAACCGCAGATGTTTGCGTTCTGTGTTTTTTGCCAATGTATTGTTCTATCTCTTGACATAAGACTTGATTGATATATATTAGTTGATATAGATCAATAATTTGGAGGAAAATATGGATACAGCAAAATTGTTCATTAATGGCCGAAGTCAGGCTTTACGACTACCCAAAGCCTATCGATTCGAGGGTGAAGAAGTATATATTAAAAAAATTTCACAGGGGATTCTTTTAATACCAAAGGACAGAACAGCATGGGGTATATGGGAAAAAAATCTAAAAAAATATGACAAACCATTTATGACTGATAGGAATCAACCAGATTCTCAACAAGAAAGGGCCGGTTTGAATGAATTATTTGATTGATACAAATATCTGTATTTATATCATGAACCAAAGGCCCTCTGAGGTCATTCAAAAATTTAAAAATATTGAAGTTGGTCAAATAGGCATATCAACTATCACCGTTTCAGAGTTGAACTACGGTGTTGCTAAAAGCAAACATAAAAAACAGAATGCCAAACGACTTGAAGAATTTCTTACTCCATTCGGGATACTTCCTTATGATGAGAATGCATCAAGATATTATGGAATAATACGCTCTCAACTTGAAAGCCAAGGTAAAGTTATAGGTCCACTGGATATGCTCATTGCTGCTCATGCGATAAGTGAAGATTTGACATTGGTCACTAATAATGAAAAAGAATTTCAACGAATTCAATCGTTAAAAGTTGAAAACTGGGCAAGATAACAACCCGAATTAATGGTTGCGAACAAGCCGCCCCGCTGGTCCATCATTCGAAATGTTTTGGGGTGGGTTGATTAATAACCCACATTTCGCACTATGAAATGATATTTCTCCCAATTTTTATCGGAAGGAGAGATAAAACAAACGAGGGTTTTATTCCTAATTTGTCAATTCAATCTGTTCCCATTCAGCGTTCATCCTTTGATCTAAGCCAGCGAATATCATGCCCGGTAGGCGTTTCGTGGGCACGAATGTCAAATTTTGGCAAGATTGCTAAAAAATGGTCAAAAATATCCGCCTGTATCGCTTCATACTCTACCCAGTTAATGGTGTTGGTAAAGGCGCAAGCCATCAGGGCTCGGCGCCAAGTGGCGAACCATTAAGGTCATTTGTTGATGAATGCAAGGATGGCTTTTAAAGTAAGCGATCATATAGGCTCGCAAGGTGCCGAGGTTTGTCAGTCGCCGATTATTGACCGGCTCTGAAAGTTTCTTAGCAAGGTCGCTATTGTATTGTTCCAACTCCCTGGCTTTATCCTCCAGATAAGGCGACAATAAACTAATTTTATGCAGGTGCTGCACTTCATCTTTGTCCAGGAAGCGCACACTGCTGATTTCTAAATACAGGCTGCGCTTTATGCGGCGGCCACCTGACTCAGACATGCCGCGCCAGTTTTTAAATGAATCAGAGATGAGGGTGTAGGCAGGGATAGTGGTAATGGTGTTATCCCAGTTGCGCACCTTGACAGTGGTCAGACTGATATCGATGACGTCCCCATCGGCATTGAACTTTGGCATCTCCAGCCAGTCACCGACTGCAAGCATATTGTTGGCAGACAATTGAATTCCCGCCACCAGACCCAGAATCGGATCTTTGAATACGAGCATCATGACGGCTGAAATAGCTCCCAGGCCACTGAGCAGTATCAATGAAGATTTGCCCATGAGAATTGAAATGATCAACAGGCTGATGAGAAGTGCGGACACAAGTTTAATCCCTTGCACCAAGCCTCGCAGGGGGAAATGCCGCAGGTTTGGCTTACGCCAGAATATCTCCTGCAGCGCATCCAGCAGTGAAAATATGGTCAGGGTGCCAAAGATCAGGATGCTCATACGCAATTACGGTATCAATGGCCAGCAAAAGGGCAGATTGGCTGTTCAGCCAGAGCCCCGCCTGAATTTGAATGATGATTCCCTGCAATGTAAAGGCAAGCCGGTTAAAAAGTTTGCCTTCAAACAATGCCTTCTGCCATATCCTGCGGGACGCAGTGGCCCGACTTCCTGCCCACTTGATCAGCAGGCGGTGCAGGACAAAGTGGACGACCAGCGAAAAAAATATGATCCACACTAAAGCGATTGCGGTGAATATTAAGTCAGCGTATACCGGGACGTAGGTGTTCAGCCACTCAATCATGTATTTTTGAAAAAAAATCCTTATTTTATCCATATCATTGCTCCATATCAATTATCCATATTAATTTTTTCCACAAGGCCAAGATCCCCCAGGATCATGTACATGCAGGGAATAACCAGCAGCACCATGACCGTGCTGGCCATCAACCCGAAGGTGGTGCTGACCACAAGGGGAATCAATATCTGTGCCTGGAGGCTTTTTTCAAACAACAAGGGCAAAAGACCTGCAATGGTGGTGGTGGATGTCAAGAGGACGGCCCTAAATCTCGCCCGGCTTGCCCGGGAAGCGGCTATGTGAATGGGCATGCCTTCTTTTCTGGCCTTTTTTAGAAAAATGACAAGGAGGATGGAATCATTGACCACCACCCCTCCCAGGGCAATAAACCCCAGCAGGCTGGGCATGCTCATGGGAATCCCCATCAGCCCGTGCCCCCAGATGACGCCGATGAGGGCAAAAGGAATGGCCATCATCACAATAAGGGGTTCCGTGTAGGTTCTGAATTGAAAACTCAGCAAGAAAAAAATTCCGATAAGACCCATCCCCATTGATCCCAGCATGGACATGCGAGTGGTGTTGGTTTCCTTGAGTGAACCGGCAATGGTCAGTTGCAGATCCGGATAGGTTTTACTAAATTCATCAAGATATGTCGTATGAAAAAGGGTCATGAGCTCATTGGTGTTGATCTTGCGCGTATCCACATCCCCGCGCAGGGTCACTGCCCGCAACCCGTTGAAGCGGGCGATCCTTGCCCATCCCTTTTCTTGTTTCCATTCCACCACGGCCCTCAGGGGAACCTGCTGGCCATTGGCAAGGATAAAATTAAAGTTTTCGATGTCCTGGAGGCTGTTGCGGTCCATTCCGGCCAGGCGGACCTGGATCTCGTAGGACTCGGGTCCCACCTGAATTTCATCGGCCTTAAGCCCCTGGAAGGCGGCCTGCAGCTGCCGGCCTGCCTCAGCCCCATCAATGCCCATATTGTATGACGATTGGCGTATCCGCATTCGCAATTCAGGTTTGCCAAGCCTGAGATCATCGGCCAGGTTGACCACGCCTTCAAACTGGCCAAACCAGGCTTTAAGATCCGTCACAGCCTGTTTCATTTTATCCAGATCCCTGCCCCTGAGTCGCAGTTCAATGGGGCGGCCTCCCGGGCCAAATCCTGGCTTGCTCAGGGTCAGGCTCAAGACATCGGGTAGGGTGCCGATTTCCCTTCGCCAGGCAGTCAGATACGTGTCAAGACTGCCCGATCGCTTCTCCGCAGTGAGCAGATCAACCGTGATGGTGGCCACATGGGGGCCGTTTTCAAAACTTTCGGTATTCCGGTTGTACTGGACATAGGCGTTACGGACCAGGTCCTGATTCTCCGGCTGAATTGCCGTAAATTCCAGGTTGGTCCGTTCCAGGGCCGCCAAAATCTTGTCGACCAATTCCTGTGTCCTGGACAGGGGCGTGCCCTGGGGCATCAATAGCCGGGCCACAATCACGTCCCCTTCCATGTCCGGAAATCCCTGGAACTTTATTTTTCCGGATGCCAGCATTCCAATTGAAAGAACGAACAGGCCCATGATGGAAGCCAGAAACGGGTATCTCCATTTTAATAAAAAATCAATGGTTCTGCCCAGGAGGTGGTCCCGCAGCCAGACAAAAAAGCGTTCAAAGCGTTCCCGAAAAAAATGTTTTTTGTTGGGATCAGACCGCTCAAGGGCATGGTGGAGATGGGCAGGAAGAATCAAGAAGGCTTCGATCAGGCTCACGGCCAGAACCAGGATGAGCATGATGGGAACCACCTTGAGAACTTTTCCGATCTGTCCCTCAATAAAGGCCAGAGGTCCCAGGATACAAATGGTGGTGATAAAAGAGGATACGACCCCGGCAGCCACCTCCCGGGTTCCGTTCACTGCCGCGTCTATTGGTGATTTTCCGTTCTGCCGGTGGACCATGATATTCTCGGCAATGACAATGGCGTCATCCATGAGCAATCCTAAGGCCATGAGCATTCCCACCATGGTGAACATGTTGATGCTCAAGCCCGCAAAGGGAATCAGTATACACGCCCCCAGAAAAGAGACGGGCAGACCCATGGCCACCCAGAAAGAGATCCGGATATTAAAGAAGAGCCACATGGTTGCAAATACCAGCAGCAACCCCTGGAACCCATTGGTGATGAGCATATTAAGCCGGTCTTTGAGAATATTGGTTTCATCCTGGGTAATTTTCAATTCCATCTGGGGGTGACGTTGGCGCTCACTTTCCACAAATGATTTTACCTTCTGGGCCACCCGGATGGCATCCTGGGTTTTTGATTTTTCAATCCTCAAAAGAGCGCTTTGCCTGTCATGGGTCATGATTTTATCTTCATCATGTTCAAAAAGATCCTGGATGTCGGCAATGTCTCCCAAACGTATCACCCCACCGCTTTCTGTGGCCAGAATGACCAAGTTTTCAAGGGCCTGGGGGGTGCGGCGCTGGTCCACAAAACGAAGCAGTATATCCTGTTCACGGGTTTCCAGGATACCCAGGGGAATGTCCCTGCTCTGGGCGGCAATACGTCCGGCCACCTGGGCGGCACTGAGGTTCAGGCGACGCAGGGCCCCTTCATCCAGGGATACCCGAAGCTGGTGATCGGAGAATCCTTCTATTTTGACTAGGGAGATACCGGCTTCCTTTAACCGGTCCTTTAAATCTTGGGCATAGGCCTTGAGATCGGTTGTGGCCATGGGGCCTGTGACCAACAATGACAGGACCGGATCGGTCCGGCCCAATTGTGTTATGACGGGATTCTCCACCTGGGCGGGAAAATCATCAATGGCATCAATTCCGGTTTCAATTTCACGTAGAAAGGTCTGAATATACCCGTCTTCGGCCATTTCGACAACAATTGATGCATTCCCTTCCCGGGCATCCAGCCTTATTTCTTCCACAAAACTGATTCCGTCCAGGGCGTCTTCAATTCTTTGGCCGACAACCTCTTCCACCTCCTGGGCCGTGGCCCCGGGATAGAGAATGCGAATCTCAACTTCGCTGGGGGCAAAATCGGGCTGGGTTTCCCTGAGTATATGGGGGATGGACAGGGCGCCTGTAACCAAAAATGCGATCATCAGGAGATTGGCAGCCGTAGGGTGCCGGGCGAAAAAGCGAATCATTGTTCCATCCCCTCTGCCTGACTGCTGGCTCTTAGGCGCTGTTCCAGAGGCTCATCGGTTACCGGTGAGACTTTCATGCCGGTGATGGCCGGGGCCGGATCAGAAACAACAAGACGCTCCCCTTCCAAGAGACCGGACTTGACGATGACAAATTCAGATTGGATAAAATTTACCTGAATCTGTTTTTTCTCAAGCCGATTCTCCGAATCCACAACAAAAACATGAGTGTTGTGGAGTGCAGATCTGGGAATGACCAAGCATCCCCGGCGTACCGGTCCTTTAAGTTCCACCCGGCAGAACATGCCCTGGGTTATGGGGGGACGAATACCGGGCACTGCTCGTTCGTAAGGGCCGTCAATTGCAACCACCACTCTGATTTCCCGGGTTTGATGGTCCAGGGTTTCCCGCCATCTGTCGATCCTTGCATCCCATTGTGCTGACCAGTCACCGCTCTGGAGACTGACCCGGACAGACATATTCTGAAACAGGTTTTTAAATGTGTCCGAATTCACACCCGGCTGTAACAGCTTGTTTTTTTCTTCATCCAGGAGATTTCGAAAGGTATCTATTGGAAACCGGGCTTCAATTTCAGCGACCTGTGTGGAATGGGCCTTGAAAAGTAATTGACCGGAGCGCACAAACTGACCAGAATCCATGTTCACATCACCCAGTCGGCAATCCATGGGCGCTTTAATGGCAGTTTTGTTAAGATCGATCCCGGCCTGTTTGAGATTGGCCTGTTGTACTGCTAAAATCGACTTTAAGGCCTTTCGCTTTGACGGGATCAGGGCCAGGCTGTTTTTCAACAACTGAACCGTCTGCTGTTGTTGAAGCAGGGTTCTTTGCTCCCTGTCCACCATGTCCCGGGAGGCGGCATTTTGTTTTAATAAATGGCGGGTCCGTTCAAAGGATTTTTGGGCCAGGGCCAGGGACGCTTCTTCAATAATGATTAGTTTCTCGGTATTCTCCTTGGTTCCAGCAAGTTCCTGAAGTTTGGCGCGGGTCTCTTCAATACCAGCCTCCAGACGGGCGATTGCCAGTTGGTATTCCCTTGGATCAATCTGAATCAATAGGGTTTCTCGCTGGATCATTTCTCCTGATTTCAGGCGCGGGTGTATGGATAAAACCGTTCCCTGGACCTGGGCAATTGCCTCCCATACCTTTGCCGGTTGGGCAACACCGAATCCAATGGCTCTGGGAACCAGCCCCACTGAAGGAACTTTGATGACCCGAAGGGAAGTGATGGACTCTTTTTCCATATCTTTTGATGGGCCGGGCCGATGTGTCATCAGATACCCCACCGCCAGAACAGCCGCGGCAACGGGCAGGAGGGTCAACATCCCCTTGATCAGTTTGCTTTTCTTCATGGTGATAGATCAATACTCCATATCAAAATGAATTAATGACTGAAATCCCTCTGAGTACAAAACATGATCATTCTCCTTTTTGGTTATAGTGTAATACTCCTCATCCTCGTTCAAAGCTGTTCCGCTTTCAAAAAAAAGATGTTGTTCTCGAGGTGAACATGCCTGTGCAGGTCATCTTCAAACTCTTTGAGTCGTCTATAAAAGATTTACTGCATTTTATGGACGTGTTGCAAAAAGCGGCATGAAATTGAAGTAATTTATAAAAAATTTTATGCAACGTTAGGGTTAACGATATAGTCGGAGAGAAAGGACAAGCTCCAGGCTGCGTAGTCCTGGCTCCGTTCGAGTGGTTCTTTCTTAACCGTCTCTATTTCCCGTTGTACTGATTTAAAATTGAAGTTTTTTGCCTGACAGGCTGTGGTGAGAAGCGTCTGACCACCACAGCAAAAATCTATTCCATATTTTTCGAAAATAGCTGCCGTCCGGTAATCTTGAGCAACTATTTCGCCGATCCTCTTCGAAGAGGGTTTCTTTTTTTCTGATGGTGTAAATTCTGTCATAATAATTCCTTTTGGGCAATTTTAAATTAGGTATACCCTTGTTCTTTATGTTTCTGTGCTATGGCGGCAGCCAAATTATCCAATTGGCTGAACACATCCCGGGTTGGGACACCTTTACAAAGGACGGGATCTATAACCTCTACCTTGAGGTTGGGAATCATTCCCGCAAGGACATCCACGGTCTTGCCACCCCATCCATAAGAGCCGACAACGGACAAAAATTTTGTGTTGGGCCGCAGGGCGTTTGCCAAAAATGCGGCATAGGCTGCATAGGGGTGGGGACCGGCCAGGATGGTGGGGGTTCCCACAACAATGGTGGCGGCATCCACCAGGGCCATGGCCAGTTTGCCGATATCGGTCACGGCCAGGTTAAACTGCTCGACCCGGACACCCTTTTCCACCAGAGCGGCCACAAGATGCTCGACCATGAGTTCTGTGCTTTTGTGCATGGACACATAGGGCAGAACAACGGTGTTTTTGGGGGTTCCTTCCACCCATTTGTTATACGCATCCATAATAAAGGCCGATTCAGGAAATATTTGCCCGTGACCGGGAGCAATCATTTCAATATCAAAGGGGGCAAGCTTTTTCATATTTTTTTTGATGATGCTCCTGAAGGGCATCATGATCTCGGCAAAATAACGTTTGGCAGCCTCATAGACCCGCCCCTTGTCTGTAACGAAAAGGTCGCTTGAGGCAATGTGGGAGCCGAAAAAATCACAACTGAACAAGATTTTGTCTTCTTCAAGATAGGTCACCATGGTTTCCGGCCAGTGAACCCAGGGGGTATATATAAATTTTAAAGTTTTGTCACCAAGGCTTAAGATCTCCCCATCTTCTACGGATATGAAAAAGTCCTCTGGAATGCTCAAATGGTCCATGAGCAGTCCCTTGGCCTTGGGGGTGGATATAAGTTTTGCTTCGGGATATTTTTCGAGAACCTGCATAATGGTTCCGGAATGATCCTGCTCTGCATGGCTGGAAATAATATAATCAATCTTTGGTATCCCCTCAAGCTGAGCCATGAATTCTTTTGCCATTGGCGGATCCACCGTGTCGATCAATGCCGTTTTTTCGCTGCCCTCAATGAGATAGGCATTATAGCTGGTCCCGTCGGGAAGGGGGATAAGGGCGTCAAATAACCGACTGTCCCAGTCCACTGAACCCAACCAGGAAATCTTTTCTTTAATTTTTCGTATTTTCATGATGCCTCCTTGTTTATGGTCATTGCTAAACACATCGTTGGATTAAACTATGCGACATTATATTTACTTTCCTTGATTCAGATCAAGGATTTTTATCTTTATAAAATAATATACTCATTCCAGAATTGGAGATAGCGTTAAGAAATTGTTAGTAACCTAAATAAAAGGGAGGGGTTTATGACATTATTAGACAGGTTTTTAAGCCGCAAGGGGCTCTATGCAGCCTTCTGGTTCATTGGAATCTTTATGGTAGCAATTCTTATTTACTATACTGCCAATCTGGTAAAAGAGGTGCCGCCTATTGCGAAGGCTGTGACTTCGCAAAGTGGCGAGGTGCTCTACACCTACGATGATGTTGTGCAGGGTAAGGGATATTTTCAGCAGTTTGACCTGATGGATTTTGGGACGATGCTGGGCATGGGTGCTTATATGGGGCCTGATTTTTCAACCGAATTTATGCATAAAAGAGCCGAGTTCCTTTATGATTATTTCGGCAAACAAAAATTTGGCAAATCTACCGCTGATCTTTCTAAAACAGAGCTGGCGGTTGTAAAGGCAATGACAATTGCTGATTTTAAGGAAAAGACAGCCTTAAAGGAAGAGGGAACAACTTATACAGATGCTTCAGCCCTGGCTTACAAATCAAATGTTGACTATCTGGTTAATTTTTTAGTCGAGGGTGATGCAGCCCGTGCCTGGCGAGGCGGTGTGATTCGTGAGGATGAGGCCGCTAAAATCGCTGCTTTTGTTGACTGGTCACAGATGGTAGCGTCTTCTTTACGCCCAAATACAGATCGCACCTGGTCAAATAATTGGCCGTCCGAACCCATGATCGATCAAAATGTCAAATGGAATTTCCATATGGTTTCTTTGTGGGAATTTTTACTTCTTTGGGCCGCTACTATTCTGATTGTATTTTTCTTTTATGAGTTTCTTAACAAGCGGGAAGAAAATGATGAATTGGAAGAACAGCTGGTTATTAAAAAATTATTTCCTTCCCAGAAAAAACTTTTAAAATATGTCCCCATAGTGAGCCTGTTTTTTTTAATTCAGGTGTTTATTGGTGGGTATCTGGCACATCTTTATTCAGCTCCGGCAGAAAATTTTATCTTTCCCCAGGAGGTCCTTCCTTTTAATGTGATGAGAGCCCTTCACACGAACCTGGCAATCATCTGGGTCACAATTGGATGGCTGGTTGGGGGGATGCTTATTGCGCCTCTTGTTGCAGATGAGGATTTAAAATTCCCCTGGCTGGTTGACGTTCTCTGGGTGGCCTTGCTGGTTGTTGGCGCAGGTGGACTTATCGGTATTTATGCCGGTGCCCAGGGATGGCTGCGCGAATCATGGTTCTGGCTGGGTAATGAAGGACGAGAGCTTCTTAACCTGGCACGAGTTTGGGATATCGGCCTCGTAGTGGGTTTAGTGCTGTGGTTTGGAATGGTTTTTTCTGTAATCCGTAAAGCCAAAACAAATAACCTGTTTGTCGGAACCATTATATGGTCGGCTTTTGGTATCGCCACTTTGTATATTGCCGGAATGATGCCGGTCCATAAAATCATGCCTAATTTTACCGTTGATGATTATTATCGGTGGTGGGTTGTTCATCTGTGGGTTGAATTGACATTTGAACTTTTCGCTGCAGGTGTTATCGCCTTCTTGACCGTTGCACTGGGGCTTGTGACCCGGAAAACTGCCGAAAAAGTAATGTTGTTTGAACTTTTCTTGATTATGTTAAGCGGTACTTTGGGAGTCGGACATCATTATTGGTGGCAGGGACTTGATGAGTACTGGGTTGCCATCGGCGGAATTTTCTCTGCCCTTGAACCCTTACCCCTGGTTCTGTTAATGATCGAAGCGATTAAAGAAAGAAAACATATCAAAGAAAGAGGAGAAGAATTTTATTTTGCGCTTCCATTCCTATGGGTTGCAGGCTCCGCGATTATGAATTGGTATGGAGCGGGTTTCCTTGGAATGGTTATAAATACCCCAACCATTAACTATTTTACTCACGGAACACAATTAATTATGCCCCATGGACATGCTGCAATGTTTGGCGCTTTTGGGTTTATTGCCATTGCATTTATTTATATGACAGCCCGTGCCAATGCCATGGCAGAAGGTCATGAGTGGAGTAATTCATTGGGCACTGCAGGTTTTTGGCTTTCAACTGTCGGCATTATTGGTTTTGGTATTCCAAAACTGATTCTTGGCTTTGAGCAGGGAAAAATTGCCCATGATATGGGATATTATTTTGCAAGACTGCCGGATGCACTTAACCATATGGATTTTTGGAAACAAATTAACATATTGCCGGACGGCCTGGTTATTTTAGGCGCCGCCATTATTTTTTTAGATCTTGTAACAAAGATTTATTTTCCCAAGAAAATATCGTTGTAAAAAAAGGTTAATACAGTCGCTCAAAATTTATTTGAGCGGCTGTATTTTTTATTTCAAACAAAAAAGTGTTATACTGTTATAAGGGAAAAAGATGGGTCTTGATCTATATCAATGTTTTGCTCAAGCAGATCCGTTAATGTTGGAAATCCCGACATGATATTGAATT
>Ga0307929_1001748_pt1 | contig 15443 bp, 14 predicted proteins | sample AceLakmetage1330_FD_203160 | JGI IMG/M metagenome (GOLD analysis project Ga0307929, IMG submission 203160) | Saline water microbial communities from Ace Lake, Antarctica - #1330 | ecosystem: Environmental > Aquatic > Non-marine Saline and Alkaline > Saline | place: Antarctica: Ace Lake...
CTCCGATGGGTAATAGGAACCGGCCAATTGGGCTGTCTAACAGTCCCGGGCCGGGCCCATTGCCCGTCGGAGGGGGCGGCATGATATCATTTGGCTCCGCGTCTACGACCCAATATTCGTTGTGTCCGGTAGGACATGTGGGTTATTTTGAACCATTTCGTTTCAATAACGGCCATGGGCAGACCAAGGGATTATCCGTGGCCTGTCCACAACATGGACAGAAATAGATTCTGCCCCTACGTTATTACGCCTTGTATTGCACCGGAATTTTCTTATAAAAATATGTCACCGTTTTGGTGAGAAAACCTGGGTTATCCTCCGCCGATGGGGGGGATAATGGTAACCACATCTGCCTCTTTAAGAATCTGATCAAAGGTGGCGTCCCTGGCGTTGACCACCAGTATCCCCACATCAGCCACACCGATATTGAGCCTGTCAAGGAGCGATTGAACCGTCGCACCACAGGAAAGTTCCAGATCCCCTCCCTGGAATCCTTTTTTTTGAAGCGTGGCAAACAGCTTAACCTTAACCTTCATCAATCAAGGCTTCCAGATTCAGTTCCAGCAGTTTGCCCCGGGTGGGTTTACCCGCTTTGTCCCAGCCAGACATTTCATAGTATAAATTGATAGCATTCTGAAATTCCACAGGATCAATAAAAGCACCTTTGATGGGACCGTTGGGCATGGGTTCATGCCATCGACGAATCACCCGGTCATCCTTGGGAGTTAAACCTTCCCGATTATTAAATACCCGGGCCATCACCGTACCCCGTTCAGAGACCTTCATCATATCGTGTAGACTGGTGTCCCAGCCCGTGATGGCACGGATGGATTCCACCAGCATCTGGAATGTCATGGCATGGATGGGTACAGAACAAAAATTGCAGATACCATAGCAATTGTTGATCTGCCATACTTTCTGTCCGTTGACAAAGAAACGCACCTTCTCCGCATTGGTTTCCATTGGTTTTACCGGATCAAAAATACCCACAGAATGGAGTTTACTCACCCCTTCACCCTGGAAGGCGACATCATGGGGGGTTTCCACGTGCTCGGCCCCGGTGGGAGACAGGGCAAAGCCCATTCCCATTCCCGTTTTCCCCCGTCCATCATGCAGAGGAAGCTCCTGGCCTTTGATGTGAAACGCATATCTTTCTGCCCCTTTTCCAATGATTTCAGCCGCTTTTTTTACGCCCTTGGAAAGGATTTCCCCGATTCCCCGACGATGGGCAATCTCCTGGATCAACCAGATCATGGCATCCGCATCACCCCATTTCAAGGGATATCCGTTTGTATCTTCCTCTGTGAGAATTCCGTGTTCAAAGCACTCGAAGGCAAAGGCGATGACAGCGCCGGTGGAGATGGTGTCAAGCCCCAGGAGATTGCATAGCTGATTTCCCCGGGCCACCGCTGGCAGATTATCGATGTCGCAAAGGGATCCCAGTCCGGCAAGGGTTTCGTATTCCGGACCTCCGAATCGTTTATCCAGGGGGTATTTCTCATCTTCCAGGGAGACCCGGCGTTTGCATCGAACCGAACAGGCGTAGCAGGTACTGGCCGAATCAAAAATGGTGTTGTGGTAAGCCTCGTGACTTAGTTTGTCTGCCCCTGGAAAAACACCCTCCTTAAAATTGTGGGTGGTCAGGATCCCGGTGTCATTGAGGGCCTTGACCAGCACGGTTGTTCCAAATTTGGACAGCCCCATGTTAGGCGGATGAACCTTTATTCGATCATTGTGCCAATTGCGGATTTCCTTTATTTTTTCAGGATCGGCCATCTGTGGCTTCTGTAGCCCCCGGGCCGCGATTGCCTTAAGATTCTTGGACCCCATGACAGCGCCCATTCCGGTACGGCCGTTGAAGTGCTCCAGATCATTTTGAACACAGGCATAGGGAACCATGCCCTCGCCCGCTGGCCCGATGGATGCCACCCGAACCCTTTTTTCTCCGGTTTCCTCGATGATTTTTTCCAGCGTCACCCAGTTGTCCTGGCCCCACAGGGCAGCTGCATCCCTAATTTCAACCTGACCGTCCTTGATGTATAAATAGACGGGTTTGGGGGCTCTGCCCCGTACCACAACGGCATCGAATCCCGAAAACTTGAGCTCGGGTCCAAAGTATCCACCGGCTTCGGTACGTCCCAAGGCACCAGTCAACGGTGATTTGGCGGCCACCGTGTAGCGACTGAATCCGGACAGGGGGGCCCCGGTCACCACACTGCAGGCAAACACCAGAACATTTTCATCCGAGAGGGGATCCACCCCTGGTTTCAAGTATTTCAGCAGATAATAGGCAGCCAGAGAAGATCCACCCACATAGGTTCGGTACCAGTTCTCATTGGGCTCTTCGATTTCCCAAGTACTGTCCGTGAGATTGACGTGTAAAATCTTTCCATTATATCCAAAGGGCATTGTATTTCCTCACACTAAAACAGATAATCATATGTGATCACCCCATCTTGGGGCAGATCATTCTATAAAATCAAGGTTAAAATGAATACGGTGTTTCAGATGCAGACTGAAAATCCAGGGGTGATCATAAGATTGGGCCACTATACAGGAGGTAGATTCCTAACCACCATAAACGCCCGTAATAACCGTACTTATTTTTCAATTTTGAAATCCCACCACAAGGTGGCCTACGTTATGATCAAGCCTGAAAATTCTTTCCCATCCCAGGCCTTGATTTTCACACTGATTTTGATGGTCACGTAAAACGTCAGGTGATTATTTTTACCTCATCCTGTTGGGGGTTCAAACACTGTTACATTACAATAAGACGTGATCAAAAAAAATGCGTTGACCTTCTACCGGTTGCCCCGTTTTACACCCGTCACAATAACCACGTCGACAACGACGGAATAAAGGCAATAAGCATCAGAAAGGCCAGCATCGTTACCACAAATACAATGGCGTGGCGGGAGATGGCCAGGACAGAGGTCCCCGTAACCCCCGACACCACAAACAAATTGAGTCCAAGCGGTGGGGTAATAAATCCAATCCCCAGCGCCGTGATCATGAAGATGCAGAAATGAATTTCATTCATCCCGATCTCCTGGGCCAGGGGAAGAAGCAATGGCGAAAGAATCACGATGTTTGGCGTGGTTTCCATGACACAACCGGCCGTCATGAGAATGACCGTCATGATCAAAATAATCATAACAGGGTTGGTGGTCAGGGAGGTCATGGCGTGAACAAAGTACTGAGGAACCTGGAGTGAGGCCAGCGTCTGGGCCAGGGGCAGGGACATGGCAATAATGGGAACAATGACCCCATTAACCTTTGCCGACGTTTCCAGCATTTCCGGGAAATCTGCCAATTTCAGCGTTTTCTGGCAAAATCCGATGATGATGGTGCTGAGAACGGCCACTGCGGCCGATTCGGTGGGGGTAAACAGTCCGGAATAAATTCCGCCAAGGATAATAAACGGAATCATCAGGGCAAATCGCGCCGAATAGACCGTCTTAAGCCAATGTTGAAAACTAAAACCGATGTCCGAAGCCTCGTACCCCTTGACCCGGTTGACCAGGGTATTGGTGATCATCACCGACAACAGGATCAGTACGCCGGGTACCGCAGCGGCCAGGAACAGGGTGGAGGCGGAAATTCCCAGAACAAGACCGATGATGATGTATGAAATAGAGGGAGGAATAAGCACACCGGTGCAGGCGCCTGCAGCCACCAGTGCACAGGCATAGGGCTTGGGATACCCTCTTTCAACAAGGCGATCAATGGTAATTCGACTGATGGCAGCGGCATCCGCAGCATCGGAGCCTGAAATGCAGGCAAAAAAACCGCAGCCGAGCACGGTGGATGTCCCAAGTCCCGCACGCTGCCACCCCATGGTCGCTTCTGCCACATCGAGCAGCTTGTTGGACAATCCCGTTCGCACCAGCACGTCGCCGGTGAGAATAAACAGGGGTACGGCAATGAGGGCAAAGGAATCAACTCCGTCAAACAATGCCTCACCCAACAACGTTGGCGGCAAAACACCGGTGGTCAGCAGCATCGTAAGCGAACCGAGTCCGACAACCACCCAGATTCGAACGGCCATCAGAATCATGATGATCATTCCAAACAGCGGTATATAAAATTCCCAGCCAAGACTCAGCGTCTGTTGTTGCATCATGTATTGGTACATTATTTCGTCCGCTCCTAATCAAAAAGTTTGTTGCCCTCAAACACGGGCCTACCTGCTATCAAATCCTTCCAATCCCGCCGGATGGATTGCAGCAGGCGGATGACCATCATGGAGAAGCCCAGCGGAACAGCGGCAAGAAACCAAGCCTGGCTGATTCTCAACCCATGGGTGACCGAACCGAAATGAATGGACGTCAGCACAGACTCCATGGACCAGTAGATGGCCAGTATCGCCAGAATCAGTGTGACAATATCGCCAAAGATATAAAAGATACCTCTAACTTTTTTTGATAACAGGGGAAGAAGTACATCAATTCGTATATGGGCACGTTCTTTGATAGCGGATGAGGCACCGATCCAGGCCACATAGATAAATGCGTACCGGGCGACTTCCTCGGCCCATATCGATGAATAGGACAAAAAAGTCCGGCGGAGGACCTCCATAGAAATGGTAATCACGATCATGGTGTACAGTGGCAGAAGCAGATAGCGTTCACCATTTTGATCAATTTTCTTCAATACATTTTTCAATGTCATAGAATAATCCTCTATTCCCATTATTGTCGGAGTAACGTCTCCCCCAGCTGAGGCGCAGACGTCACCCCTACAATTTACAACCGGTTAAATATCGTGGACATAAAAATTATTGAATGTATTGGCGGCTTCTTCCAACTTGTCGAAATTAGCCAGGGAGCCAACCAGTTCTATCTTGATTTTATCCCATGCCGGGAGTTGTGCACCGGCCTTGGCCACCCACTGCTCCTTTTCCGCCGGCGTTGGCACGTAAAACTCGACGCCGGCCCTGCCCAACTCAGCCATGGCATAGGCACGGGCAGCAGGAACTTTGGCAAGATTCTGTCTGCTGGTGATTTCACTTGCAAACTCAATCCCCTCCTGAACATCCTTGGGGAGGCTCTTGAACCACTTCAAGTTGCAGGAAAAAACCTGGGAGTCAGGGACTGCGGCATTAAAGGTAATGCTGGAAAGAATGTCTTTGAAACCGAAAACCAAAAGAGCCTCTACACTGGGATCAAGGGCATCGGCCACGCCTTGTTTGATGGCAGACGAAGTTTCGCCCCATGCAACAGGCGTGGGATTGGCGCCCAGCAACTGATAAAATTGTTGGAGAATTTTAGAGCCGGGAACACGAAATTTAATCCCTCTCAACTGGTCAGGCGTTTTAATCGGGCCTTTAACGCCTTTGCGAATGGCAACTGTCCGGGGATCAATACACACATACCAGAGTGCTTTGAATCCTTTGGCTTCAATCTTCGGGTTGAGCGCTTGCTTCCAGGCATCGGAAGTTACCAGGTTGATGAATTTTTGATTTTCACCGCACCAGTAGGGAACATTGATCACGTCGGCCGCCGGGGCAAATGGGGCAAAATTGGCAATGGAGTGTTGGGCTGCCTGGATGGTTCCTGCCTGTACTTTTTGAACCAGGGCACTGCCGGCACCAAGTTGTCCCCCTGGAGCAAGTTTTACGTAGACCTTCCCGTGGGTGGCATTCTGAACGTTTTCTTTAAAATCCATCTGCATGAGCGGGTAGGTGCGAGATGCGCCTAAAATATAGGCGGTTGCCACGTTCATGGTGTACTCGGCTCTCTTTTGACGGTCTTTTTCCTCGTTGACAGTCATGGCAGATGCTTCCCTGGATCCCAGAACTCCGGCTCCCATGGCTACAATTGCAGCGGTGAATCCAACTTTGGTACTGATTTCCATGAAACGACGACGCTCTTTGGATTTAAGCTCTTTAATTTCATTGTTTTCCGTCACGATTTTCTCCTAAGTCTTGTCTGGATTTCGATTTAAGTTACAGACCGCTTCTTGATGTAATGCGGTCACAACAAACGCCACTGAAGCTGCGAACAGGATCAGGAATTCGCCAACATTGCCAAAATGGAAAAAATTCCATTTAAAAACAATGATTGCCTTTCCGATCAAAACGTTAAGTATGTACAGACCGAAAAAGAAAGCAAACAGGATCACTGAGATTCGATCCCTCCACGGAAATTCAGTGTTACATTGTTTATCTGTCATTGGTATGCGCATTCCTTTTTTAGTTATAGTGGGATCGGGGGGGCCTACCTTCCTAACATTTTTCTTTGAATGAACGGTCTGGACCCATGTTACGGGATAATCCAGACCATTTTTTTCACAAAACCAGTACAGCGCGACATAAATTCTATTACGCTTATCAGAGTCTCTTTTTCCACAAACATATGACATTTATGTATAAAATAACACAGGTAAGCCGTATTGGCGATCTGGCCTGCCCACAAAAAATATCAAAACGTCTGTTATTACAATGCGTCGGACAAAGATTCATATAAAAAAAGCAGCAAAAGACTTACACCGGGCTGTACTATATGCTCCAATCACCGATTTTTTAGCGATGACCACGCAAAAAACCGTATCATGGCATCTTAGGCACTCTCGTAAAGTTTGGTCAGCACAAATTCCTCATGTCCCAATGCTTCCTGTGCAGTTCGCCGGCCATTACAGGTTCGAACCAGCATTTCGATCAGTTTGTCTCCAGACTCGTCAAGGGTCATTTCACCTCTGAGAATAGCGGAACAGTCATAGTCAATATGTTCTGACATGTCACCTGCTGTGCGCGGGTTGGCAGTCAATTTTATTACAGGCTCAATGGCATTACCAATGATGTTGCCCTGGCCCGTGGGGAATAAATGCGCTACAAAACCCGCTGCTGCCCACAGAGTGACAGCTTCAGCAGCAGCACTGGAGGAATCCATATACCAAAGACCCGGACCTGTCGGAGCAACCGCTTTATCAAGGGCACCCACATAATTGATGGTTTTACCGATTTTCTGAACATTACCGAATGCTTTTTCTTCGATGGTGGTCAGACCGCCAGCAATATTACCTTTGGTGGGCTGGCTGCCGGAAAGATCATCTGTTTTATTGTCATCAATCATCTTTGCATAGCGGTCAAATAGAAATCTAAACTGTTTGGCTGCTTCTGGATTAGCCGCTCTTTTTTCTACGCCATCCTCAGCGCCGGTAATTTCACTGGTTTCACCAAAAGAGCAGGTTCCACCCATGCCAACCAATTTTTCAAATACATTGCCCACGGTGGGGTTGGACGCAAGCCCTGAAGTCGTATCTGATTCACCGCACTTGGTGGATACCCAGATTTCACTCAGGTCACATTCTTCTCTTTGAAGTTCACTTGCCCATTGGACATATTCTTTGGCTTTCCAAGACGCCATTTCTACAGTCTTGATATCGCCATGGCGTTCAATGGCAAAACCGGTGACAGGTTTACCGGTTTTTGCAATCCCTTCGACAATGATGTTGGTCCATTCCGGTTCAATACCGATAACAACAACAGCAGCCACATTGGCATTCGCACCGGTGCCGATAAGGGTTCTAAAATAAAGATCCAGGTCTTCACCGAACTGAAGACGTCCATAGGCATGGGGAATGGCTTTGCAGCCTTTGATATTGTGTGCCACGTTTTCACAGGCTGCGTTGCTCAAATCGTCCAATGGCAGAATGACAACATGGTTACGAATACCTACGCGGCCATTTTCTCGTTTATAAGCCATTACTTTGGGGTTGCTCATGATTACCATCTCCTTGTTTTCAAATTCTGGATGTGAACGTGACCGCCCTTTTTAATGTCGGCAACCACTTTTCCGATGTCAGCCCCGTACTTAATGACGGCTTCATCAATTTTAAGGTCATTCATGGCAATTTTGTGTCCCAAAGGGATATCATCGAGGACTTGAACTTCGGCTGGATTCTGGGAATCCATATACAGCCCTTTTACAGTCTCGCCGGCTTTGATATCGACGGTGGCAACACCGACGCTATCTGCTGCTTCGTGGATCAAAAATTGAATCATCTAATTTTCTCCTTATTATTGGTAATTATGATTGTCACTCAACATGCAATGGTTAAAAATTTAAGCAGTCATAAATCATGAATCATGAATCTGCTGTATAAAAACAAGTAATAGCAGGAGGAGAGCATCTCAATTGCAGTTATCCATTAAAATAACACATCTCAGTACCCTCGGGTATCACGGCAATCCGGGGAGTCCCCTGGAATTGTTCCACCCACTCGCCCACTACTGCTGTCGCATCCGCGGCTCGGAACTGGCATTTTTTGGCGATCTCCTGGTCAAATCCCACAGCCAGATCCATCTCTTTGTCTATCAACACCTGTTCAAGAAGATGGGGTTCCTCCGTTGCCAGCAGTCTGCCGGACTCTCTAAATGCATTCACCAAAGTTTCCGGGCACATGGACTGACACACGTAGTTAAAGTAAATGTCATTCCCCACCTCCTGGTTGGAGCCGGCAAAAATAAGTACTTTCCCCCCCTCCTTGACCACTTGTGACACCGTCAACAGCGTCTTTCTCAAATGGTGTGAAAAATTTGCTTCAGAAGCATCACCGCAGGCAGCCACCACGATGTCGAACCGTGACGTAACAGACACACCGAAACATTCAGTACATATTCGTGCCCCTTTCCTAAGTACATCTCCCGGGTCACCAGCCAAAATCCGGACGGGTTGCTTTTCTGCATTTAAAAGCAATGACAGTGCCATGTGGATACCTGCCATACTGAAGATTTCGACAAGATCCTCCCGCAGTGGGTGGTGGGTGAGCAACCCAAGTTTACTAACATCCTCCAGCATTATCCGGTTCATCGCTGCCAGGGTATCGGCACCAACACACCCGGAGGCTATGGCGCTTGCAGCACCTGTAAAACCCACCAATTGATGGGGATAGAGCTGTCCGATGATAAGTTTCAAATCAGCCTCTGCCAGGTCCGCATTAATCAAAACGGGCGTACCCCGTTTTGTCATGCCAAAATCCACTAATCTTGAAAGCGCAGGATAGTGAGAAATTACCCTGAATCCCCGAACTACTTCACGGCGCAGAATTTCCTTGAATTTTTCATCACCGGCCAGGTAGCGTTTCCCCTTTCGGATAACAATGGTTATCCTGGCCGGGACGAGGTCTGGACTGGAACTGACGATTTGATCCAAAAAAACCGGTAGAATGATCTCAAGGTATTCCGGCAGTACATCATCCGGAACAACCAACGCCACCCGTTTGGGTGCAATTTGTTGGGCCAGCATTTTCAGGCCTAAGCCGCCTCCAGGACATTGAAACGCCTCATCCAGTTCCGACAGAAAACGCTTCAAGACCTTCATGCCCCTGGGCTTCAGGATTTCGATTTCAGCCTTTTGAGGAATCTCTACTTTGTAGAGGTGATTCCCGGAGGTGATTTCCACAGTCATCGATTTCCCACAATCATTCATTTCCCCCAGTCTAAACTTTTACCTGTAATCCATAAAAATTTGTTTGTTCCTGTTTTCATATTTTTGCAAAGGTCGTGCCATATGGAATATATTTCATAAACGCCTGAATATAAAGATAATTAATTTTTATCACTGTGTTTAAAAAAATGTTTCGTGCTCACTATTGGGCGCAGTGACCAATAATGGGCTTGGATTCCAGCCATCGAACTGTTATATTGATTCTGCTTTCAAATATATTGAACTCATCTCCAAAACTATTCATAATGCAGAATAAATTTCAAAAAAAGAGACAATGTACATAACAAAAAGAGGTAACACATGCATTGGAGTCCTGAAGTCCGTTACAAACTCCTCCTTAAAATTAACAATGCAGTCATTGCACAGACCAACAGAGGAGACCTGTTCCAGGCAGTGGCCAAAGAATTAAGGAACCACTTTACCCACGACCGCCTCAGCATTAATCTGTACGACCCCCAAACCCAGTCCATCAGTTATTTTGCCAATGCAGATGGAATCAATCCCAGTGCCATCTCCACCCGATCCAGTCGCCCCCTGGCCAATGGCTCCATCACCCAGATGGTTATCCGATCCGGACAGGCCGTGATCATTGACGACCTGAACAGCTACTCTGATCTTTCCTCCATCGGATCCATGATCCAGGCCGATCTGAAATCCACCATGGCGTTCCCTCTGACACTGCGAGACCGTATCCTTGGCACCATACACTTTTCTTTCAGACGCAAGCCGGACCATATATATGAGTTGACGGAGGTGCTGGCCGATGTGTCTACCCAGGTGGCCATCGCCGTTGAAAACATGCTGTCCTACGAACACCTCAGTCAGATCAATTCCAATCTAATTCGGGAAAAACGCTATCTGCTCAGTAACTCAAACCAACCGTATCTCCAGGACAGTTTCATTTACACGTCCTCATCCATGATAGAAATCATGAATCTCATCGACCGGGTGGCTGATACAGAAGCGTCCATATTGTTGACAGGAGAAACCGGAACGGGGAAAGGTTACCTGGCCCGATGCATTCATAATCTCAGTTCCCGGAAGGAAAATCTGTTTGTAAAAACCAATTGTCCGGCCCTGTCTGCCTCCCTGTTTGAAAGCGAATTGTTCGGACACGTCAAAGGGGCCTTCACCGGTGCTGCCGCTGAGCGCATCGGACGGTTTGAGCTGGCCCATGGGGGAACGATTTTTCTGGATGAAATAGGTGAACTTCCGGTAAATCTCCAGGCAAAACTGCTTCATGTGCTACAGGATCGAAGTTTTGAACGTGTGGGGGACAGCAGGACAAGGAACATTGATTTCAGAATCATTTCTGCCACCAACAAAGATATTAACGCCAGCATCAAGGCGGGTCAGTTTCGTCAGGACCTATTCTATCGCCTGAACATATTCACCATCAGAGTGCCACCCTTACGGGAAAGGGTGGAGGATATCGAGATACTTGTCAATAACATCACCAGCAATGAATCCCATGAAATGAATCGCCCCCCCCCTAAGTACACGTCAGGGGCACTGGATCTCCTCAAAAGGTATTCATGGCCTGGCAATGTCAGGGAGATGAAAAATTTCGTCAAGCGCATGGTGATTCTCCGCGCAGGGGAAGAGATCACAAAGGATGACATAAAAACGGAATTCCAGAAAACAGCACGCCCGGATGAGACTGAGGATGAAATTAATACCCTTGCAGATGCAGAACGTGCACACATTGAAAAAGTATTGATTCAATGCAGAGGCGCCCTTGGTGGGGATAATGGATCTGCGAAACTTCTGGGGATACCCAGGTCCACCTTGCAATATCGACTGAAAAAACTTGGCATCAATCCGAGGGATTATTCGTGACCCCTTATTAAAATTTATCACACACCCTTCATCTGATACTTCTTTACTCCTGTCCGCATATTAGATTCTTATCTCTGATTTTCGTGTTATTTTGGCAAAAGAATAAGAAATCCTTTTTGGTTCTGGCTTGTCCAGGTTAGGATGCAGGTGGAGACCTCAAATTTGGGAAATCAATCTGTCCATTTTTTCACAGATCACTTCAGCCACCCCGCACCGATTGTTGGAGCTCACGGCCTCAAAGCCCCTCTTCACCTCCTCCGGGGCGTTGTCCACCACAAATCCCTGCCCCGACCATTCCAGGAGATCCAGATCATTATAGTCGTTGCCAATGGAGATTACATTTTTCCGGTCCACCCCCAGCTGGCTGGAAAGCCATGCCACGGACTGGCTTTTTGAAACCTGGGGAGGAAAGACTTCAATCCACATGGAGTTTCCATCAAGGGGAGAGGTGGCTTTGATGACACTGAACGCCTTGAGTGCCTGTTGAACTTGATGGGCGGCTTCATGGCCGAAACAGAGGGGAACAATGGCCAGAATTTCGGTTGATTCACCGAAACAAACCCCTTCGCCTTTGTTCATGGGTCGACAAAATTCCTGATAAAGGGAGATCCGGGCGTGGAAATCCGGATTTTTCCAGCCTTCCCCATGTCTGTGATCAAAAGAATGTCCAGCCCGGGGTGGGGGGGGGAATCTCACACGATCGTGCGCATTCATATCTCCCTGTGCATTGCCATGATCAAAGATCCCATTGACGTCTGAACAGATCTTGTCTCCACTTTGACTCTCCTGCCCATTTTGCCCATCCCTTGATAAGCACCCTGTTTTATAAATAAAATATTGGGTATCCGGTACAGGCCGGTGAATCATATAATCCAGACCAAGGGCATCAAAGTATCCTGAAATCACACGAACATCCCCCGTACCAAGGGATTCTTTTTTAATAATTTCACCCTGGGTGCATTCCATGATGCCAGCCCCGGTGGAAAAAATGACATAATCCACCGGCATATTATTGCAGATGGATGAAAACCCCATTGCCTGTATGGCTTTTTGAAATGAATACAGGGATCTTCCCGTGGCAAACACCCTTGTTATCCCGTCCCTGCCAAGGGATTCCAGGGCGGCCAGATCTTTTCCATGGATCATTTTTTCATCGGTGAAAAGGGTACCGTCCAGATCCGTTACAAACATTTTTTTCTCAATTTTCATGGAAGTGGATATTTTCCTTATTTTGACTTTTGGATGAAATTTGGCTATAAAATTAAAGTTCTGGCCACGTTGCGATCAAAACCAACGGTATCAACAAAAACCAAATGAGTAAATTGACTTTTCACAGAATAGGGATGACCATGGACAAGGCTTTTGACATTGAGATAAAAAAATTACGAGATAATATTGATCACATCGACCAGCAAATCCTGGACTTGATCTCCCAGAGACTTACACAGGTCCAGGATGTGGTTGCCCTGAAAAAGGCCCACAACATTCCGGTGTACCATCCGGCAAGGGAAGAGGATCTGATCTCAAAACTGCGCAGCCAGGCCAGGGCCTCGGGGATTGATGCCGATTTCATGGAGGAGATGTACCGGGTCATCCTGAGAAATTCCCGCATGGAGCAGACCGTGGAGATGAAACAGCAGGGAATCCGGGCCGGGGCAACGGTTCTTATTGTGGGCGGCGAGGGCCAGATGGGCCGCTTTTTTGCCAATCTATTCCAGACCTCGGGTTACATAGTCAGGGTTCTTGCGGAAAAAAACTGGAATAATGTTGCAACCCTGTGCAGGGACACGGATCTGGTAGTACTGTCTGTGCCCATCCATGTCACCCTTGAAACCATTGAACGAATTGCCCCGCATATCCCTTCCACGGCCATCCTGGCGGACCTCACCAGTATCAAGACTGCCCCTGTGGATGCCATGCGCCAACACTTCACCGGCCCTGTCATCGGCCTTCATCCCCTGTTCGGTCCCTCCTGTGCCAGCATGGATAAGCAAATTATTGCCGTCACCCCCGGCCGGAACAATGAAAAATGCCAGTGGCTCATTGAACAACTCTCCCTGTGGGGGGCGGTCATGGTCAGTGCCAGGCCCGAAGAACACGATGACATCATGGATATTGTCCAGGCCCTGCGGCATTTTGCCACTTTTTGTTTTGGGCAGTTCCTTTGCCGGAAAAAGGTGAATCTGGAAAGATCCCTGGAATTTTCAAGCCCCATTTACCGCCTGGAGCTGGGCATGGTGGGACGGCTCTTTGCCCAGGACAGCAGTCTTTATTCTGAAATTATCTTTGCCACCCCGGCCCGCAGAACCCTTTTAAAGCAATATGTGGCCGCCATGAATGAACAAATTGAGCTGGTTGAAAACAATGATAAAGCCCTTTTCATGGAACGATTTTCCGAAGTTGCCGACTGGTTTGGCCCCTTTGGCGATCAGGCCATGCGGGAGAGTGATTTTATCATCAACAAACTCATCGAGCGATTTTAAGGATGCACCCCCAAATCCTGGCCTTTGACACCTGCCCCATGACCCATGGGCTGGATAGAAAAATATATTGCCCGTCGGGGGGCGGCATGATAGCATTTTCAATATTCGTTGTGTTCGGCAGGACATGCCCGTTATAAAAAAAGAGCTAAGCAGTCCTCTCCAAACAATAGAACAAACAAGAGGAGGCATATATGAAACATTTTTTTCTATGGTGCTGGGCGATTTTCCTGGGGTTTTCCCCATCTGTCATGGCATCCCCTACCCCTGTAACCGTGGCTGCGGTTCTCTCCACCACCGGCATTGCTGCCCCCCATAATCTGCCGCTGGTACCTCTTATTGAACTGGCTGTGGATGAAATAAACAGCCAGGGTGGTTTGCTGGGCCACCCGTTAAAGCTACTGCTCATAGATAATCACAGCACCCCCATCGGTTCCACCCAGGCAGCCCAAAAAGCCATAGACAGCCATGTCATTGCCGTCATCGGTGCCCATTGGAGTTCCCATTCCCTGGCCATGGCGCCCCTGCTTCAGCAGGCCAAAATCCCCATGATTTCCCTCTCCACAAACCCCGATATCACCCTTGCCGGGGAGTATGTCTTCAGGGTTAATTTCAATGACCGGTTCCAGGGACAGATGGTGGCAAAATTTGCCAGGGAAACCCTGGATGCAGGCAATGCCGTGGTCTTAAAAAATCTCAATGAAGCCTATTGCATGACCTTGGCAGAATACTTCTGCCGGGGATTTAAACAACTGGGAGGAAAAATTCTTCTGGAAAGTGGATATAAAGGCGATGCAGTGGATTTTAAGAACATTATCTCCCAGATAAAACCACTTCATCCCGATGTGATCTTCATACCAGGGTATTCCAGGGACAGCGGCCTGTTCATCAAACAAAGCGTCAGTCAGGGCCTGCACAGCATATTTATCGGGGCAGACGCATGGGACGATATCCACCGCTATGCCGGAGATGCCCTTGAGGGAAGCTATTGCACAGCCGTATGGCATCCCGAGATGAATAATCCATCAAGTCAGCATGTACAAAAAATATTCCAACAGCGATACCATTCAGATAACATTAATTTCAGTGCCGTGCCCTGGTATGATGCATTCATGCTTCTAAGCGATGCTGTGGACCGTGCCAAAAGCCTGGACAAAGACAAAATAAGGGATGCCCTGGCTGCAACCCGGGGATTCCAGGGGGCCAGTGGAACCATCACCCTTGACAAGAACGGAGATCCCGTTGGAAAGGAGATGGTCATACTAAAATATGAACAGGGAAAACCCGTCTATTTAAAGACCATTGTGCCATAAACCGGATTTCATAACAACATTGACGTCCTGAATAACAGGAGAGCTATTATGGCAACAAAAACTCCATATAACATACATGGCTGTAACCACCAGCCACAACGAAATTTAAAAAAGTACGGTGCGCCAAACCCAGCACCCAGAACCCAGAACCCAGAACCCAGCACCCAGAACCCAGCACCCAGCACCCAGAACCTGCTTTTTCATATAAACCCACATGTCCTAACGAACACAACGAATATTGAAAATGCTATCATGCCGCCCCCCCGAGGGGCAATGGGCCCGGCCCGGAACCGTAGACGGCCCAATTGGCCGGTTCCTATTGCCCCTCGGGGGGGCTCTGCTGAGGTTGCCCGGAAGTT
>Ga0307929_1001749_pt1 | contig 15427 bp, 15 predicted proteins | sample AceLakmetage1330_FD_203160 | JGI IMG/M metagenome (GOLD analysis project Ga0307929, IMG submission 203160) | Saline water microbial communities from Ace Lake, Antarctica - #1330 | ecosystem: Environmental > Aquatic > Non-marine Saline and Alkaline > Saline | place: Antarctica: Ace Lake...
TATGAAACGCCAAGCATATGGATTCAGAGATTATGAATTTTTCAAGCTGAAAATAATGGCCCTTCATGAAACGAAGTACGCTTTAGTCGGATGAACCAAAGTTTCTTCAAGGAGGAGGGGGAGATGGCTGTCCTTAAGGATATAAAATATTTGTATAATATCAGAGAGTGCGTGCTGGATGACTACTGTTTGCTGGATGATATCCAGCTCCGGGGCTGATCGTGCTGAATTTTTTCTTTGTACGGAAGCACTTTGGTATGCTTTTTCACGAATTTGATTTCGTACGATAAAATTTTTCAGAGTGGCGATATGGTGCTCATGGATATACCGTACGCCTTCATTAAGTTCGTTGAGCCTGGTATTAACAATCTTACGAAGCTTGACTCCGGCAATCTTGTTGTTGTGCAGACTCAGAAGAATGGTATCCCGGGCGAGCAGGATTTCGCTGGGTCTGGAGTTATGGCAGCTGTTGCATCGGTTGTAGAGTTCCTTGTAGTTCCTTTGAAGCTTGGTAAATTTTAAAGGGTCACCCAGAGCTGAATGCTCGACTGCCAGATTTCCCGTGAAATGGTTGTTGGTTTCAACAAATTGGGCGTATGTCTGTTCCAGTTGAATAACAGTTTGTTTGGTGTAATAGTTTCCAAGCATCAGTGCAAAGATGATGCTGAGAAGAAGTAGCATCAGGTGGAGCTTTGCGCGGATACTTTTGAACATTATTCAATCACCTGCCGGGGTTACTTCTTCAACGGGATAATTTGCCTTTAGCCAGTTACGCATACCGTATTTTAGGCTCAAAATTTTTGTTTTTCCAAACTGTGATAAATACCTGATAAGGAATTCATCCCTGTTCCCGGTTTCAGAGATTGATAGGGTCAGCCCGTCGTCTGGAATGGATTGAATTAGCTTTTCATTATCTATAAAATCATCAAGTACTGCCTTAATGGTTTTGCATGTTGTCTTTATCTGGTATTTGTCAGCACCTTTTTTATCGATGATATTTTGATTGGTCCGAAAGTCTATAAGGGTCAAAATAGGGCGGCCTGCAGCATCAACACAGTTTTTTGTGTCAGCATCCATCACTATTGCCATAAGCTCATCAACATCTATGGCATTGATCTTTGTCTTCGGCAAAGGACTGATTGAGTGGATGCTGTTACCAGCTTTTATCCAGTCTTTGAGGCCACCATTGTAGATTTTGATATTTGGAAAACCCATCTGCTTAATGGCAACTGCCATTTTATAGGAGTAAACTCACCGGTAGCCCATTCAGTAGGGAATAATCAGTTTGTTGATATCACTTCCAAGCAGTGACGTGAAATCGTAGAAGTTATTGAGTGGGATATTTACAGATCCCGGGATAGATGCGTCTCTGTGGATCATCTCATCAAGTGCATTAACGAGAATAAAATCGATCTTTGCATTCTTCCGATCATCAAGTAACTGCTGCATCTCACTGGTAGTTATTATTTCAAAACGTTCAAGGGCAAAACAGGTGAAAGGGGAAGCCAGGAGAAGAGTGAAAGCCATAAAAAATATTTTTTTCATAACGTAGTGTATCCTGCAAAGTATGAAAAGAGAGAGGCGGTGCAACAATCACCGTACACTCTAATATGCTAGCATAAATTGATGCTAGCTACAAATTGAAATGCAGGCCTGGTGGTATCTTGTGGTGATGATTACAACATTGTAATGGTTGTGCAATGCTGCTGTAATCTTTCTGTGCTATTGTTTTCCATAGTAACAATAGAAAAACATCTTTTAAGACAGGGAGTCCTGTATGAATGAACAAAATGTAAGTATTGAAACACCAACACCTGTCCCTCTTGGATCGAATGCAGTGCAACGAGAGGGGTACACTTCAATTCAGGCAATCAATGAGTCGGTTGCCGCAAGCTCAGCATGGGTTGGACTGCTGCGTCGGGAGATGGCAAAGTCCATTATAGGCCAGGAACACTTGGTTGAACGTCTGCTTGTCGGTCTGCTCACCGGGGGCCATATCCTTCTGGAAGGGTTGCCTGGGCTCGCGAAAACCCTTGCTGTGAAAACCCTTGCGATGACAGTGAGTGCTGATTTTCAACGTATTCAGTTTACTCCCGATATGCTCCCTGCTGATATAATCGGAACGCAGATTTATAACCCCAAGGATACTCTTTTTGAGGTCAAAAAGGGCCCGATCTTCTCATCTCTTATACTGGCCGATGAGATCAACCGGGCACCTGCCAAAGTGCAGTCTGCCATGCTTGAGGCCATGCAGGAAAAGCAGGTCACCATCGGTGATGAGACCTTTATCCTTCCTGAGTTATTTCTGGTGCTTGCCACCCAGAATCCAATTGAACAGGAAGGAACCTATCCACTGCCTGAGGCTCAGATTGATAGATTTATGCTAAAGGTGGTTATCGATTATCCATCCATGACCCAGGAACGTATGATCCTCGATGCAGTCGATCATACCGATTCCAGGGTTGAGGTAAATCCTGTTGTCGGACCAGATGATATTCTGGGTGCACGCAGGGTGGTGGATAGTATCTATATGGATGATAAGATAAAGGATTATATCGTTTCACTGGTTTGTGCCACCCGTGATCCCAAGAGCTTTCAGCTTGACCTTCATGACTATATTGAGACGGGAGCATCTCCTAGGGCAACCATCAACCTGAAAGCGGTTTCCAGGGCCCTGGCCTTTTTGGCTGGTCGTGGTTACGTGACCCCGGATGATGTGAAATCTGCTGCAATGGATGTGATGCGGCATCGTATCCGTATCAGCTATGAGGCAGAGGCGGAAGCTGTTACAACGGAAGATATTATTCGTAAAATTCTAGATACGGTTCCTGTTCCGTAAGGTTGATATGGAAGAGCAAGTTACCAGGGAAATCTTGAAAAAAGTTCGTCAGGTAGAGGTCAGAACCAGCAGATTGGTTAACGATACTCTGGCTGGAAGTTACCAGTCCGTCTTTAAGGGGCGTGGTATGAATTTTGACGAGGTACGGGAGTATGTACCAGGAGATGAAATTCGAACAATTGACTGGAACGTCACCGCACGAACGGGTGTACCTCATATAAAGAAGTTCACCGAAGAGCGGGAACTCACCATTATGCTGCTGATAGATATTTCAGGTTCCGGGGATTTTGGTTCAGCTGCAAGCTCCAAGCGTGAAATTATGGCTGAGATCGGTTCGGTACTGGCTTTTTCAGCTGTACGCAACAATGACAAGGTCGGACTGGTGCTGTTTTCGGACTTTGTGGAGTTGTATATCCCTCCCAAAAAAGGACGTTCCCATATTCTAAGGCTTATCAGGGAGATTTTGTTTTTTCAGCCCCAGGGACGAAAAACCGATCTGATTGTACCCCTTGATTTTGTAAATGATGTTGCCAAACGTAAATGTGTAACTTTTCTTATCTCTGATTTTTGTCTGCCGGGGGACTTTGAAGAAGCTCTGGCGCGGCTGCAGCCAAAATTACAGGTGAGCAATCGTCGCCATGATTTAATAGCCATGATTATTTCAGATCCGCGTGAGCATGCTCTTCCCGATGTGGGCTGGCTGACCATCGAAGACGCAGAAAGTGGTGCTCAGGTGGAACTTGATACCTCCGACCCTTCTGTTCGCAGAGGGTATGCAGAGCTTGCCACTGCCAGAAAACAAATACTTCACAAGACTATTCGTTCGGCAGGTGTTGATCTTCTGGATCTGTTAACTGATCAGTCCTATGTGCCACCATTGCTGAATTTTTTTGGTAATAGAAGGCGGAGGATCAGCAAATGAATCAGGATCAATTACAACTGCGCGATATTCATCCTCCGGTGATGCTGCCGGAAGATCCAAATTATGCACTGTTTATTGGCGGAATAGCTGCTTTCCTGATTGTGGTTGCTTTTCTCTTTTGGTTTTTTCGTTTGCGAAAAAAAGGAGTTATCCTTCCCGTTCCCCATGAAATGGCCCTGGCTGATCTACAGCATGCAAGAACTATAATGAACACTAAACAGGCCTTGTTGTATGCTCAGGACGTCTCGGACATTTTGCGCCGCTATATTGAAGAACGATTTCATATCCAGACAACCAGACAGACCACGGATGAGTTTTTTAATCATCTAACAGCAAATATTGGCATTACTCAGATAACGTTTTCGGAGAAGCATTACAGCAGCCTTCGAGAATGTCTTAGCAGTTGTGATATGGCAAAATTTGCCCGTCGTACCCCGGGTTTGAATGGCATGGAAAAAATGGAAGCAGCAATAAAAGATTTTATTGAATCCACTGCAGGGGGAAAATAGAAGAATGCGATTTTTACATCCGGAATTTCTCTGGCTCCTCTCTTTACTGCCTCTCCTTGCCATTCTTCGCGGCAGACGCGGTGCAGCTCCGGCACTTGTGTTCTCTTCCACGTCCATTGCGGCGACTTTGGCAGAAGGGCGGAAAACGGGGCCTGGCAGAATAATTGCTGCCCTTCGTTTTTTAGGGATTGCTTGTCTGATTCTTGCCTTTGCACGACCTCAGCTTGGAAATACCACTACAGAAATTGAGGCAAGTGGTATTGACATCTTGCTGGCCGTAGATGTGTCAGGATCCATGGAAGCGCTGGATTTCACATTGAAAGGAAAGTCTGCAAACAGGCTTGATGTTGTGAAATCTGTTATGGACACCTTTATTATGGAGCGGCCCAATGATCGTATTGGTCTACTTGCATTTAGTGGGCGTCCTTATATGGTAAGTCCTCTTACCCTCGATCATAACTGGCTTACGCAGCGTCTGGACTCGCTTTCTATTGGTATGATTGAGGATGGTACCGCTATCGGCTCTGCCATTGGCAGCGGTTTGAACCGGTTGCGTGATCGTGATGCTAAATCACGAATTATGATTTTACTTACCGATGGAATGAATAATGCCGGAACTGTACCGCCGCTGGTTGCAGCGGAGGCTGCCGAGACACTTGGTATAAAGATATATACAATTGGTGCAGGAACCAGAGGGGAAGCTCCGATGCCGATGCGGGACAGGTTTGGTCGAAAACGTCTGGTGCGGGTTAAGGTTGATATTGATGAAAAAACTTTGGGAACGGTGGCGGAGATGACGGGAGGGCAATATTTCAGAGCTACCGATACGAAATCGCTCGAGAAGGTCTACGAAGAAATTAACACCATGGAGACCACCACCAAAAATATTAAGAAGTTTGAAAATTATCGGGAACTCTATTCCTGGTTTGTCTTTGCGGCACTGTTATTTCTCGGTTCTGAGATTGTTGTTGGAAGGAGGCGTTTACCATGAGTGAAATGATCACATTTGGCACTCCTTTCTGGTTTGTTATCGGGGCGGCAGTTATTGTGCTGCTGATTCTTCTCTACCAGAGAATGGGGCGAAAAAGACAACTCGAGCTGCAGAAATTTGTATCTGCTCATCTGCTTGGAAAATTATGCGGAAATGTTTCTCCTGATCGGCGGCTTATAAAAAAAGTCCTTCTTCTTGCAGCGATTGCCTGCTGTTTTGTCGCACTTGCCAGGCCCCAGTATGGTTTTCAGTGGATTGATGTAAAACGTAAAGGAATTGATATTCTCTTTGCTGTGGATACTTCAAAAAGTATGTTGGCAGAAGATATCAGTCCCAATCGTCTTGAGCGGGCAAAATTTGCCATTCTGGATTTTATCGGCCAGTTGGAGGGAGACAGAGTTGGGCTTATGCCTTTTGCGGGTGCCGCCTTTCTTATGTGTCCGATGACGATAGATTATAACGCCTTTGAGAGTTCTCTTGGGGCAATTGATACAACCATTATTCCAAAGGGTGGAACCGATCTGGCCGCAGCAATAAGTGAAGCGGAAGCAACTCTCTCCAATGAGGCAAATCATAAAATTCTGGTGCTTATCACCGATGGTGAAAATCTTCAGGGGGATGTTTTACAAGCGGCAAAAGATGCAGCGGAAAAAGGAATGACCATTTACACCGTTGGAGTGGGGTCCAGTGAAGGTGAATTGATTCCTTTTAACCGGGAGGGAAAGAGTGGTTTTGTGAAGGATGAATCCGGGAATTTTATTACATCCAGGCTTGATGAAACCATGCTCACCAAAATTGCAGAACTAAGCGGTGGGCTCTATGTACCGCTTGGGAGTACCGGAGAAGGCTTGCAGACGATATATCAAAAAAAATTAGTCCTTATTCCAAAGGAAGAGCTGGCGGAAAAACGTCATAAGGTTGCTCTTGAACGATTTGTATGGCCGTTGGGGGGGGCCATTGTGTTACTTATGTTTGAATTTTTGCTTGGAGGTCGAAAATCCACGCGAAGTTTCCGAATTCCCTTTATAAAAACAGCGGGTCGTCGAAAAAAACAGCATAGTATCCCTGCTTTGTTACTATTTTTAGGTATGAGTTCTTTTCTTTTAGTTCCGCAGGCAGAGGCCTCAAAGGGAGAAGATGCCTATGGTAACGGAGATTTTCTTAATGCGTCAGCATTCTATGATGAACAGCTACAGGAATCCCCTGGGGACGCCAGATTGCACTATAACTACGGAACAGCAGCATATAAGAATAATATGTTTGAGGATGCGGTTAAAGCCTTTAACGAAGCATTAAAAAGCGATGACCTAACGCTGCAGCAGAAGGCCTATTATAATCGTGGCAATGCTCTGTTTCAGAGAGGGAATGAAACATTGCAGGCCGATCCTCAGCATAGTATTGAGATGTGGTCGGAGGCCGTGGCCTCCTATGATGGTGCTCTACAACTTGATTCACTTGATGAGGACGCCAGCTATAATCTTGAACGTGTAAAGCAGAAGCTCGACGAATTGAAAAAACAGCAGCAGGATCAGGAAAAAAAGGATCAGGAACAGAAGAAGGAGCAGCAGGAAAAGAAAGATAAGGGCGATAAGGACGATAAGGGCGACCAGAGTAAAAATAAGGACTCATCGGATAAAGATTCTGAAAAAGAGGATTCTCAGGGAGATAAAGAGCAGCAACAAAAGTCTGAACCTGAAGAGAATGACGGAGACAACAGCAAAAAGCAGGACCAAAAGGAAAATTCTGCAGGAAAAGAAGAGCCGCAAGAAGAGGGACAGGCAGCTGAGCAGGAACAACGCGATTCTGCCGAACAGCGGGAAGAGCAGAAGGCAGCGGCCAGAGATCAGGAGCGCAGGGATCAGGGGAAGATGACCGAAGAAGAGGCAAAGCAGCTGCTGAACAGCTTAAAAGATGAGACGGGTGAGCTGAATTTTATTCCGACGGCAATTTCCGATGGCAACAGAGATCAGAAAATAATAAAGGATTGGTAATGAAGAGCAGAAAATATTTTCCAGACACCAGAACTGTTCGGAACGCAGCAGCGTTGTTATTTCTTTTATTTTCTTTTTTTGTGACCCAACCTGCCTATGCGGCAGTGGAGGCGTCGGCAACGTTAAATGCGAAGAGCTTTCCGCTCGATCGGGCAGCAGCACTTACAATTACGGTATCGGGAGCGCGCTCATCGGAGCCGCAGATGCCTCAGGTTGACGGGCTTCGCTTTCATCAACGTGGGCAGTCCAGTCAGATGAATTATATTAATGGAGACTACACCGCCTCGGTTTCATCTGTATTTCTGGTGGAGGCATTGCGAGTTGGTGATTTTACTATTCCGGCCATCGAGATTGTTACAAACGATGGAACTGTAATGACACAGCCCATTGCCTTTGAAGTAACAGCTTCTCAATCTGTTGTTGTGCAGCCACAGAATGCATCCGGATCCTCTCCTGCCGCAAGGCTCCGTTCTGGAGAAGCGGATAAGGTGGCCTTTCTTCGGGTAATACCTGCAAAAGAAAAAAGCTATAGTGGTGAGGTTGTTCCGGTGGAGATAAAAGTCTATTTTCGCGATGGCATTAAGGCAAATCTGAATAGTCTTCCTCAGCTTCAGGGAGAGGGGTTTGTGCTTCAGCAGTTGGAACGAGAGCCGGAGAAGACACGAGAAGTTGTTAATAACAGCCGTTATACGGTGTTGTCCTGGCAATCGGTACTTTCAGGAATTAAGGAAGGGACTCATCGGGTGAGTGTTGATCTTGCGGCGACCCTTTTGTTGCCGCAACAGCAGCGTAATCCTTTTGGCAATCATGGTCTAGGTGGTGATCCGTTTTTTAATAATTTTTTCTCTTCCTACCATGAAAAAGAGGTGCAGATTGCAAGCCCTGAGCTTGATTTGACTGTGCTGCCTCTTCCGGTGGATGGAAAACCTGAAGGATTTACCGGGGCAATTGGTGAATTTCATTTGGATGTCAGGGCAACTCCACTTGAGCTCGCACCCGGCGATCCCATTACTCTTACTATGACGGTGAGTGGCCATGGGAATTTTGATCGGGTACAGTCGCCAAAGATGCAGAGCGAAAAGGGCTGGAAAACCTATACCCCGTCATCTGAATTATTAAACGATGGCGACGCTGGTCGGGGCAAGAAGGTCTTTGAACAGGCACTTGTAGTGAAAGATCCTCTTATAAGAGAAATCCCTGGTATCAACTTTAGCTATTTCGATCCGGTTGCCGCACAATATAAGACACTGACTGCAGCTTCTATTCCTCTTGCGATTCAAGGGGGAGCAGTAGCGAGCACAACAGCTTTACCGGTCAAAGAGGAAAGAACTCAGGAAACAAAGAGTGCTGTTGCTATAGATACAGTGCAGGAACCAGAAGTCCCAATGAGTACGCTTGCTCCATTGCAGTTGAGTCCAGGCAGTCTCAATCAGGAGTTAACACCACTGTTTGCAAAACAATGGTTTGAGTTGCTGGCCGGGCTGTTTGTTCTTTTGCTGTTTGTGGCAATTATCGTAAAGGCAAGGGCCGTGCGGTATGCAAACAACCCGCGTCTGCAACGAGATCAGGCCATGAAACATCTGTTGGCTCTGCGTCTTAAAGAAATCGATCAAACGCTTGTGGAAAATGATACGAGGAGATTTCTGACAGCCTGTCGAAGGGCTATTCAGGAACAGCTGGGGCTGGTTTGGGAAACAGAAGCCGGGGCAATAACATATGCCGATCTTCAGGTACGGCTGGTTGCAGATTCACCACTTTTGCCGGTATTTAGAGCTGCCGATGAAAGTGCATATGGCGGTCAGGAGCTGAGTGCGCAGCAGATGAAAGAATTTGCGAAGAGTGTGAAAAAAGAACTGGAAGGACTGCTATGAAGGGATTTTTGTTAAACGTTGTCTTTGTTTGCAGTGTGTTCCTGCTGGGAGTATCCCCAGTATGTGCTGACAAGCCGGATCTGTCAATACCGTTTCAGGATGCTGTCTCCTCCTATAACAGGGGGGAGTACCAGGCGGCTATTCAGGGGTTTGAGTTGCTCACTGGCAGTGGAAAGTCGGCACCACTCTTTTACAATCTTGCAAACAGCTATGCTCAGGCAGGGCAGAGCGGCAGAGCTATTTTGAATTATGAACGGGCACTGCGACTGGCATCAGGTGATTCTGATATTCGAGGGAATCTTGAACTGGTACGCAGAGATAAAGGCTTGTTTCAGGAAGAGCAGTCTTTTGTGCAGCGATGCATTACTTTCTTGAGTTTAAACCAGTGGGTGGGTTTGACTGCAACTGCTGCTGTTTTGTTTGCAGTGGTTTTGCTGCAGCCTTCTGTTCTGCGCTTAAAGCCGTCAACACGCCGTGGTCTTGCTGTTTGCTGCCTGTGTGTACTAACGGTAGCAGGAATTGGTGCAATAGGGCAATATAAGCATTGGCACGACGGGGTGGTTGTGGTGGCGGATGCACGGCTCAGGGTCTCACCTTTTGAATCTGCTGCATCCATTGGTACAATTCAAGAGGGGCGGTTACTGCACCCTGGAAAAGTACATAATGAGTATGTGCTGGTTGTGGACGAAGCAGGACGCAGCGGCTGGCTGGCAAAAAAATCCTATGAGTCTATTGCCATTCCTTGAGTTTACCGCTGATAAAATCAATTACCAGCTGATGCTCTTCCTTTCCTTTTCCTGCCACTGTAATTGGCGGACCAAAACAAAAGTGTGTCGAAACCTGGGGGTGGATTCGCCCCAGATCTTTGATGAGTTTTCCATTTGTCCAGGCATCGGTCTTTAGAGCAAGAGGTACCACTGGAACACCTGCTTTTGCAGCAAGTTTTACTCCGATACTGTTAAACTGCTTCGGGATAAAATTGGTTCCCCTGGTGGTCTGGGGAAAGACCAGGACAGATATCCCCTGTTCCAATCGTTTTTGTCCTTCAGTAAAGACCTTTTTCAGGTCTTCCCTGGCATTCGTTCTTCCAAGGGCAATGGGGTTACGCGAGCGCATCACATGCTTAAAAACCGGGTAGTCCAGCAGGCTTTTTTTGATGATAAAGGTCAGTGGTATTTCCTGCGCAACCATACCCGGAGTGAGTACGGTATCCATCATACTGACATGGTTTCCCACGATAACACAGGGCGAGTTGAGTTCCTGTAAATGGTTTATTCCATCTATGGATATCTGCAGACCTGTTCGCTCCAGAGCTTTGAGCACATTATAGCTTGATTTCCTCCATGCCTCGTCGGTATAGGCACCACGTTTTGCTTTACGACTGGCAGCATAAACGGTAGCAAGAAAATTTGTGTAAAATGAGATGGATGGGAACAGTCTGCCAAAAAAGGAGCTGGCGTTTGCAGGGGTGTGATAGCTGTTGTTTGTGTATTTTAATCGTTCCATATCTGTATCTTTGGTGGATTGAATAATTGTAACGTCTTACAACAAGAATACAATGAACGAAGGCTGAGAACAAGAAGAATAGGATGAGTGTATTTTATCATAGTATGATTGAGCGAAATAGAGAAACAGCGAGTGAAAGAGGAACTTTAGCATAAGTGATTTTTCAAACTCAAAGGTTCAATTAATGTGAATGTACGACATCACTGAGCGTGTCCTTTACCCATTTGTTGAGGCTTTTACCCGCATGAGCGGCAGTTGCAGCAATCTTGCCATGTAGGGAAGAATCAACGCGAACCATAAATTTACCGGAAAATGGTTTATTGGGTTCTCTTCCAGATTTTTCGCAGCTTTCAAGGTAAAAATCAACTGCTTCAAGAAAAGCTTCTTTTAATTCAGTAACCGATTCACCATGAAAACCAACCGTATCTCGAATACCGATAATATTACCAAAAAGAATATTATCCTCGGGGTCAAATTCAATTTTTGCTGTGTAGCCCTTGTAGTTTAGTGTGTTCATAGTATCACTCCTGCTCTGTTCAAAAAGTCTAAAGCATTTCTCACTTGATATCGTTTCGCTTCTTTTCCGGGATGGGGACGATGAAAATCGCCTTTTTCATTGTTTAGGACAAAGGACACTCGCGAGCCATTACCTTCAATAAGAGTTGCACCTAATGCAATGAATAACGATTCGATTTTCCGCCATTCAAGATTGCCAGAGGTGGGAGTCTTGAATATGGCCTCTAACGTTTTTCGATGTTTACTATTCATACTATTAATGATACTGAAATGTAGTGTCAAGGTCAAGGGGGATTGTTGACAATAGAAATGGTGCGAGGTGGGGCTTTATCTCTCTTCTGCTTTTTGAGCACAGACGATACAGGTCAAAAGGCTGGGATCAAACTCCAGTCGTTTTATAGCGATATCTTCGTCGCAAAGAATACAATAGCCATATTCCTCTGATTCTATGCGCTTGAGTGCCGTGATAATACGTTGTCGTTCAACGTCCATAAGGCGATCCGATGCTTTGGACATTGCCTGTTGCTGCATGGCATCCATTCGGGACAGACGGCCGACTCGTGCCTGATCAAGCTCAACTGGATCTGTGTCTTTCTTTTTTTTCTCTTGAATTGCCAGGATGTCCTGGTAGCGTTCCTGAAGGCGTTTCTTGAAATGGGGTAGATTTATCTCATCACTCATTTTTTCTTGTCTCTCAAAGGGGGCTTGGGGATACTGTGCAGATCGCGCATGACCAGGGAACAGATTATAAAAACTAAACCAGCATAAAGAAGGGTATGGCTTCGAGTGGTGCTTATTATTCCGTTGAAATATAGTTTCCAAATTCTTCTAAAACAGATTTCATGGGAATGGCAAATCCAATACCTTCAGTATCCCGGATAATCATGGTATTTACTCCGAGCACTTTTCCAGTTTCGTCCACCAGTGGCCCGCCACTGTTTCCAGGGTTGATGGGAGCATCGGTCTGGATAAAAGGTTCGTCGTTATATCTTCTGTAGCCGGAGATGATTCCTGCAGTTACGGTATGTCGCAGGCCATGAGGGTTACCCACGGTGTACACTTTTTGGCCTTGATCCCTTGGACCGCTGGATACGGTGAGATAGGGGGAGCCAAAGGCATTGATGGAGACAAGAGCCAGGTCATGGCGATCACTGATTGTTACAGAACTCACGGGCCAGGTGCTGCCGTCTATAAGTATTACTTCAACGTCATCGGTGGGGGAGGCAGTTTCGATATCGGATATTTTATCCAGTAGTTGCTGGTGTAAGGTTTGGTATTTTACATACTCCTGTTCCCGTGTTCTGATGTCTTCCAGTACCTGCTGGCGCATCTCCTGGTCTCGTATCTGGGAAACCTTACTTCTTAAATATGCTATTCTCTTCCGTTCACTGGTCAGGAGTTTTGCTCCTTTGTCTGCGTTTGCAGTAAGTGCGTTCAGCTCTTTCTCCTGCATTTGGAGTACATGTTTATTGGTAATAATAAGACCATTATCCGATACAAAAAAACCGGAGCCGCTCCCCCAGCTGGTTTTGATAAATACTGTGGCATTGCGTGCTTTTTCGATATCAGAGTGTGCAGGATAACTTTCATTGAGCTGTCCTGCCAGTCCTTCAAGTGAGTCGTTGTCATTCTGTTGGAGGGGTTGGTTGTTTACAGCTTTTGGTCTGTTAACCGGTTCTGTTCGCTTTTGTTTGCTGACTGTGTTTTGCCGAGAATACTCGGCAGCAGAGTTGATCTGGGAGACAGGGCTTTTTGAATCATTTCCAAGATAGGAGAAGGCGCCACCAGCTATCGTCAGTCCAATGAGTAATCCAACTACCACTCCGGAGAGTGAGTTTTTCTTTTCCTGAGCACGTTCCTGCTGAGCTGTTTTTTTATCGGTAAGGCGCTGTTGTCGGAGTTTGTATTTTTTGAAGATAATGCCACAGCGCTCGCATTCAAGATTGCTTGTCTGTTTGTTCCCACAGCTTGGACACTGCATGTTGCCACCTTTATAAAAAAATATTTCAACAAAATCTTATAGTCACGTATCTCATGTTACACCAAACGGATAAGAGCTACAAATAATGCTTTTGTTGTGCAGGTGATGTCCGAAGATAATAATCATAGTCTCCACCATACAACCGCATCTCTCCATGATCAATTTCCATCACATGATCGACCAGTGAATGGAGAAAATGGCGATCATGGCTTACAAGAATAACAGTACCTGTGAACTTTCGGAGCGCTCCAAGGAGAATATCCCGAGATTGCATATCGAGATGGTTGGTGGGTTCATCAAGGATCAAAAAGTTGAGAGGACGGGCCAGCAGGGTGGCAAGCACAACGCGACTTTTTTCTCCACCTGAGAGCAGGGATATACGTTTGTCAGCATCTTCCCCCTGAAAAAGGAATGCACCACACAGGTTGCGGATTGTCCCGATATGGGCCTGTGGAATAACTTCCTGTATGGTTTCAAATACTGTTCTCTCACCATCGAGCACATCCATTGAGTGCTGGCTAAAGTAACCGATAGCTACTCCTGCACCGATTTTTACAGTGCCGTTACTGGGTTCGGCTTCTCCAGCCACTATTTTTAGAAATGTTGATTTTCCGGCCCCGTTTACTCCGACCACTGCAATCTTTTCCTGCCGTCTGATCATACCGCTTATGCCACTGAAAACTTCTTTTGTATCACCCTTTTCAAGGGGCCACGATTTCGCCAGGCCCTCCATGGCCACCACATCGTCTCCGCTGCGGGGAGGTTCTCCAAAGCTGAATCGCATGGTTTTTTGTTCCGGTGGCAGTTCGATACGCTCGATCTTCTCCAGCTTTTTGATGCGCGATTGTACCTGGGCTGCGTGGGAAACCCGGGAGGCAAATTTGGCAATAAAATCTTCCTCTTTAGCCAGCATTTCTTGCTGGCGACGGTAACTGGCTCGAAGATTTTTTCGACGGATTTCCCTTTCCTCGATATAGAAATCGAAGTTTCCGCCATAGGTGGTAATAGTTTTGTTCGCCACTTCGGTGATTCTGCTAACAATGGAATTCATAAAGGTTCGATCGTGGCTCGTCATAAGGAGAGCACCTTTGAATTCTTCCTTAAGCCACTCTTCAAGCCATAATATGGATTCGATATCGAGATGGTTTGTTGGCTCATCAAGGAGCAGCACGTCGGGGTTGATGGTAAGAATTTTTGCCAGAGCAATACGCATTTTCCAGCCACCACTAAATGATTCCACTGGAAGATTAAACTCATCTGGCCCGATTCCAAGCCCGGTGAGTACTGATTTGGCCCGGGTCTCAAGGTCGTAGCCGCCTCGATGCTCAAACTCTTCCTGAGCATCTCCATAGCGCTCAAGAAGGGCGGCAAGTTCATTGTCTGCCATGGGTTCCGCCATGGCAGTTTCCATTTCAGAAATCTGTTCGGCAAGCACCATAACTTCAGCTACGGCAGACATGGTCTCTTCCAGTGCGGAGCGTCCAGCCATATCTCCAACGTCCTGGGAAAAATAGCCGATGACTGTTTTTTTGGAGCAGGCAATTTCGCCCTTATCAGCTTCTTCCTCTCCTGTTATCAGACGGAATATAGTACTTTTTCCGGCACCGTTTGGGCCAACGAGTCCGGTTCGTATACCGGGGAGGATCTGCAGGCTGGATTGTGTGAAGAGTATCTGGCTGCCGTACTGTTTGGAAATATTACTCAAATGGATCATGGAGAGTCTCGGGCTAAAGAAAAACTATTGTATGATTCTGTTATCGGTTACGTTGTTGTCTGGTTTTGGGTCAACCCTCACTATTCAGTGAGATACTGTAACTTGACAAATCTCGGATGTAACTGTTCAGGCGTGCTTCATATTTGGTCATTTCGGAGTCTCGTGCCTCGCTTACCTGTGCTGTGCAGCATATTATGTATACGTAAGCAGTGCAAAATGGGCAAAGATGGAGTGCAGCTGAATAGTTACGGTCAAACCTGAATTTTTAGATCAGATAGACTACTTTGTAAGGAAAATAAATACCATGGGAAATCCATTTTAAGCTCAGCTTTTGAAAGCTGTCTGGTGAGTAAAAAAACAGGCGGCTCAGGCAGTGAGGAGCCTTGCTGAAGACGATAAGCTAATGGAATGTTTCTTTGATGTTGCCAGACAGGCTGGGGAAAAATCGTCCCGTGACTTTTGCAGAGGTTCAAGAGGAGATTTTAAGTCGCTTTGCAGTAAATTTTATTATGGAGAAATCAATGTCAACATGTCGTAGACCACTGCTGGTTAATAGCTCAATTATTGGTATGTTGCTATTTATACTG